>Ga0209550_10002863_pt1 | contig 16546 bp, 13 predicted proteins | sample LauGreSuBDMM15SN_2_FD_187567 | JGI IMG/M metagenome (GOLD analysis project Ga0209550, IMG submission 187567) | Freshwater lake microbial communities from Lake Michigan, USA - Su13.BD.MM15.SN (SPAdes) (version 5) | ecosystem: Environmental > Aquatic > Freshwater > Lake | place: Lake Michigan...
TTGGAAAACTCAGTGGAACACGCCGGTAAAAAACGGAAAAACCCTCCCTGATCCGTTCCGAGATAAAATCTCAGCCCGCCGCCGACAACGCGGTGGGGCCTGCGCCCACAACTCGGCGGGCAAGTCGCACTGGCGCGCTCGGTCGGTGCGCGTGATCTCGGCGGAGGCGGGACACCCGGTTGCGGGCGCTTCCCCGCAGGGCGGCGTCAAAAGTCGGTCGCGCGCCCACCAATCTTGCTCTTGCCTCGCGCTCTTAATCGATCAACCCGACGACAAGCCTCTCCGCGCCGGAGCCCTGACGAAGAAGAACCATAACGAGAAAAAGGGGCGATTGGCGGAACGCCACCGTCCTGAGGGAATCGGGAAATCGTCCGTCTCACTTCCCCGTCACCCGGTTCGCCTTCGAGCGGCCGCCTTGCCAGATGTCGTACTCGGGCGTTGAATACAAACGGAAGAAGGCTTCGAGGCGGGTCTGCAAGTCGGCTTTGATCACTTCGGTTCCGGGTTGCCCGAAGCGGTTCGCGCGCTCCGTCGGATCCACCTGCATATCGTAGAGCTCGTGGGGCCCGTCGGGATGTCGCAGCACCAACTTCCAGCGGTCGGTGCGGATGGCGCGACAGGTTTCAAATTCGTAGAACACGGCGTTGTCCCAGGCGATTTTCTTCCCCGCGAGGATCGGGGAGAAATCGCGGCCCGGGGACATCGGTTGGGTTGGCATCTTGGCGGCGAGTCCCAGATGGCCGAGCACGCTCGGCAAGAAATCGTAATTGCTGACGAGGGCGTTGCTCGTCGTGCCAGCGGTGATGCGCCCCGGCTGATGGAAGATGTAAGGAATCTGCATCATCAGCTCGTGCGCTCCGACTGGTCGGGAGTGGTCGCCCATGCCCCACAGTCCGTTCTGGCCGCCCATCCAACCTTGGTCGGACGCGTACACAACGAGCGTGTTTTCCGTGAGCCCGTGACGATCGAGGGTCGCCATAATTTCGCCCACGCCGTCGTCCACGCCGCTGACTTCAGCAGCCACGCGCCGGATCGAATCGAGGTTATTGTGGTATTGCTTCAATTGTCGCTGCGACGGGTGCATCGGCTCACGCGGAAAGGACGGCAGTTCCTTGTCGGCGTAGTAGGCGGCATGCCGATTCCGCGCTTTGTTGCCGAGGAGTCCGCCGAGGGAGTAGGGGCCGTTGTAGGCGAGAAACAGGAAGAAAGGGCGCGTCGTATTCTGCTCGATGAATGCGATGCCGCGCCGCGTCCAGAGGTCCGTGGTGTAGCCGGCTTCGGTGCGCACGGCACCGTGCTCGATCACTTCTTGATTATAAAATTCCTTGGTGTGGCCGTCGGGTTTCGTCGCCCAGAAACTGAAGCCCTCCGCAGGCGTGAGATTGGCGCCAAGGTGCCACTTGCCACTGAGCCCGCAGGTGTAGCCGGCATCACGCAGAATTTCGCCGAGGGAAGTGAACTCTTGAAGCGTGTTGTAAGCCTGCGGCCCCATCATGAATTTTGGGTCGAGGAACGAGTGCACCCCGTGCTGCGAGGGCATGAGGCCGGTGAGAAATGTCGCACGCGTGGGCGAGCACACGGGGTTGCTGCTGAGCGCACGCGTGAAGCGCAGGCCGTTGGCCGCGAGCCGGTCGATGTGCGGCGTGCGGATATCCTTGTTGCCATAACAACCGAGCGTCCACGCGCCTTGATTGTCGGTTAAAATGAAGACGAGATTCACGGGCTTGGCCGGCTGCGCGGCACGAAGCGCCAGCGCCAGTGTAAACGTAAGGAGCGCGAAGAGGAGGCGGGGCATAAAAGGGGGAGGAGCGAGGATGCGGGAGGGCCCTGCGGAGCGCCGCGCGCGGCTACGGCCGCCCGAGAGCGAGCAGCGTCTCAGCGGTGCGGAAGGTGAGCATGCCATCGACCACGGAGAGCGTCGCGGGGCAGAGGCCTTCGATGCGGCGCTGAGCGACGATGGGGACCTTGCTGGTGGCGGCGACGACGGTGACGTCACCGGCTTCGTTGGCGCCGTCGTGGTGTTCCGTTGCCGCGAGAGCGAGGGCCGGCAGGAGCAGGCGAGGAATCGAGGCGGCGTTCATTCAGAAAATTCTGACGACGTGGGGCGCGGGTGGTGAACGCTCAGTTTTCGCTTTTCAGAAATGCGACGAGGTTCGCCATGTCTTCCTTGGCCATCGTTTGTTCGAGGCCGTCGGGCATGAGCGAGAGGCCGGACGCGACGAGTGACGTGAGGTGACTCCGGGCGATCGACTCCTCGCCTCCGGCCGCGGTGCGCAAGGTGAGGCTGGATTCGCTTTCGGCGGCGAGCCAACCGGACAGTGAGCGTCCATCCTGAGTGACGATCGAAAGCGTTTGGTAATTCGGCGCCACTTCGTAGTTGGGCACGAGGATGTGGAGGAGAATGGCGTCGGCGGGTTGGTTGCGAATGCCCGTGATGTCGGGTCCGACTTTGCCGCCGACTCCTCGGTGCGTGTGGCAGGCGGAGCAGATTTTTAGGAATGCCTCGCGGCCGCGGGCCACGTCGGTTGGCGCGCTGAGGAGCGGGCGATACGTGCGATAGACTTGCATGCGATCGCCGCCTTCGAGGCTCTGGAAGAGCGTTTCGGCGCGTTGGCGCACGGTCGCATCGGCGTGTTTCAACAACTGCGTACGTCGCACTGAAGAAATTTCCGGAGCGGTTACGATGCCGGCTTGGATTGCATCGAATAACCCGATGATCAGGGCTGGTTTTGCGGTGAGCGTCGCCAGCACGGCTTCGCGCAGACGCGGGGTGTAGCCGGCCCAGTTGTCGCGTTTGATCAGCAGTGCGCCACCCCGCGGATCGCCGAGGCGCTCGAGCGCGCGCACGGCTTGCACTTGGATGTCGGGCGGCTGGCGCGCTGCGAGGAGTTGGCCCAGGGGCGCGCCGGCAAAATCAAAATTCGAATGTCCGAGGAGGGCCACCGCGCTGAGGCGATCGCCGAGCAGCGCTTGAGAATCGCCCGCGCGCTCTGCGACGAAACGCAGAAAATCCCGCACGGTCGCCGACGCGCGGCCCTCTGCTCCGAGCACCGCGGCAAACGTATCGGTTTGCGCGGCGGTCTTGGCTCCGCTCCGGCCGCGAAAGCCTTCCACGAGGCCCAACACGGCCGACACCCGCGACGAGCGTTCGCCTTTTTCGGAGAGCCGATCGTTCAAGAACTGACGGCAGGAATCAAGTGACGCACCGGCGCCGAAGACGCGACCAAGGTGCTCCATGACCGCAGCGATTGCGGCGGGTTTGGCCGCAGGTTCCCGTTGCAACGCTGCCAAGAATGCGTCCATCCGGCCGGCGATGCCACTGAGCACAGCGGCGCGCGTCCAGCGATCCTCGCCGTCACGCACCACGAGTGCGGCGAGGGCCGGCACGACGGTTTCATCCCGCGATCCGGCGAGTGCGAGCGCCGCGCAAAAGCGCACGCGAGCGTCGCCATCTCGAGTGGCGGCAATCGCCGCAGGCAGAAGCTGAGCACCCTGACCACGGGCGATCAGCTCACCGGCAAAGTGTAGGGCTTGTTCGCGTACGCCGGGGTGAGGATCGTTTAGTGCAGCAGCGATTGTCGGCGTCGTCAGGCTGTGGAGACCGTGGAGAGTCCACAGTGCGCGGGTCCGGGACTCGGCGCGCGTCGCTTGGGCGGCGATGGTTTCGACCAAGGGCACAGCGGCGCGATCCGCGCGTTCGACCAGCCGCCGCTGGGCGTCGGCGCGCCACCATTCGTCGGGTGACTCTAGTGCGCGGACGGTTTTCGTCAGATCGTCGCGGCGGTCTCGGTAAGTTGCATCGTCAGCGCTCGGCGTTGGGGTGGCGCGAACGATGCGGTAAATGCGGCCGCGGTCTTTGCCGCTTTCGAAGTCGAGGAGGGCCCGCGATTCCAGCGGCACGTAACGCGGGTGGTCGATTTCGCGGCGATACATGTCGGCGAGGTAGAGCGCTCCGTCCGGGCCCTCGCCGAGAAAGACCGGCCGGAACCACACGTCGGTGCTGGCGAGAAATTCCTTTCCTGCGGCTGGCGGATCCGAGCGGAAAGCCGCGCCCTCGGGCCGGAGGACTTGGCGTTGCACGAGATTCTGGGCGGACTCGCAGATGAAAACGTTGCCTTGGTGTTCCGGGGTCAGGCCGGTGCCGCCGAAAATAAATACGCCGCTCGCCGAGGTGAACGTGCCGGCGTGCGGGGCGGCCATCAGCGAGGGGATGAAATCTGCGGTGATGCTCGCGCGGCTGATGGGGAAAACCGCCGCCTCGGCTTGCACCTTCGAGACCTCCTGGACGCTCTCGCTGAACGAGAGGTGCGGGTTGCGTGCGAGGTGTGCCGGTTCGAGCATGATTTGCATCACCGGATGCCGGTTAGAACAGAAGAAGCGGCGGCCAAACGCGTCGAACGTCAGGCCGAATTGACCTCGACCGCTGGTGTTTTCGAACGCGTAAGTGTCCGGGTCGAAGCGGCCGTCTTTCAGCGAGAACGTGACGGCGGCGCGCCCTGTATGCGCGGGTGACGTGACCTTGCCGCCGTTGAGACCGCTGGTGACGTAGATTTTTCCATCGAGGCCAAGGGTCGGATGACTCACGCGCAACTGAGCCGTCTTGGTTGCATCGAAACCGGTAAGCACGATCTCGCGTTTATCCGCGACGCCGTCGCCGTCCGTGTCTTTCAGATACAAAATATCGGGGGCCGCCGTGACGAAGATGCCCCCGCGCCAGAGGGCGAGGCCGTTGACGTAGCCGAGGTCGGCGGCGAATTCACTGCGACGTTCGAAGCGTCCGTCACCGTCGCGATCCTCCAGCAACGCAATGCGGCCCGCAGTGGTCTGGCCGCTGCCCTCGACCGGGTCGGGGTAGCCGCGCCCCTCGGCGACAAAGAGCCGGCGGGGGCCATCGAAGACGAAGGCGACGGGATTGATCACGAGGGGTTCGGCCGCGACGAGTTCGATGCGGAGACCTGCCTCGAGTTGAAACAGCTTGAGCGCCTCTTCCGGCGAGCGCGCGGGATGCCGCTCGGTGGTCGCCGCCGGCGCCAAGTGGGCTGTGAGGAACGCAACGAGGAGGCCGGCGGACTGGGCAAGGAACCGCCGACCCGGGGTGTGGGCTTGAGAGCGCATGAACCTTGGCTACTGAACAGGGATGAACGCGGACGCAACCTCGGGGATTCCGCTCTCCCCACGATGACATTTCGTCCCCGGCTGTTCGTCACTACCGCCGTAGTGCTGCTGTCCAGTCTTCGCTAGCGAACCGGCAGCGGTTCGCGGGAGGTCCGCCTGCGACATGCCGCGACGGGCCAATCCCGCGCGCCGCCGATCAGACGCTCGTGCAGGCTACCGATCTCATCAGCGCCGCGCGCTTCGGTCAGCCGTCGGAAACGGTGAAGCTCGATGTCTTCGTGGTCTCCCGCGCGGGACCGCCGACTCCATTTTGCAAAACGGCAACGCCGTCGTCTCCGGCTCCGCGCGTGGATTCTCGCTACCTCCGCGAAAGGATGCCCAACGCCATGACCCGGGTAAACGGGAAGCGAAGCCCAAAACGAAGATGCTCGAACGACAGGTGCTGGGGACCCGAGCCGTGCAGTGGGTGAGCCTCGTGGAGGCGCGCCTGACACTTACGGCGGCAAGATACCGGCCATGACAACGACGGCCTCTTGGCGGATGGAAAGAACGGCGCGGAGGTTGGCCTGAGCTTGGGCTAGGCGAGCTTCATTTCGCCGGTGAATCTCGTGGGCTCGGGCCAAGCGGGATTTGATTTCGGCATCTGGCAGATTGTCGCTGACGGCGGAACGTAATGCGTCGCGCTCGGGATTTCCGGAGGAGCCACTTTTACGTTTGTTTTTTTCGGTGCCGGGGAGGGGACCACGCGAGCTGGAGCTGCTGGTCCATAAGGTGCGCCGGATTTCGTCAATGGTGGTCATGCGCTCCACAATAAGTGCCCACTCGGTGTCGTCGGTTACGTCGAGTTTCTCCCTGAGGCGGTCGAGGACGCGGGCTTGCGCGTCAGCCGGGTTGGCCTTGGTACGGCCCGAATCGGAATTGTCATCGCGCTTCTTGGGTTTGACGCCGGAATCGTCACCGGTGGTTTCGCGTTTGAGAGCGCGTGCGTTCTCTTTTCCGGGTTTCTCCTGCGCATAGCCGGCAACAGCCCCGACAGCAGATAGGACAAAGCAGATGACGGCGGCCCGGTGGCGTAGGGAGAAGTTGTTCGCGAAGGGGTTCACGGGAGAAGAGCGAGGGTATCGTTGGTGGCGCCTGGACGGGGGGCAAGATTAGTCACGTTGCAAGGACGCCGCAGGGTAGGGTGGCGTTACCGTCGACCGCGTGCGAGCGCGCGGATCGGTCCGCGCGCGCCGCTTGATGCTGCACATGAGGAATGACGGATGGGCCCGGCGCAGGGTTGGGGGGCAGGCTGGGCTATCGCCGCCAAGCTCTGGGCGTCCGACCGGTTTGTCGGCGAAACCACCGGGAAAAATAATTAGGGTCGTCAAAACCGGATTGGTTGGCGGCCTCGGCGATGGTGGCGGTGGAGCGAAGGGCGGCTTGGGCCGTTTCCAGCCGCACACGGTCCCGAAGGACGCGGAGGCCGAGGCCAGATTCACGTTTCAGTTTCCGATTGAGATGGTCGGGGTGATAGCCGAATTCGCGCGCAATTTGCCCTAGGCTGACGCGGGCCGGGAGGCGTTGACGGAGCTGTTCGAACAGGGCCGAACTCGGAGCGGACTGGGCTCGTACGGGCGCAAGGAGCCGGGCAACGACGGCGAGGATAGCAGGGTAATCCGCCAGGGTGAGCCGGCCTTTGCGCGGGACTCGGGAAAGCAATCCATGGAGCTCGTTGAGGGTCGCGGGTGACAGCGTGCGGTGAGCAGGGCGGACGCGGGCCGCGCCCACGAGCGCATAGTCGAGCACGAGGCACAGTGGGAGACTTTTTCCGGCGACCGAAAAGCCGTGTGGCGTGTGGGCCGGGATGACGAACAGGTCTCCAGCCCGGGCGCGCCGCCGCCGCGTATCGACAGTCTGCACACCCTCGCCGGTCAGATAGAGAATCAGTTGAGCGTGGTCGTGACCGTGGGACGCCACTTCGGCGTCGCGGTGCCGGTTCAACTGGAGCTTGCGCAGGACGAAACCCAGAGCGTGGATTTCAATTTTCTGAATCAGCAGCGGACTCCAGGCGAGCATAGGATCGGGTTTGTGCTAGCAAAAGTCGGAATCGTGCTAACGCAAGTGGCGGTTTCGGAGTAATGTGTCTACCCTTTCCGAATCAGTTGATCCGGCGAGCGGGTCCTCTCTATGAAAACTCACAAAATTGGCATTATCATGAACGGCGTCACCGGGCGCATGGGCACGAACCAGCATTTGCTGCGTTCGATCAAAGCCATCATCGACCAGGGCGGCATTAAAATCGGCGACACCGAGGTGATCATGCCCGATCCGATTCTCATTGGCCGCAGCGAGCCAAAGCTTGCGGCGCTCGCCGCGCGTGCTGGGGTGACGCGTTATTCGACCAATCTTGATGCGGCATTGGCTGATCCTTCCAACCACGTTTATTTCGACTCCACGCTCACCGGCCAGCGCCCCATCGGTGTCCGCAAAGCGATCGCGGCGAAAAAACATATCTATTGCGAGAAACCCAGTGCCACGACTTCGGCCGAGGCGATGGCGCTCGCCCTCGAAGTGCGGGCGGCCGGACTCAAAAACGGAGTCGTCCAAGACAAGCTCTGGTTGCCGGGCTTGCTGAAGCTGAAGTACCTCATCGACACCGGATTCTTCGGGAAAATCCTCTCCGTGCGCGGTGAATTCGGCTATTGGGTATTTACTGGGGAGCACGAAAAACTGCAGCGACCGTCGTGGAATTACCGCAAAGAAGACGATGGCGGCATCATCGTCGACATGCTGTGCCACTGGCAGTACGTGATCCAAAATCTGTTCGGCGAAGTGAAGTCGCTGACGTGCCTCGGAGCCACCCACATCCCCCAGCGTTGGGACGAGGCGGGGAAACCTTACAAGTGCACCGCGGACGACGCGGCCTACGCGACCTTCGAGTTGGCGAATGGCGTAATCTGCCAATTTAATTCGTCGTGGGACGTGCGCGTGCGGCGGGATGACTTGTTGACGTTGCAGGTCGATGGGACCCACGGCACTGCCGTGGCTGGCCTGCGCAATTGCACGGCTCAGCATTTGGGGGCGACGCCGCGCTGCGTCTGGAATCCGGACATTGATAGTCCGGTAAAATACATGGATGGCTGGACGACGGTGCCGGACCAAGGGGTCTACGACAACGCGTTCAAGGTACAGTGGGAGCTCTTTCTCAAGCACGTGGTGAAGGACGACCCGTTCCCGTGGGATCTGATGCAGGGGGCCAAGGGCGTGCAAATGGCGGAGCTCGGCATTAAGTCGTGGGCAGAACGCCGCTGGGTTGATGTGCCCAAGCTCGGCTGATTTTCATAGAATTCTTCCGCCTCGTTTCCAAACGCGCGATTTGCTCTGGCGAATCGCGCGTTTTGTTTAGGTTGTTCCACCTGACCGACCGCCTGAGGAGGTGGCGTACAGCAATCAACATCCTAAATCACGACGTCCATGATCTTCTATATTGTTCTTATTGGTGTGCCCCTGTTGCTCGGCCTTTACGCGCAGATGCGCGTGATGAGCGCGTATCGCAAGAATGTCCAAATCCCATCGCGCAACGGCATCACGGGCCGGGAGGCGGCAGCGGCGGTGATGGAGAGCGCGGGTATCCACGACGTGGAGATCGTCGAGGTGGAAGGGATGCTGAGCGACCACTACGATCCGTCGAATAAGCGTCTCGCTTTGTCGCCGGACAACTTTCACGGCACGAGCCTCGCGGCCTTGGGCGTCGCGGCGCACGAGGCTGGCCATGCGATCCAAGACAAGGTCGGCTATGGCATGATGGCAGTGCGCCAATCATTGGTGCCGGCGGTGCAAGTGGCGTCGCCCATTGCGATGATTTTGGGTGGATTCGCGATTTACCTCGTGGGTGGAGCGATGGGCGGGCTGCTCTTGAAAATCGCGATCGGAGCGCTCGCGGTGATTACGGTGTTTCAGTTCGTCACGTTGCCCGTGGAGTTCGACGCGACGGCCCGGGCGAAGCGTCAACTCGTCAATCTGGGAATCGTGCACCAAGATGAGATGGCGGGCGTGCACGAGACGCTCGACGCAGCGGCGCTCACTTATGTGGCCGCATTTGTGGCATCGCTCGGACAGATGCTGCACTTAATCATGATGCTCACCGGGGGAAACCGAAGGGATGACTAACGGGCAGGCGAGTTGCTGAACACTCGATTACGAGGACCGTCCAGCCAAGCTAATCAGTCGCGCCGTCGCCTATTTGATTAAGATGGGCTTAGCCTCGATGGCGCTCTTTTCCCGTAGTTTAACCGCCTTGGGCAGGGCATCCAACAGTTGAGTGATGCGTTCGGGATTGGATGGATGCGTCGAAAGGAATGCGGGTTGAACTGGTTGGTTGGACGATTCGGCGTCCAATTTTTCTAGGACCTTGACCGACGCCTCGGGATCGTAGCCCGCTCGGGCCATGTACATCAGGCCGATGTAATCAGCTTCTTTTTCTTTCTTCCGATCGAAGGCGAGGCCGGAGACGCCCGCCGTCAGACCGTAGGCGTTCAAAATCGCGGAAGACGTCAGCATGCCAGCGCCCGTGCCCATGAGGGCGACGCCGCCGACGAGGCCGCCGGTGTTGACGAGCATTTCTTGCGACAGTTGGGAGTGGATGTGCTTCGCGGTGACATGGGCGATCTCGTGCGCAATCACCGACGCCAGTTCATCATCGTTTTCAGTGATTCGGTAGAGTCCGCTGAAGACACCCACCTTCCCTCCTGCCATCGCGAAGGCGTTGATTTGTTGCGGGACTTCGAACACGACAAATTCCCAGTCGGCATCAGGCATGTCCCAGAAAACAACCTTGGAGATGCGATCGCCCACCCGTTGAAGCTGGGCGATGCGCTCCTTATTCCGGGAGAGCGGGTATTGGCGCTTCATATCGTCGAACGCCGCGACGCTCATCTTCGTGACTTCTTTGTCATCGACGAGATTCATCGATTGGCGACCGGTGACGGGCACCTGATAGCAACCGCCGAGCATGGTCACTAAGAGCAAGAGCGGTGCGCCGAAAGATCCTGCAAGACATTTCATGGGGAGGATAGAAGGTAAGGCTAATGCGAACCGATAGTTCGGTTTGGCCGGTTAGCAAGCCCCGCGCTCAGAGGGCAATTGATTCGTTGCAGCGGAACGGGTCTGCACGGCTGCCACCGCCAAAATAATAATGCACTTTGCAAATTGGCATGAACAAAGCATGATCTCTCCCGTCCTACCCCGCAGTATCCTTCCACCATCCGTAGCATCCGTCGCCCTTTCGCCTCTTCGCCTCTTCACCCTTTGGCAATCGCCGCCCCCTGGTTCCCCATCATGGCAGACGAAAATGAATCATTCTCCTCTGGGAAAAAACGCCGGATTATCCATTGGAATCCTGAAGCAGGTCGTGAGACTGCGCCGCGCCGGTGGACGTTAAAGCGCCTGCTACTGTGGAGCGTAGGCGGTTTTTTCGGGTTACTGCTCACGGCGGGTGTGGTCATCCGCGTCGCTAAACTGGTGGTGGGGCCGCAGATCTTTCAGCCGAGTGAAGCGGTCGTGGTGAGCGCGCAGACCCATGACGACGCGAACACGGCTTTCGTGAGCCAGTCGAAGGCGGAATTGGCCCACGCGACCGCGACCAAAGCACTCAACGAGCTGCGGCGTCTGCCGCACGATCACCCGGTGCAGCTGCAGCGATTGATTTTGATCACGAAATCATTTCAGGAGGGTGAAAGCCTCTTGTCCGGCCAAGAATGGTCCCGGGCCTTTTCGACGTTTTCGGCGCTGAACACCGACATGGATACGTTTAGCCGCAACGTGAAAGCCAAGTACGATGCGCAGCAGGGGTATGATGCGATTTTGGTGCGGATCAAGTATCTGGAACGCGCGCGTAATTTGGCTCCGGGAGCGCTGGAAGCTGCATTTGAAAATGCCGGAGCCGGGCGCAAGCTGCTCGATGACGGTAACTTTCTCGGAGCGAAGACCTCATTTGATGAAGGCTTCGCGGAGCTCAAGAAAGCGGAGCGCGTGTTGGCCGGTCGCGTGGAAGAGAATCTCTTGAAAGGGCAACGGGCGTTGACCAAGGGGCAGCGCGATTTGGCGAAAACGTCGTTCGACGCGGCGCTCGAATTGGCTCCGGGCAATGAGATCGCGTTGGCCGGACTAAAGCGGTCGGAAAATATCGATCGCGTTTACGCACTCCTGCTCCAAGGCGAACGATTCGAGAAGGAGGCGCAGTATGCCCGGGCGGCGGAATCCTATCAAAAAGCATTCTCACTCGACGGGGTTTCCGCAGCCGCTCAGGCCGGCCAGGCGCGGGCGAGTCGCCTGGAAAAAGAGACCCGATTTGAAACCGCATTTTCGGCGGCGAAAGCCTCGGTTAAAAATCGGGATTGGTCGAAGGCGATCACCGAGTTTCAGACGGCGCTGAAGGTCTATCCGCAGAAGACGGACGTGCAGGCAATGTTGCGCTCAGCCCGCGAAAACGAGCGCCGCGCCGCCGTGCAAAAGGCACTCAAGAAGGGATTTTCCTATGAAAATCAATACCAGTGGAAGGAGGCTCGGGATGCCTACGCCGAGACGCTCAAGCTCGAGCCGGACCTGCCGGATGCGAAGGAAGCCTACATTCGCTGTGGCTCGATGATTAGGACGCTGCTGGAATACGACCGCCTGATTGAGAGCGCGAAGCAGCTGGCAAATAATGCCGAGTTTCAAGCGGCGATTAGAATCTTTAGCCGGGCCATGGCGATCAAACCGGGCTATCCTCTGCCCAACGACGACACGATGGAGCAGCTCCACACCGTACTGACCGCGCAGAGCAAGCCCGTGGATGTGACGTTTAAGTCCGACGGGAAAACGCATGTCTCGATCTCTAATTACAAGCAGCCTAGCCAAGCGGAAACGTTCACGGTGAAGGTCCTGCCCGGTGACTACCAAGTGATCGGTCGCCGAAAAGGGTATACGGACGTGCTCATTTTGCTCCAAGTGCGCAATGGAACGACCCCGCCGACGGTGACGGTCATTTGCCAGACTGCCGCGGATCGCACCTGACCTTTCGTCATCATGTATCACCCCCGTCTCGGCCTCCCTCTTTTCGCAGCAGTGTTGATCGCGGCCTCGCCGCTGGCGGCCCAGGACACGCGCAGTTCACCGGCTACCGGCCCCGCGACGTCGGCTCAAAAGAATGCGGGGCGAGCCTCGGCGCGCGGTCCATTGCCCGATCCGGCGTTGCTTGATGGGTCCACCCAGTTGCCCGAAAAAAAATCTGAATACGGCATGCTCGGTGAGTTCGAGATACCGGGGGACGAAAACTCCAAGAGCGACAAAGTCGGTGCGCAGCAACCGCCGCCCGGAATGCCGTCGGGTGGTGGCCAAGCGGACCCCAAGGGAGCGCAGGGCCCGCAGGGTGCCATGGCGCAGGGTGGGGGAGCGGCCGGCGGACAACCGCAAGCAGGGCAGGAGCCACCCAAGGGCGGGGCACTCGGGGGACCGGGTGGTGGTCAAAACGATCCCAATGCCAAGGCGGAGGGCATTCAGGTCGCCGAACTCCAGACGGACGAATCGGCCGGTCCGGCCGGCGAGCCGGATCCGAATACGAGGAAACCTCAGCCGGTCGCGATCGGCGATTCAACGAGGCAGATCAAGCCCGCGGCCAATGCGCCCGGGGTGGTCGGGGCCCAAGTCCCCGCCGGGAACACGCAGCAAATGGAGAAGGCGACCGGTGGTGCGGCGAAGGGTTCCTCTGGCAACAGCGGCAACCGGGGCGTCGAAAAAGGGCGCGCCATGCCGGCTGGGCTGTAGGTTAATTCTCGTTACATTTTTATCTCACTATCCTGTGAAAAATTCTCGCTCCTGGCTCCCACTATCGGTGTTTTTTTTGGCGGCGACACTCGCGCGGGCCGCGACGTTGATTTATCCGGTCGAGGCGATCGACGACCTCTGGCAACTGCCCGCCGATGATTTTCGTCAAAAATATGTAGGGATCAATATCAGTGGGATTGGGCCCAGCGACGAGGGCTGGTATGTGCGCTACAAACACGAGAATCTGACCTACCTGTTTGGGCCCCTGACCGACAGCGAAGCCGCAAGGAAGAAGAAGTGGGAGCTGGAGGCTGTGCGTGATGCGGCGATCCGGAATCGGCCAACGCTCACCTCGAGCAAAGTCGACTATGTAAAGTTCACTTACTCTGGCGTGTTTGGTAAAGGCGGTGGTGATGGGTCGGGCGCAGGCGGTTCGCGGATGTCGAAGGACGGCAAGAGCGGACCGGACGGAGACCTCGATGGTGACGGCATTCCGAATTCAAAGGACAACGACATGGACGGTGATGGAATTCCTAACGATCAGGATACCGACAGTGACGGGGATGGCGTTCCGAATGGAAAAGACGACTACGCGTTTGGGACAAATCCTGACGGTGACGGCAGGGGTGGGATCGCGAACGGTGGCTCTGGCGATGGGCAAGGCGACGGGGCCGGAGGCGAGGGTAAAGACGGCAAGGGTGGGAAGGGCGGAAAAGAGGGTCAGATGGCTGGCCTTGATGGACAGGGCGGCGACCAAGCGGGCGGCCCAGACGGCAAGGGCGGGAAAAAAGGCGGCCAGGGCTCCAAGAGCGCCGGTGACGGAGGCGACGGTTCCGCGGGCGGTGGCCAGCAAGGTGGAGCCCAGAAGGTCGCTTCGGCCAAGGTCGGGAAAGGCGGTAGCGCCGGAGGGCAGCAAGGCAGCCAAAGTGGGCAGTCCGGTCAGCAGGCTGGCCAAGCCGGAAGCCAAGGAAGCAGCGGTGGGCAGAGTGGCGGCCAGCAAGGTCAGAGCGGCTCGCCCGGTGGTCCTCCAGGGGGCGGACAGGGAGGCGGTAGCAATCCGCTCCAGTTGCTGGGTTCGCTGTTGAAGGCTATCCTCGGTCTTTGAATTCGGGGTGACGCGGAGTTCGTCGAGAGGCGCGCTGCGCTCCACGAGCGCCGGCGCGGGCGGCTACAGGTCCTGCACCGCGATGAACGCCCCGCCGTGCTGGTAGGTGATTTCCCTCATCAGGTTCGCGAACTTCACGCCGGTGTTTCCCATGGAAAATTGAAATTGGATCGTGGTTGGAAAGCCCACGGCGTTGATGACGACTTTTCGTTTACCATTCTCATCCGCCGGATTTAACTCATCGAGGCGGCGCAAGACCGGATCGGCGGTTTCCGTAAACTCATCGCCAAAGACATAAATGCCCATGCGCATATTTTCGTCTTTCGGATCAAAGAGGGTGCGCATGGCTCGAAAGATTCCGGGCACAGGATTGCTAATGGTGTCGGCGTTATAGCGGCGAAGTGTGCTCTTGATGGCTTGGCGGGTATCGGGACTATCCGGCAGCCAGCCCCCGTTGCGCCCTCCGCCCATCACAAAGCGGCCGTCGGCATCGAGGACTTGGATACCTTCGATCGAGGGATACACGTCGAGCACCTCCTCTATTTTCCGAATCGCCACCGCCCAAAGACCACCGGTGTTGGGGTCGCGCATGGAACCGGAGGTGTCGATGACGAACGCGATGTAGTTGCTGCCCACCGGCACGCCGACCGGCAGAGGCTTTACGTCCTTCAACTCCATCTCAGGTTTCTTTTGGCGTGCCGCGATTTCCTTCTTCAAGTCGTCGATATCGACGAGCATGGCCTCTAGGCCTCGTTTCTCTAGCTGTAACTTGCGATCAAGGTCGTCGAGGAGAGCGTGGATCGAGTCGTTGCGGAGGCGAGTGTCGGTGACGAGGGTGGCCACGCGGGCGTTGCTGCGATCGAGGTCTTCTTTGCTGTTTTTAAGTTTCGCGATATCGAGCAGTTGGCCCGCCAAAATTTTGCGGAGGGAGGCGAGGGCATCGACTTTCTCCTTTTCGCGCGAATCGATGCTCAGGACAAAAATCAAAATGACGGCGCCGAAGCCGCAGCAAATGCAGTCGAGAAACGCCAAGCTGAAGATCTGAGTGGGGCGGCGGCGAATCATAGGTCAGGCCACGATTTTGCGGGGCTGATGAGCGCGCCGCGAGTGGCGTTGGCGAGTTCCCAGAAAAGTGCGGGGCCGGCCGGGTCTCCGCTCATTGGAAAAAGAATGGTGCTGATGGGGATGCGGGTCGGAAGTTGTTTGGTAGCGATTTTAAAAAAACGAATGCGTTCGTCCTGCCCGACGTCACCCTCGGAGAGGAAGGAGTCGCTCTTGGTTGGCAGCCCGTCGGTGAACAGGACGATGCTGTCAGGCAGGCGAGCGAGGGAGCGCACCGCGGCGAATGCTTTCTCCAAATTGGCACCACCCTTGGGGACGACGGTGTCGAGTTGTTTGACGATCTCGTTGATTGTTTTCTTGTCGCGCGTGCTGAACCAGTCGTCGCCGCGGTCGACGAGCACGGGCGTAACCTCGTCATTAAAAAATAAAATTTGAAAACGAGTGTCAGGACCGAGCGAGGCGATCATCCACTGGAGGGCATGGATGGTGCGCTGCCATTTCGGAGCTTCCCGTTTTCTTTCATCCGAATCTCCCAGCCGTGCGGTGGCGGTGTCGATCGTCTCGTCCAGCATCGATCCCGAACAGCGGACGATGAAGACGATGAAATCACCGGTGAGTTTTACGCCCGTGAGGTATTGGCGCCGATCAATATTGGGAATGGGTACCGGGGCGAAATCCTCGGTGGGCAGGTTCTTCTTTTCGCCGAGGAGCGTCGCGAGTGCGTCCTTCATCGCGCCGGTCTGTTGCAGTAGGAGCAACAGTTCACGTTGGCGGCTGCTGAGCTTCAACTGGTCCTGAGTGTTCTTCGCAGTGACGTCGTCCAGTTCGAGCTGGGCTGCCGCCAGGACTTGGGCGAGTCGGTCGATTTCGGCTTGGCTGAGCACGAGGTTGCGCTCCATCGCCTGCGTGCGTTCGCGGAGTTCATTCACGTCCGTTTTGTCCACTTTCACTTTTGAAGCGACCGTGAGCACAAAAACGAGAATGACCGCGCCAAAGCCGCAGCAGATACAATCCAGGAACGCTAGGCTGAATACCTCCGTTTCACGACGTTTCGCGGCGATCGACATGGCGGCGGATGCGGCGGCGCTAAACGTCTTGCCGGTGGGCTGCGGGGCAATGGGCGAACAACACTTCAGCGGAGACCGCGCCAGTCTTAAGCGAGAGCCGGTCGCCCGTTTCGACCGGGACACGGGGCGTGACCTCGCCACTATGGACGATCGTGGGATCGATAAACCAAAGTCGGCCGGCGTCGCGCACCAGCGCAATCAAGCAATCGTCGCCGCAGAAAGAGGCGGGGAGGGTTAAGTCGGGCCGCACGTTGGCCGCACCGATGGTGAAACGTGGACCTGAGCCGAGGGCGTGACCCAGCCCCTCGATAATCGCGTGCGTGGGCGCGGGCCGCGACTCCGAGTGGCGGGCTTTCTGGAAACGGAGCTCCCATCCGCGGGTGGTGGTGCGTCGCGTGTCGGCGAGGGGCAT
>Ga0209550_10002864_pt1 | contig 16545 bp, 9 predicted proteins | sample LauGreSuBDMM15SN_2_FD_187567 | JGI IMG/M metagenome (GOLD analysis project Ga0209550, IMG submission 187567) | Freshwater lake microbial communities from Lake Michigan, USA - Su13.BD.MM15.SN (SPAdes) (version 5) | ecosystem: Environmental > Aquatic > Freshwater > Lake | place: Lake Michigan, USA...
GATCAATGACAACAATTACGTCGGCAATGCCACCGGCTCGCTGGTCATCACGAAGGCCGCCCAAACGATTACGTTCGATGCGTTGACCCCTGTCACGTTCGGTGGTGCGCCCTTTGACCTGACCGCCACGACGACGTCGCCGCTTTCAGTCTCGTTAGTGAGTTCCAATCTGAACGTGGCCACGATCAGTGGCACGAAAGTCACCATCATCGGTGCGGGCGAAACGACCATCACTGCGAGCCAAGAGGGTAATTCGAACTACAATGCCGCTGTTTCGGTCAGCCGAACGCTGACGGTAAACAAAGCCGCTGCCACTGTCGCGCTGAGCAACCTCGCCCAGACCTATAGTGCGACCGCGAAAAATCCGACCGCCACGACGTCTCCCGTTGCGAGCCTGCCAGTTAGCTTCGCCTACACGCCCGGCAGCGCCACCGCGCCCATTAATGTCGGTAGTTACGGGGTGACCGCGACGATCAATCATCCCAACTATGCCGGCTCCGCCACGGGCACGCTCGTCATTAGCCAAGCGGCTCAGACGATCTCGTTTGCCGGACCGCTCAACAAAGCGTTCGATGAGTCTCCGGTTACGCTGACGGGCACTGCTACGTCCGGATTGGGACTCAGCTACGTCAGCTCCGACACGACGGTCGCGACGGTGAACGGCACCAGCCTGACTCTTCTGAAGACTGGGGTGATCACGATCACCGCCAGTCAGGCGGGCGATACGAATTTCCTCCCCGCCACGTCTGTTCCCCAAACCCTGACGGTGGTTGCGGCCAGCCAGACCGTCACCTTCGCGGGTACCGAACTTACCGGCAAGACCTTCGGCAATGGCACCTTTCCGCTCTCGGCTACTTCGAATCGTGGGCTCACGGTAACCTTCACCAGCTCCAACACGAATGTTGCGACGGTCGCTGGGAATATCGTCACGATCGTTGGTGCGGGCACGACGTCGATTACGGCAAAACAACCGGGTACGGCGGACTTTGGTGCCGCTCCCGATGTCTCCCGTTCCCTTGTTGTCGCCAAGGCGGCGGCCACCGCGACCCTCGGTGGCTTGGCGCAGACCTACAACACCACGCCTCGGCCGGTGACCGCCACGACCGTTCCGACCGGTTTGAACGTGACCTTTACTTATGCTGGCAGCGATACGGTTCCGACCAACGTCGGCACCTATGCAGTCGTCGGCACGATCAGCGAAAACAACTACAGCGGTTCGATCTCCGGTACCCTCGTCGTCGCGAAGGCAGACCAGACGATCACGTTCGACGCGCCTTCCACCAAGCTGGTCGGCTCGGGCTCGTTTGCGCTTGGTGCCACTGCGAACTCCGGTCTCCCTGTCACCTACGCGAGCGCCACAACGGCTGTCGCGACGATCGCGGGCGGCAACGCCAGTCCCGTGGGGATCGGCTCGAGCATTATCACGGCGAGCCAGGTCGGCAGCGCGAACTACAATGCGGCACCCAACGTCACGCGAACGCTCACGGTCAATCCCATCGCTCCCGAGATTCTGAGCACGCCACCCGTCGCCGCGACCGCCGTGCAGGGCCGTAATTTCTTGTTCGGGCCGATTACGATCAACAAGACGCCCGCCACGTTCACCGCCACTGGCCTGCCGGCGGGTTTGACCGTGAATTCGACGCTCGGGACCATCAGTGGTATCCCCACTGCGACCACGCCGGTAGGAACTCCCGCGACGATCGTCCTCACCGCGACCAATGTCACGGGCAGCGCTTCACGCACCATCACGCTCACCGTCGGTGCGCCGCCTCCCGTCATCACCAGCGTTGCCTCAGCGACCGGTCGGGCCGGCACGTCGTTCACCTTTCAGATCGTCGCGACCAACGCGACGTCCTACGCTGCCACCGGTTTGCCAGGCGGCTTGGCCATCGACACCGGCACCGGTGTGATCAGCGGCACCCCTGCTGCCGGCACCGCCAATACCTACTCGGTTAAGTTGACGGCCACGAATGCCTCCGGCTCCGTCTCCCAACCGCTCGTCCTCGTGATCGATCCTCCGCTCAATGCCCCGGTCTACACCGGTCCGGCGAATCTTTCCGGCACCCAGGGTTCCTCGTTCTCATTCACGCCTGCGTTTGGTACCGGGAACTCCGCTTATGCGCTCGCGTTTGTAAATCCTACCACGGCGCTCCCCACCGGTCTCAGCTTTTCAACCGCGACGGGTGCGATTTCCGGCACTCCGACCCAGGTCGGCTCTTTTGCGGTGACCCTCTCCGCGACGAATATCGGCGGCACCACCACCGTGCCGTTGAAAATCGTGATCAATTCGGCAGCGACGGCACCGGTCATCACCAGTTCCAGTATCGCCCCCGGCGCGCGCGTCGGCACGGTCTTTAGCTTTCAGCTCACTTCGACGGGCACGCCCACCGCGAGCGCTTACTCAGCCAGCGGCTTGCCAACCGGCCTCACGCTCACACCCGGCACCGGGGCGATTAGCGGTACTCCGACTGTATTCGGGACATTCCCCGTGACCGTCTCTGCCGCCAACACCGTCGGCACGGGCCCGACTTCGATCCTCACGATTTCCGTCGCCCCCTCGTTACTGGCACCCGTGATCACCAGTTCCCCCGTCGTCAACTACGGTCAGGTGGGCCAAATCTTCACTCCCTTCAATCTCACGGCCAGTCCAGCCGCCACCTCGTTTGCGGTGACTAATGGCACGCTCCCGGCCGGCTTGTCCTTGAACACCGCCACAGGTGCGATCACGGGCACGCCGCTCACCGCTGCAGTCGGAAAAACGACCGTCTGGTTCGCCGGCACCAAGGACGCCGTCATCGGTCTCTCGACCTCGGTGCTCTTCACCATCGCACCTGCCGCCGCGACTCCGATCGTCAACAGCAACGGCACGGCGACCGCTCAGGTGGGTCAGCCCTTCCAATACGTCATCACCGCGAATAACGGCCCGCTCACCGCCTTCGCCGCCACCGGTCTCCCCTCGTGGCTCTCGCTCGACGGAACCAACGGCATTCTCTCCGGTATTCCGTCCGAGGCCACCACCACGGCGCTCTCGATTGCCCTCGCCGCGACCAACGGGGGTGGCACGGGTAGCCCGAAGACCCTGCTGCTGTCGGTTGCGCCCGCGCCCGCGACTCCGATCATCACCAGCACGCTCACTGCCACGGGTCGGGTAGGCACCGCCTTCGCCTACCAGATCACGGCGAGTGAGACCCCCACGTCCTTCGTTGCCAGTGGTCTGCCGGAGGGTCTCTCCCTCAATGCGACGACCGGAGCCATTTCCGGGTCACCGACGATCTCCAAGACCTACGTCGTTGCGCTCAAAGGTGCCAACGGGGGCGGCCTCGGTGCGCCTTCGTCCCTCGTGATCGACATCGCGCCGGCCGCCAACGCGCCCGCGATCACGAGTGCCGCCGCCGCTAGCGGCCAGATCGGCGTCGCCTTCACGTATCAAATCGTGGCCACGAATCCTCCGATTCTGAGCTACGGGGTCACCGGTGCGCTGCCCAGCGGTCTCGAGCTCAACACGGCCACCGGTGCGCTGACGGGTACGCCCTCGGCCGATCCTCGTTCCTATCTCGTGCAACTCACCGCGACGAATGCCGGCGGCACGAGCCTTCCGCAGCCCCTCGCTATTAACGTGGCCCCGGCTCTGGGCGTCCCGGCCGTGACGACCCCCCTCTACGTGGACGCCACCGTTGGTGTCGACTTCGCATTCACAATCACCGCGACCAACCTCACCGGTACCGCGCCTTACGCGCCGCCGATCTTGCTCGACGCCGTCGGGCTGCCATCGGGTCTCGCCGTCAATCCGGCTACGGGTGTCATCCTTGGCAAGCCGACAGCCAGCGGCATCACCGTGGCGAGCTTGGTCGCCACCAACGCCGCCGGCACGGGCCCGACGCGCGAGCTCAAAATCAGGGTGCTCCCGGCGCTGACGGCTCCCGTCGTCGGCGGTGCCAGCGTCGCTCTTGGCCAAGTCAACGTGCCGTTCACTTATCAGGTTGTCGCGTCGAATACCCCGACCTCGTATGGAGTGGTCGCTGCCCCGGCCTGGCTCGCGCTAGATACCGCCACCGGCGCGATGACGGGCGTTCCGACCGCACCTGGCCCAGTCTCGGTTCAGCTCACCGCCACCAATGCGGCCGACACGAGCAGCCCCGCCACCTTGGAACTCTTCATCTCGCCGGCCGCCAACACTCCGGTGATTACCAGCACTCGCACGGCGACAGGCACCATTGGGGTTGCCTTCAGTTATACGCCGGTCGCAGCTCCGGTCGCGACCAGTTACTTGGCCTCGGGCCTCCCCGGTGGCTTGGGACTGAATTCCGCAACCGGTGTCATTGGCGGAACTCCCAACATTTCGGGTACCTTCAAGGTCATTCTTACTCCGGCCAACACCAACGGTATTGGTGCACCGGTGACGATCGTCATCACGATTCTCCCCAATGTCACCTTCGGCGGTGGTTGATCACCCTTCGCCACTCCCGTCACCTTTTCTTGAACCTGTCTCTGCCGCCACTCTCATGAAATTCATGCGCCCCTTGTTGTTTCGCTTCCTGACCGGATTTTTCGGCCTCGTGCTCGCACCCCTTGCGCTCCACGCCCAACAGCAGATCACTGCGACGGCGGGTCAGGTCGGTGTAGCCTACAGTTTTCAGGTCACCTCAAACGCGACGCCTCCCCTGGGTTACGGCGCCACCGGCCTGCCGAGTGGTCTGTCGATCAACGCGTCGACCGGTCTCATCACCGGCACGCCCGACGCTGCCGGCACGTTCGTCGGAAATATCTCAGTCACCTCGAACAGTCAGGTGAACAACGCTGCGATCTCGGTCGCCATTGCCGCTGCGGCCAACGCGTCTGCCGTCACGAGCGCCACCACGGCCGCCGGGACGGTAGGCTCGGTGTTTACTTACAACACCGCCGCCAGCAACTCCCCCACGAGCTACAATATCACGGGCCTACCCGCCGGGCTCTCGGCGAATACCTCCACGGGCGTCATTTCCGGCACGCCGACCGTCGCGGGTGTCACGGCCATCACCATCAGCGCCAATAACGTCGGCGGTATCGGAGCCCCGGTTACCTTGACTCTGACCGTGGCCGCGCCGGCTACCGCGCCGGTCATCACCAGCGCCACGACCGCATCGGTGACCGTCGGTGGTACTTTCAATTACGCTATCGTCGCCACCAATACTCCGACGTCCTACTCCGAGTCCGGCCTGCCGCTCGGCCTGACCCTCGATACCGCTACCGGAATCATTACGGGAAATCCCACGGTCGCCGGTGTCTACGCAGTCTCGCTCCGGGCGATCAATGCCGGCGGCACCAGCGCCTCCGTCACGCTCACGATTACGGTCGGCACGCTCTCGTCGATCACGAGCGCAACCACGTCCTTCGCCGCCGTCGGCGTCGCTTACACTTATTCGATTACCGCCTCAGTCGTGGTTCCCGCGGTGACCAGTTTCAACGTCAGCAATTTGCCTGTCGGCTTCACCGCCGACACCACCACCGGGGCTATCTCGGGCACGGCGACCACCACCGGTAACGCCTCGGTTTTGCTCAGCGCCAACAATGCCACGGGCACCGGCCCCGTTACCACCCTGACGCTGTCCGTCGGTGAGCGCCCGGTGATTACCAGCGGGATCGCCGCTGCGGGTACCGTCGGCACGCCGTTTAACTACAATATCGCGGCCAGTTTCTCGCCCACGTCCTATGCGGCCACCGGCCTCCCGGCAGGCCTTTCCGTCAATACCACGTCCGGTCTCATCAACGGCACCCCGACCGCGCCCGGCATTTCCGCGGTCAGCCTGACCGCGACCAACGCCTTCGGCACTGCTATCGCCACCACTCTGACCATCACGGTCGCGGCAGCTCCGAGCACGGTCGCCAGCGGCGTTTCTCCGCAGATTGTCACCCAACCGATCGCTCAGACCGTCGTCGAGGGTGCCGCGGTCTCGTTCGCCGTCTCCGCGACCGGCACGGCTCCGCTGACCTATCAATGGCGTAAGGATTTTGTCGGCATCTCCGGCGCAACGTCGGCGACCTTGGCGCTCACCAGCGCCTTGCCTGCCGACGCCGGTGATTACTCGGTGCTCATCTTCAATTCGTTTGGCCACGCCGTGAGCACCTCGGCCTCCCTGACCGTGACAGCCCTGACCACGCCGCCCACCATCACCAGCCAGCCAGCCAGCCTGAATAGCGCGATCGGGGCGAATGCTACCTTTGCGGTCACCGCCACCGGTGCCTCACCTCTGTCGTACCAATGGCGCAAGAACGGCACTGCGATCAGCGGCGCCACGAGCGCCTCGTTCACCGTCACCGCGGCGCAGTCTGCTGACGGTGGCAACTACACGGTGACCGTCACGAATTCCCGCGGCACCGCCACCAGTAATGCGGCTACCCTTACGGTGGGCTCGGCACCGGTCGTCGCGGTCGCCCCAGTCGTCTCCACTCAGCCGACCTCCCAAACCGCGAGCCTAGGTGGTACGCTCACCCTTTCGGTCGTGGCGACCGGCACGGCCCCCGTCTCGTATCAATGGAGTCGCGGCGGTGTCATCATCGCCGGCGCGACCAGTGCGACGCTCGCTCTGACCAATCTCCAGGCCTCCGAGGCTGGCGCCTACACCGTCGCCGTTTCCAATGCCGGCGGCACCGTCACATCCAATGCGGCCACGGTGACGCTCGCGGCCCGCTCGATCGCCGGATCTTATTTCGGAGCCTTCGGCGGCAATGGCGGCACCTTCTCGCTGCTCATTCGCGCAGACCGGACGGGCGTCTTCCTCGGTTTCGCTCGCGCGGCCAAAATTGCTCTCGTCAGCCGCGACGTGGTCGTCAATTCCTCCGGTCGTTTCCGCTTCGCCACGGCCTCCGCCGCAGGTTCCACCACGGCATCTGCATTCGGCACCGCTGCGGCCGACCCCGAATATATCATCGATGGTAGCATCGCCGCCGACGGTGCGGTTTCCGGCAGCGTCTCCGGCCTCAACCTCACCCTCGCGGCCCCCGCCGCCGCGGTGACTGGCGTGACCGCTCCCGTCGCCGGCTTCTATCAAGCTGGTGCCTCCGGGGCTTCGGCGACGAGCTACACGATCATCGGCGCCGCCGGTGATGCCTTTGTCATTACGGTCACCGGTACCACCGCGGACGCTGGCAAAGGTACCGTCGACGCCTCCGGTGCCATCAGTGGCACCACTGACAACAACGCTCGCATCGCCGGCACGGTCCAGGCCGCCACCGCTGCGATCAACGTGAGTGTGACTCCTGCGGCTGGCGCGGCCCTCACCTTCGTCGGTGCGAACAACGATGCCCGCGCAGACACGGAGCGATTCTTCAACATCTCGACCCGCAGCCAGACCGGCACCGCCGCTGGCTCCCTCATCGTAGGCTTTGTGATCTCCGGCGACAAACCCAAGCCCGTCCTGGTCCGCGCTATCGGACCCACGCTCGGCAGCTTCGGCGTGAGCGGAGCCCTCTCCAGTGCCCGCCTCGAAGTCTTTAAAGGCAGCGCTTCCCTCGCCGTGGGCAACGACTGGGGTGCCGGCACTGCCGCCGACGCCATTGCCGCTGCGGCCACCCGCGTCGGTGCGTTCGCGCTCGCGGCAAACAGCAAGGATGCGGCCCTCCTCCTCACCCTCGCGCCCGGCGACTATAGCGCTGTGGTGACTGGGCAGGCTGGGGCGACTGGCATCGCCTTAGTCGAAGTCTATGACGCGACGCCCGGAGCGATCCCTCGCGACCAGCGTATCGTAAATCTGTCGACGCGCGCCGTCGCCGGGAACACGTCTGACACGATCCTCATTGCAGGCTTCGTCGTCACTGGATCCGTTCCGAAACGCGTCCTGATTCGTGGAGTGGGCCCCGCGTTGACCCAGTTTGGTGTCGCCGGCGCGCTCGCGCGTCCGTCCCTCGCCGTTTACTCGGGCAGCACAGTGCTCGCGCAAAACGCCGGCTGGACGACCACGGCCGATACCTCCGCCATCGCCGCCGCCGCCCAGCAATCTGGGGCTTTTGCCTTTGCCGCCACCAGCCAAGACGCCGCCCTTATCCTCAATTTGGCCCCCGGGCCCTACACGGCGCAGATCTCCGGCGTCGCCGGCACCACCGGCGTCGCGCTCGTCGAAGTCTACGAGCTCCCCTAAGTTTCGCTCGCTGACGGCCCCACTCGGAGCTCCAATCCTCTCCCTCCCTCATTCATGAAAACCATCGCACGCCTCCGTTATCTCGCTGTTACCCTCGCCCTCGGCTTGGCCTCCGTGGCCTTCGCTCAGACTGCCTCGCTCAAGGCCGATGCCGCTGCCCTGATCCCCTCGGGTGGCAGCGTTACCTTCACGGCGGCCGCCACCTATGATGGCCAACCTGCTGCACTCGGCTGGGTGATCGCCCTGCCTTCCGACTGGACCCTCGTCAGCGTCTCCGGCGCAAACGCTCCCGAGATCTCGCCCGATGTCGGGTCGACCGGCACGCTCGAGTTTGCTTACACTTCGGCGCCCGCGGGCCGCGCGGAGTTTAACGTCGTCGTTCGTTATCCCGCTGGTGCGACGACTGCGAAAGCCGTCCCGACCGTCCTGATCCGCGCCAACGGTAAACTCGCGACACTCGCCCCCACCGCAGTGGAATTTGGCAAGTAAACGAACGTCGGTGTAGTCGTCTTTCGGCCGCTCGCCGGCCAGTCGCAGGGCGGACCAACCGGTCCGCCCTTTTTCGTGATACGGACTTTCCTGCCAGTGGTCGCGTCCACTCACTCCGCCCACCTCTCTGCCGATCGCCGATCTGGTGGGTAGCTTCGGAATGCGTGCGTGCGGCGAACAATTCTGCGCGGTCCGCGGCCGCGGGGAGAACGCCTACTGGATCACCTACCGACCCAACCCGAAACTCATTCGATGCCAAAAATGGCTTTCACGTAGTTGTCCACACTGAAGGGCTGGAGATCTTCGGCCTTCTCGCCGAGTCCGAGAAAATAGATGGGGATTTTCAGTTGGCGGTAAATACCGACGAGCGCGCCGCCACGACTCGTGCCGTCGAGTTTGGTGACCACGATTCCGGTTAGACCGAAACTGTGGTGAAACACTTTGGCCTGCTCGATCGAATTACTGCCCAAGGAACCATCGACCACGAGCCAGCGGTGCTGCGGCGCGGACGGATCGTTCTTCTGGAGCACGCGGCGAATCTTTGCCAATTCTTCCATCAAATTTGCTTTCGTGTGCAGCCGGCCCGCGGTGTCCACAATGAGAAAGTCCCGACCCCGCGACTTCGCCGCCTGCCAACCGTCGAAGGCGACGGCCGCAGAGTCTGCTCCCGTGTGGCTCGCAACGATTTCGAGTTCGAGGCGCGTAGCCCACGACTTGAGTTGCTCCACCGCAGCTGCCCGAAACGTGTCGCACGCCGCGAGCGTCACCGTCTTACCCTCCTGTTTCAGCTTCCACGCGAGCTTGGCCGAGGTCGTGGTCTTACCTGAGCCATTGACGCCAATCATCGCGATCACGACGGGATTGGCCGCCTTCGTCGTCACGTCCAACGATCCCTCAGAGCCGGCGAGCACACGCTTCAGCACAGCCGCACCGATCTTCGCGGCCGCTTGCCCGTGCAGCGTCTTGTCTTTTTTGTAGGCGGCCTTGATCTCCGTGAGAATCTCCTCGGTCGTCTCGACCCCGAAGTCCGCGGTATAAAGCGCCTCCTCCAGCGTCTCCAAGGACGACGCATCGATGGGTTTCGCGCCAAAGATCGCCGCCGTTTTGGCCGCGATGGCCGAGACGGTTTTTGCGAAGCCATCTTTGAATTTTTTGAAGAGGCCAAACATGAGGAAAATTAGCGACGAGAGAGGCGAGCGGAGAGCGGAGTGAGTGGAAGGCTTCCAGAGTACGATGCTCGCTAGACCCGGCCCGTGACTCGCTATGTTCTCAGCTTAATCGGCCTTGCGCGCGTCGCGGCCGAGCTGGTCCTTCAGTCGATCGAGGATGCCATTGATAAAGCGCTTCGCGTCGGCGTTGGAGAACTGCTTCGACAAATCGATCGCTTCATTGATTGATACGACCGGGGGAATGTCTTTGCGGTAAACCATCTCGAACATCGCGATGCGCAGGATCGCCAAATCGATCTTCGCGATGCGCTCAAATTCCCAGTTGTGCGCCAATCCCTTGATACGCGAATCGATATCCGCGATATGCTCAATCACCCCGTGGATGAGTTCCTCGCCAAAAGCATAGTGCTCGCGCGGTTCCTCGCAGCCCTCGAAAAATGTCACGAGGTCGTTCGCGAGATTTACCGGCGTATTCATGCTCCACGCATAGATGAATTGCATGGCGGCGACGCGACCATCACGGCGCTGGACGAAGAGGGCTTTGCTCATGATGAAAACGTTCTTTTTACTGCCGCCATCTCCACAGCCGCGCTCGCGAACTCCGCGCCACGGTTAATTTTGCCGACACACCGCGTGCGGGCTTGCGCCAAGGTGTCGGCCACGATCACCCCATTGATAATCGGGATCCCGCTCGCCAGGGCGAGCGTCTGCAAGGCATGGGAAACACTTTGGCCGACCATTTCGTGATGTCGGGTGTCGCCGCCGATCAGCACGCCCAAGGCGACCACGCAGTCGGCCTGCGTGTGGTGGGCTACGAGGGCCGCCGCGACGGGCACTTCGTGTGAACCCGGGACGCGGACCACAGTCAGGTTTTTCTCCTTTACGCCGGCGGCCCGCAGGCCCGCGACCACGCGGTCGAGCAGACCGTTGGCCAGTTCTTCGTTGTAACGCGCAGCCACGATGGCGACGCGAAAGGCGGTGCCATTGACGACTGAGGACTTAGGTGCGGCGAGACTCATGACGGGTTTAACGATCGGAACTGGCCAGCCAACCCGACCGGTCCGGCAATCGCCAATCAAAAATCGAAATTTCTACACGGGCACGTGTTCGACGATTTCGAGGCCGTAACCGTCGAGGCCAACGGCCTTGCGAGTGCTGTTCGAAAGTAGCCGGATTTTGCGGAGGCCGAGCGCGACGAGAATCTGCGCGCCGATGCCGTAGTCCCGGAAATCCATCGGCGGCGTTGGCTCGCCCGGTTTCGCTTTCAGGCGACGGACCAAAACGTCACCGGCGTTGGCCGGCTCCATATAAAGCACGACGCCGCGGCCCGCGTGGGCAACGGCTGCGAGGGAGGATTGAAGGTCTTGGTGGCTCGTCCAGCCCTTCGCCCTGAAGACATCGCTCAGTAGATTTCCGCTGTGCACCCGCACGAGTGTCGGCTCCGGTCCTGGCGCACCGAGCGCGAGAGCCAAATGATGGCGCCCATCGAGCCGGCTGCGGAAAACGTGCAGCGTGAATTCGCCAAACTCCGAAGGAAACGGCTGCGCGGTCACCAAGTCGACCAAGTGGTCGCGTCGGGCGCGATACTCGATGAGCGCCGCGATGGAGATCATCTTCAGTCCAAACTGTTGCTTGAATTCGACGAGTTGGGGCAAGCGTCGGACCGTGCCATCGTCGTTTACCAGTTCGCAAATCACGCCCACGGGCGGCTGGCCTGCGAGCACCGCGAGGTCGACGGCCGCTTCGGTATGGCCGGCTCGCTCGAGCACGCCACCCGGGCGGGCGCGCAGGGGGAACATGTGTCCCGGCTGGACGAGTTGCTCCGGGCGCGCCTGCGGGTCGGCTAAAATTCGAATCGTCTGCGTGCGATCATAGGCGCTGATGCCCGTCGTGATGCCTTCGGCTGCATCCACGCTGACCGTAAAATCTGTGCGGTGTGATTCGCGATTGCTGGCGACCATCGGTCCCAGTCCGAGTCGGCGCAATTGATGTTCAAAGGTCGGCACGCAGACAATTCCGCTGCCGTGACGGATCATTAAGTTGACGGTCTCGGGCGTCACCTTCGACGCCGCCATGATGAGGTCGCCCTCGTTTTCGCGCCGTTCATCATCGGCAACGATGACCGCGCGGCCGGCGGCAATTTCCGCAACGGCGGACTCAACGGAATCGAAAGGTGGTTGCGCGGCGGCGGTCATGAGGAAAGGGCGGTGAACGTCGTGCGCCCAGCCAGAGCTGTCAATCCGCCCGCAGTCGCGCGAGGCGCTGAAATCGAGCGATAAAGTTTCCGCCGGAGCATCGTCGGCTCCGTGGTCGTCATCCGCGCACGCCCTAACCCGACGTGCAATCCAGTCAGCGTCGTGATCTTCATGGTCCGAACGTCAGTGCAGGCTCAGTCCACGCAAGCTGCGCGGCGGGGCGCGCGGGGTTTCCCCGGTCGAGCTAATCCGTCTCGGCGCGCTCCGGGTTTGCGCGTAAGTGTTTTTTTAATTCCCGCCACCGCGCGAGGCGGTCGGCAATCTTGGACTCCCAACCGGCGGTCTTCGGGGTGTAGAGCGTGAGCGGTTTTTCGAGATAATTTTGGCCCGAAATATTTTCCGGGAAATCGTGTGAGTAGTCGTAGTCCTTTCCTTGAGCGATGCGTTGGTTGGCTTGGCCGCTTTTGCTGCGAAGGGCGGACGGGATGGTTTGCACCGGCGATTCTTTCAACGCGCGGTGCGCTTCGCCGAGCGCGAGGTTGGCGGAGTTACTCTTCGGTGCGGTCGCGATGTAGAGCGTCGCATGGGCGAGGGTTAATTGAGCCTCGGGCAAGCCAATGAAATCGCAGGCGTGGTGCGCCGCGACGGTCAGCGGCAGGGCCTGCGGATCGGCCAGGCCGACATCTTCGCTCGCGAGAATCACCAAGCGCCGGGCGATGAAACGCGGGTCTTCGCCCCCGGCGAGCATCTTCGCGAGCCAATACATCGCGGCGTCCGGATCGCTGCCCCGGCAGCTTTTGATGAAAGCGGAGATGGTGTCGTGGTGCTCGTCTTCGTCGGCATCGTAGCGTATGCGGCGCTCGCGGGCGAAGACGGCGAGCTCGGCCGGGGTGATCGGCGCACCTTCCGCGAGACCGAGCACGAGGACTTCGAGGGCGTTGAGCGCGCGGCGGAGGTCGCCGTCGCACAGCACGGCGAGGCTGGCGAGAAGGGTGTCGTCGGCGGTCACGCGACGCGCCCCGAGACCACGGTCGAGGTCGACGAGCGCGTTTTTCAACACGGCGGCCACCTCGGTGGTGGCGAGAGGTTCGAGGCGGAAGAGGTGGCTGCGCGAGAGGAGCGGCGGATTGACGTAGAAACCCGGGTTGTGGGTGGTGGCGCCGATGAGGCGGACGTTGCCCTCTTCGACATCCGGCAGGAGGAGGTCTTGCTGGGATTTGTTGAAGCGGTGCAGTTCGTCGATGAAGAGAATCGTCGCGGCCTCAGGACGGCGGCGGGCGGCGGCGAGGATCTCCCGCAGCTCGGCGACGTTTGACATCACCGCATTGACGCGCACGAAGCGGCTTTGCGTTTCCCGGGCGATGGCCTCGGCAATGCTGGTCTTACCGCAGCCCGGCGGCCCGTAGAAAAGGAGTGAGCCGAAACGGTTCTGCGCGACGAGGCGGGGGAGCAGGCTGCCGGGCTTCAAGAGATGGGTCTGGCCCACGACCTCAGCCAAGCTGCGGGGACGCATCCGCGCAGCGAGTGGTTGGTGGGCGGAGGGACGTGGCGCGGCTGAGGAAGGAGGCGCGGCCTCGTCGGCAAACAGATCGGATTGTTCGGGGGACGGCATGTGCCACCACTCATGAACACTCCCGGGCACTAATCAAAGCTTCAGAAATTGAGGGTTCCCTCGGGGGGCCGAGTGGTGGCAGGATGGCGTATGACCAGCCGCAGTCTCGGACATCGCGCGCCGCTGTTGTGGCTCGTGCTGCCATTCATGGCGGGGCTTGCGCTGGGAAAAATGGGCGAGTTTGCGCCGGTCGCAGGGTGGCTCGGGGCCGCGTTGATCGCCGCGCTGGCAGCGGTCTGGACGAGTGGGCGCGCCGCGCGGTGGTGGGCCCCGACGCTGAGCCTCGCGATGTTTTTTGCCGGCAACGCGAGCTACGCCCTCCAGCGCGCGCGACTGTCGGCGTGGGATGCCCTGCCTCCACGCGAAGCCACGCTGGCCTTGCGCATTGACCGAGTCTTTGCGCAAAAGAACCCGCAGCGGGCTTCCGGACTCGCGAGGGTGGTGAGCGCCGACGCACACCTGCGGGAATTGGTGGGGCAGCGAATTTATTTTTCGCTCGCACTGAAGAAAGGGGAGGCCGCGCCGGTGCGTAGCGCGGTGGTTTTGGCGGTCGGTATTTTGGAGACGCTGCCGCGGGATCCGGCCGCCGATTCATTCGACGGTTATCTCGCGGGTGCCGGGATGAATTTTCGTTTGCAGCGCGGGCGGGTGGTGGCCGAAGAGCGCGCCGCGACAGCCTACTACCGGTTTTGTGCGCAGGCGGCCGTGACGTTCAATGACATCCTCGGGTGGGGCATTGCCGCGAAACGGCCGGCCCTCGCCGGCTTGTTGCGCGCGATGATGCTGGGCGAAACCCACGAGCTGAGCGAGGAGCAGCACGCACTGTTCATGCAGAGTGGAACGATGCATCTGTTTGCCATCAGCGGTTTAAATATCGGAGTGATCGCGGGGGCGTTGCACGCGCTGCTGTTGTTGCTGCGACTCCCGCTGTGGGTCCGGTATGTCGTGGGGGTGGCGCTCTTGTGGCTGTTTGTCGATATCACCGGTGGGTCGCCGTCGGCGGTGCGTTCATTTGTGATGGCGGCGTTCTTGCAGGCGGCCTTCGTCGTGCGTCGGCCGGCGAATCCACTCGCGGCGCTAGTGGCCTCGGCGCTGGTGGTGCTGCTGGTTGCGCCGCTCCAAATGTTCAGCGCGAGTTTTCTCATGAGTTATGCCATCGTAGCCGCACTCCTGATACTCGGTCTACCGCTCAGTGAAGCGGTCTTGGATCGCTGGAATCCATGGCGTGACCTGCCCCAGGTGACCTGGAGCTGGTGGCAACGGGCGATCAGCGGTGCTTGGCACGCCACGGCGACTGCGCTGGCGATCGGCGTGGCGACGACGCTCGTGAGTTTGCTGACGGGGGTGCAGTTTTTTCACTTGCTCACGCCGGGTGCGCTCGCGGCCAATCTCGTCCTCATCCCGGCGGCAATGCTCGCCACGCTCGGCGGTTTTGCGTCCCTGCTGTGCGGTCTCGTTGGGTTCGGTCTCGGAGCGGTGCTGTGTAACCACGCGTCCGCGCTCGTCCTCTGGGTGATCGAGGAACTGGTGCGGCTCAGCGTCCGGTTGCCCGGTGCGTTTTTAACGGCGCGATTTGCGGCGGCGTGGATCGGTCCGGTTGCGCTGACGGCGCTGATGGCGGTGTTGATGGCGGGCTACGCCCACGACTGGAAACGTGCACGTGGCGGGTGGTGGCCGCCCTTTGTGGTGGTGGCGGTCGTGCTCCTCTTTGGCGTGAAGTTTGGCTGAGAAAATCGAGAGGGCAGGGGGGCGCGCAGAAAACGGGAAGAACCCGGCGGCGGCCCCATTTTCGGTTTCCTGATTTACCGCTTTCCACGGGGCAGCGTTCCCCTCCAGCTTTCAGCTTATGAAAAGCGCCTACGAACTTGCGATGGACCGTCTCGCCAAATCCGATCCCGGAGCCAATAAACCGCTCACGGCGGAGAAAAAGGCGCTGCTGGCGGAAATTGATCGGGTCTACACCGGCAAGCTGGCCGAGCGGGAAATCTTTCTGAAAAAACAGCTCGACGAAGCGTGGGCCGCGCGGAACGCGGAGGAGGTCGAGAAGGTTAAGAAGCAACTGGTCAACGAACGGGTGCGCATTGAAGAGGAGCGCGAGGCGGAAAAAGACGGCGTGCGGAGGCGGAAATAATCCGGGGTAAATAATCCGGGGCAGGACCCAAGCGTCGTCCGCCAAAGCGCCTCCGCAAATTCGCAAGCGGCGACGAGGGTGTGGTGCTAGCGAACGGGATCGCGGGGTAGGAGCCTGCTTGCAGGCGATTTTTATGTCCTGAATCCCCTGCGAGCAGGCACCGGAGAAAGGCCGTCCTTTGGCTCCTCCTGAGCGCAATGTGAACTCCAACTGAATTGAGGCGCGATCCGGATCGGCCGGAGCTCAGACTTGGCTGGCCGGTTGGTTCTCTTGAAGAACGCGCACGGTGTTTAACGACCGAGCAGGCAGCGACCTCATTTCTTTTGCACCGGGGCACCACCGGCGGCGGGCGTGACCGCCGCGCCGGCGAGTGCGTCGGCGGTTTCGGGGGCGTTCTTACGAAACACAAACCGATTGATTTTAGCGCCGGTCGCGCGGTCGAGGGCGGGGAAGCGCGCCATGTTGGTGGCGCTGGCCGAGGTCAGGCTGTCCTGATATTTCACGACCATCTGCGGCTTCATCGTGGATTCGTTGGCCGTCGAAATCGTCGCTTCGCGGTGGTTGAAGGCACTCATGGTGCGGTCGACGGTCTCGGGCCGCTGGGAGTCTTTATCGAGTATGGTTTTATCGCGCGTTTCCTTCAGGTCGATGGCGGCGCGCCGATCGCCGATGGTGGCGGCTGGTTTGTCGACGACCGTCTTATCCACGCGCTTGTCCTGCACGGTGGCATTCGCTTCGGGCGATTTTTTATCGGGCGTAACTGAGGGCGCAGCCGAGAAAGGCTGATTGCGCTGGGTGTAGTCGAGGGGAGTGGTCGCATCGGCCGCGTGCGCAC
>Ga0209550_10002865_pt1 | contig 16543 bp, 14 predicted proteins | sample LauGreSuBDMM15SN_2_FD_187567 | JGI IMG/M metagenome (GOLD analysis project Ga0209550, IMG submission 187567) | Freshwater lake microbial communities from Lake Michigan, USA - Su13.BD.MM15.SN (SPAdes) (version 5) | ecosystem: Environmental > Aquatic > Freshwater > Lake | place: Lake Michigan...
TTGAATAATATAATAAAAAGAAATTCAATTTTATACAAAGAATATTAGTGTAATGGATTGTAATTATATACAATTTCCAAACCAAAATGCGATAGCCCGTGAATACCAATTGCAATAGAAAATAATAGATACAATATCAAATAATATAAAAAATAAATAAAATATTATATTATATTATGTCACATAATATTGATAAAATTATATTTATAAATCTTGAAAAAAGAAAAGATAGATTATACGAAATAACAAATGAATTAGATAATTATAATTTAAAGGGTGAACGGTTCAATGCTATAGAACATAGTAATGGTGCAGTTGGTTGCGCTTATTCTCATTTATCTATATTGAAAATAGCAAAAGATAATAATTATAAAAATATATTGATATTGGAAGATGATTTTATGTTTAATGTTTCAAAAGAAAATTTTGAAAATGAAATAAACAGATTTTTTACTAACATACCTGATTATGATGTATGTATGATTAGTTGCGCCGTTATTGAAAAAGAAAATATTGACAAATATGAGTTTGTTGATAGAATTTTATTTGGTCAAACCGCAAGCGGTTACCTTGTTAATAATCATTATTATGATAAATTGATTGAACTTTATGAATATAATATTCCACTTTTAGAACAAACAGGACAACATTGGATTTATGCTAACGATGTGATATGGAAACAATTACAAGAAAAAGATAGATGGTTTTTTATAAATAAACGACTTGGTAAGCAGAGACCTGGATTTAGCGACCTTGGCCAAACTTATGTAGATTATGGATGTTAGATATTTTTCTCATTTATAACTCTTAAATAAAAATTTATTATTATTATACAAGATTTCACTATATATGCGGTTACGATATGATATAAGAAAATAATAGCGTTACAACCATTTTATACAACAACATAATATACATTTTTCAGTAGTATACAATTGTTGTGTTCTCGAACATTCATAACAAATAATATGGTCACAATTTAAATGTATTATATTTATTTTGAATTCACGACATAATTGACAAAACCTACTTATATGTTTTTTATCCATTTATACAATAATAATAAATTTATTATAATTACTAAACAAATTGACTGCATAATATATAACAATTACAATTGTAAATAATAATATACAATAAACTGGTTAGAAAATATTATTCTTCCATACTATATCTCCCATAAACCAATTCATTATCAATAAACTCATTATTTACACTTATAAAATCTTCATCGCTTGTATATTGTGTATCATTTCCGTGGTCTTCTCTATCATCGTCTTCGCTATCATCGTCTTCGCTATCATCGTCTTCGTCGATTAATGTCAAATGATTATTCATAAAATCATTATCATATTTATTAATATAAGGTATATGCAGATAATTGATATTATTAATATATTTTTTATTTTTATTTATACTCAATTGATTTTTCACTATTGTTTTTCTTCCAAATCTGGGGTTGTATCTTGCAAATTGTTTCAATCCCATATTCAATAAATGCTCGTAATGAATTTTTTTATTACTTTCTGTTGAATATATGGCGTGTAAATATAAATTCAAATAAGGTTTCATAATCTTTATCAAAGTATTTGTTTGAAACTCTTTATGAATTTTTATATTATTAGTATAATAAGTATATCTTAACATTTGCAATATTTTACGTCTTAATTCGCGTTCACACGTATTAGTTATATAATTTTTTATCGCATATTCACGAATATTATCTTCATTCTCTAATTTGAATTTACTCAAACTAAAATTGGTGATAAAAAAATTATGAAATAAAGTTGGAATTATTATATTAGTAGATTTCATAAAAAAATATATGTTATATAATTCGGATTTATTAAATGGCATATTATTATAAGGATTTTTACAAATTAAAGGACTTGAAAAAAAGTAATCTGTATGACCCAATGCTGAATTGATGAGATTTACCAAGTCAGTAATAGTAAATAAATATTTTTTATTATTTTGAAATAGAACAAAGATATTTTTATCGTAAATATTAATTGGATTTAAAAATATATCCGTGTTTATTTGGATTTCAGCCTTTCTATATCTATAATAACGTAATGTTCGTTTAATAATAAAATATTTTCGTTGTGCTTTCATAAAATTATCTAAAAACGATTCTTTGGTTTCTTTATTAAAAAAATCATTGAATATTATAAACCTAAGATAATTATATTTAAATACAGGCGTTAATGATATTGTTTCTGAAGTACTAATAAAACTATATAATAGATTTTTTACAAAACAGTCTTCACTATTACTTGTAACTTCATATTTGGTAATATAACTATAAAAATTACAAAAACTTGCTATATCGTTTTTATTTATTATGAATATTATTTTATTTACATTAATTAATGATTGTATTAAATAATTGAAAAGATGCATTAAATATATAAACATTTTAATTTTATATATTTTATATTTTATTATATTTGCGCTTTACTTATTAAGCGTGTAATGACAACTCTGTTTCTTTTTCTGTAGCATTTTTGAATAACATTTCATTATGTAATTTCACACTTTCTGGGTCTGCTACTTCACGAGCATCAAAATCGACTGTTTCTTTAACACCAATTAAGTTGCCTTCGTCATCCAATGTTTGTGTTAACACATTACCTGATTTCTCTGCTAATTTAATATTTTCTTCAATTGCCTTTTTCTTGGTTTCTTTAATACGACGTTCGAATTCTTGTTTTGCTTTTTCTTCATTCTTAATCTTTTCTTGGTGTAATTGGTTTAATTCATCTTCCATAAATTCTACGCGACCAGTCTTATAAGCATCTGGATCCCACGGTATCCACATACCAATTGGGCCTACATAAATATCGTGATTAGGGTCATATTCGCGAAGTTTTTTACACTTTATCTCTGCCTCTTCTTGTGTAGGGAAAACTCCACGAATTTTTAAACCACGAACTGATGTTTGAAATGAATTATCGCGGTTAAATTGCTCATTCAATTTATCTTCTTGTTTATCTAAGAAATTTTTATAGTCGTCTTCAACTGAATTTTCTTTTAACTTATCGCCTTCTTCTTTAGAAAAATCATTTAAATCATTTAATACATCTTCGATACTAAGATTGTATTTGTATGAAATAAAATGCAAGAAATCATTGAATTTTGTTAAAGATTTAGTAAAATCCCATTGTTTTACAAATTGGTCGAATAAAAATACTTCACGCTTCTTTAATATTTTTTCAGGAGAAATAAATGACATGCAAGCGAACTTTTGACCGGCGACTGGTTGATCTTCATCGCATAAATCAATATATTTAGGATTTGGTTGCCCATTTTCAAGTATTTTTCTTTCAAACCCAGACATTTTTATAAATTATATAAGAAATATTATTTAAGTGATTTAGTTATAATTATATATATTTTATTATATTTTATTATTTAGGGTGTTTTTTTTTATTATTCTATTATATATCATTTAAAATGAACGGTATGATTGATTTCCCTGAACTCGTCAAGAGAATTATTAAGTATTTAGTTCTCGGTCTTTGTATTGCAGTTGTAGCCATTGTTATCCCAAAGAAATCCCTTAATGTTGAAGAAATTATTATTCTTGCTCTTGCTGCTGCTGCTACTTTCAGTATCCTTGATACATTCCTACCATCCATTGGTGAAAGTGCCAAAATGGGTATTGGTCTATCAGTAGGTTCTGCTCTTGGTGGTGGTATTAGAACTTTAGCAATGTAGGGAAACCAAGGTTTCCCCTACGACCCCTTCCTTTTACAATGAACTTTTTGTCATAAATATATTATTTTTATTATATAATATATTTTCAGTATACTCAATATGATCAACATAATTCGTTTTCCACAAGGTTTGATACATAGTGACACATCCCGCACCCCTGTAAAAGGAAGGGGGCGTGCAGGGAAACCTTGGTTTCCCGCAGAACCTTGGTTTCCCGCATACTACACACTTGGAAAAAATACCCAATCTAAATCTTTACATACTTTTTTCCATATCATATCTTGTTCCAACTGTTTTTCACGGTCTTTCATCATAGGTATATATGGTAAATATTGGGTTTGGTCTAATAATACACATAATTGATGTAGTGTATAAGTATAATTAAAGAAATTCGTTCGATTTATTGGACAATGTGTAGCCCACGGCTTTTGTATTTCAATAAATAAAACACATAATGTTTCGTGTAACTCTTCATTCATTATAGGCGGTTTGATACCAAATATAGAATTTATATATTGTATATGTTCAAAGTATTTATTATAACCTAATTTTCGTAGGATTTCCCGCATTTTATCATAGTTTATAAGAGACATATCTTTTATACGCTCTTTCTTAATTCTTGCTCTAATCGCTTCAATCACTTCCTCTGGTATTTGTGTAGTCTCTTTTGCTTGAAATTGTGATAAAATCTCTTTAAAATGGTTCAATCGAATATACGCTGTATAAGAAACTTCATTTGGAGGTTCTTTATTCGTTGGTTTTGAACTATCAATTATATAGGTAATAAATTTACCACATTCATTATTATTACATATCAAAATACCTTCTTCATCTTGTGGTATCATTTCACCTTTATTACAGTTTTCGCAAATATCAGATTGAATTACAAAATCTTGAATATTGATAACTTCATTATTTACATTACGCCAATAATTTTGATAAAGTTTTTTGGATTGATTGTATTTATCACTATTTAAATTAGAAGTGTCGTCGTCATTTGCTTTTATTTTGAAGAATGAGTTGAGGATTTTTACATTTTGGTTATTATCACCCGATGATATTTTCTTCTTTTCTTCAAAATATTTGAAAATGTATTTAGAATTATCTAATAGATACTTTTTCTTTTGTTGTTTCAATTCCTTGATTTGATATTGAATATCTTGTACTTTATCACGGATATCCATATACGCATCTATTTCGTGGTCTTTTAAATTCGGTATTAATGATTTTAGACGAGTTTTTTCTTCTGTTAGTTTAGGTATTATTTCGGTTTCATTTATATAAAATTGGTTTAACATTTCAGTGTGTTTTTCGTCAATTGTATTGGTTTGTTTCTGGGGCGGTTTTTTGGAAATGGATTGGCTCATTCTGTTTTTTGAAATTATATAAATTTTATGGTAAAGTATTTATATAATTTTTTATGGGGAATATATATAATGAGTTATCTATCAAAATCTAAATATACATTGATAGAAAATAATATAATTTTTAAAAAAAATGAAATTGAACAATTTAAATTAGAGCAAATAGCTACAACAGATTTTATTTTTAAAGATATTGTTCTTGATTTATTTACAAACGATGACATATATAATAAAAAGGTTGTCGAATTATTTGATACGTTGCATGATTTTGGTAAATATGGTATATGTTATGATGTTGTCAATTATAATAGAAACTCGGATAAAAGTTATTTAGATAGGTTAGCATTTTATTATTTAGATAGGTTTTCGTTTAATTTGGATAATAAAACAATACCTGCTTATTTTTCAAATTTATCTTGGTCAACTGGAACATATCCATCTAAGCTATCGATTAAAGAATTGGAAAATTATTTTACATTGAATGCGATTTCTAAAAAAATAAATAAGGGTATGAATACTGTATATTATTTACATGATTGCTTATCAAAAACCAAAGATATAGAAAGTAAAAAACTGATAAGTAAAAATATTATAAACGCGTTTCAAGAAAAAGGATGGCTAGAAAATGGTAAATTGAATATTATAATTGATACAAGTAAAAGTATGGGTGATTATATTGAAATAAATGATGAACATTCGTATGCATATGTATTAACACAAGAATCTATAAATGACCCTTCTTGTAAATTGTCTCCATTTGATGAAAATAAAATTAAAGCAAAATATGGTGAAAATTCTTATTTTTATGAATCGCCAAATGATAATGATATTCGTATTTATCGTGGAACGAATAATACAATAAAAAAGAATTATGAAACTGAATTCGTTGGAAAAAAAATAATTTATGATGAAATTGAAGGTATATATGATGTTATATTAAAAGGATTTGATAAAGATGATAATAATAAAGATATTTATAGTAACGTTGAATTTAATTATGAAAATATAAAAGATGAAATACATTGCAAACTTAACTCACAAAAAAATCACGATAATTGTATTACTCAAATTAAAAATAAAATTAGAAAACTCGAACAAAATGTTACAGAATTAAATAATCCACAAATACTTTCTGATAGAAATAATTTTTATAGTCAAATGGGTAATTCTATAAATATGAATGAAAATAATAAGAAATATATTCAATATTTTTCACAAAAAAGATGTGGTGATGCATTGCAAGCTAAAATTGCAAACATTATTAACAGAGGTAAAACTGTTTTGAAATGTAAAAAAATAAATGGTGAAAATCAAGACATTACTAAATTAATATTAATAACGATTGATCGTATGTTATTTACATATGCGATACTGAATGATATTCCAGCTATATTAGATGGTGGTAATTATATGTTATTTAATATTCCTAATTATTTAACTACTTCTCAAATTCCTGAGACTGTTTTTGTTGCAAAACCAGAAACTGTAGAAATTGTACCAAAAACAATTCAAGAAATTGTAAAAAAAACGAAAGTCAAAAATATAACTGATAATGCTAAGAAGTCATTAGGTGAAGCAATTATTAGAAAAAGTGAACGATTAGCAAAGAAACAAGGTGGAATTCGTGGTGATATTGATGTAATTATTAATGAAATTTTACAAGAACCAATCGTTTTATATAAATATTTACCATTTATAATAAATTACAAATCTGATAGAAAGAAAGCTCAATATCAAACTATTTATAATAATATAAATAAACACATTGATAATTTTCCAACATATAGTCTAATAACTAATAATATAAATGAATATCCAATGGTATGCCTTTATGATAGTGAATTTGAATTTAATAATGATAACTATATTATAGATGAATATGGTAACTTTAATACTATACATATTGATTTACCAAACAATGAATTATATGTATACATTGATAGAAGTGAAACGAAATTATATATTACGATTAATAATGATACGATGGTTCCGATTAACTATGATGAATTGCTTGGTATAATTTCAGCGCATTTTAATAATCAAACTGGTGGTTATAAAAAATTAAACGGCGGTTCTCCTGATAGATTAAGTAATTATACAGAATTTTATAACAATGATGATATATCAAGATTTAATGGTAAACAAGTAATGCGGATTTATTTAGAATTATTTGAATATTATGAAATGTTAATTTGTATTGATGATGAACAAAAAGAAATTGATTTTTCAAATATTACAGATAATATTGAATTTGCTGATAATAAATCGATTTATATATTTTTTGATAAAATTAAAAGTTTTCTTAATAATTCATCTGCCAATTTATATTTTAATAATATTGAGTATTTCTTATATAATAGTAAATATGGTAGAGAAATATATAATTCAATATTAAATATTAAACAATATGTATATGCTGACAAATATAATTATGAATTATCAAATAAACCAGTTTTTAAGGGTGATGTTAGTGAAGACAAAATACAAGAATTACAAAATGTTATAGATTTTCAAATTAATGTTTCATTAAAACAACAGTTACTTGCTATTAGTGATTTACAAAAAAATCCAAATAATTATGAAAAGTATGAAATTTTTAATAGATACGGGTTCTCTAATATGCTGTTTGATTTTAATGAGAAAAATAGTAATATTAAAACAGGTATTATAACAGATGCTTTACCAATTTCTTCAAATATACCGCCCACAGTTTTTAATAAAAATGAAGAAATTATACAAAAACCTATTTCAGTTGCAGTAGGTGGTAAAAAAACTCGTCATTATAATAAGAAGATTTCTAGAAATTATCGTATCAAAAAAAACAAAACGAAACGCAGAAATAACAAAACAAGAAAGTCGTAAAAACCATTATTTTCGTATATAACTCTAATATATACGAAATATGTCCAATATGTCCAACAAAGAAACACCTATTCATAATATTCCATTTGAATTTCCCAAAAATATTAAAATGGAAAAAAAGGATTTTCAAAAATTATTGTTTTTATCCAATGTTTTAGACCAAGGTTGGACAATTAAAAAACACAATGATACATACATTTTTACAAAAAAACACGAGAACCGTCGTGAAATCTTCCAAGAAGATTATTTAGAAAAATTTGTATTATCTAATTTTGGTTGTGGAAGTTTATAGAAAAATATTATTTATAGTAAAATCCTATTTTTATTTTTTATTATGCTATTACAATTTGCCATTTGTATCCTTTATGTATTTCATTACTAATGGATACTTTTTTTAGTGTAGTATGCGACATTTGAAATTGTAATGTTACATCCGTAATCGATTTGAATTGTTTGATTTCTTTATTTGTAATTGGGTCAATTTGTATAACATATTTGCTATTTTTTTTTATAAATCTTTCTGGTAATGAATTTGTCGATAAATATTCGTCTTGCATTTCTTGAGAACATTTATCGAAAAAGTTCCAATAATGGCCTGATGATATGGATGATTGTTTAATTGCTCGTGAAATTGTAGAAAATCCAGCCAAATTACGACTTTCGGCCGCATCTCGCTGTGATGCGAATACTTCCATTATTTTTGTTTTTTTTATATCAATCATTGCAATATATTCGATAGATTTATTGCTTGATATTACAGTTGGTAATGGTATAGGAGTTTCTACTATATCTCTATCTTGTAAAACCCATCGACAATTTTTATATATTGTATTTGCTTTTGATGCTTCTCTTAAGCCAGTATGGGATGAACCGCCGACATTTCTTATAACATCAATTACGCTGTCATATATATTTATTAATTCTAATGTATCTTTATTGTATTGGAATACCTTTGGAGAACGTGTATTGAAACGGCGTTTCACGAAATTGATTGTAACACCTTCTTCGTTGGTTTCTACATCTTCGGTTTCGGTAGATTGTGTATTTCCAATTGTTTCTGTTGTTTCGGTCGTTTCTGTAGGTTGTTGTTTTAATTCTTTTTTTTTTTCTAATAATATTGTTTCTTCTTGAATTTTTTTGGTTTCTTGTTGATATTTTTCAATTTCTGTTTTATTTATTTCAATTTCTTTATCAATTAATTTTATTTTGAGTTCTATCATTTCTTTACTGTTCATATCATTATTATTTATTTTAGTTATTTCTTGGTTTATCAAAGCTATTATATTTTTATATTGGTCTTCATTTACAATAAAGGTTTCTCGTGCAATTATACCATCTAATTTTGTAATAGAATAATATAAACTTTTTACACTTTCATTTGAATGTATTATTTTTTCTAATTTAATATAATGTTGCGTTTCAAAAACATCTAATAATATTGGAACAACGCCATAAGTATTTGATATATTCGCCATCCGTTCTTTAATGTTTTGTGTTGAACCGATTTTAATAATAAACTTATCATCATTTTCATCCTTTAGTTTACAAAAATAAACGACATTTTTATTATGGTACAATTGTAATATTTTATTATGAATTTCTTTTTTTGCTTTTTGATAAATTAATTTCGAATCAATTTCTAATTGTTGTTTCAATTTGTATTCTCCAGTTAAACGAATTTCTTTTAACACTTGTATCATCCACAGTTGAAATTTCTCTGCTATAGGTTTATTGGATCGAGCGAGTAATCTATATAACCCAGCTTCAGTCAAAAACGCTGTTTTTTGAATTCCACCAAGGGAAGCAAAATCTTCGATTACCTTTAATTCCTTACCATAATTAGTAATAGTTGATATAATGTTTGACATTTTTAGTAATGCCCCAATCTGTTTTGCTTGGAAAAGAGGATTTTCAATAGTTCCCTGAATATTTATAGCATAATGTTCGTCACACAACGAGAATGCTTTTAGTATGTCCATACTATATATTATATGGAGATATTCTTTTATATATTTTAACGAATAAAAGTTCTCCTAAAGTAATTGGTTCGATGTTATTTTTGGAAAATAATATAAAAGTTAAGTTATATAATATAATAAATGCCTGATTCAAAAAAGTCTGAAAAATTTAAGATGGAACGCATAGCAGTATATGATAAATTAATGGGAATTTTAAATTATGCGGAAAACGAATTTTTTATTTTAAACGAACTTGATAATAATATTGACTTACAAAACCAAATATTAGGTTTAGTTGTTGATATTCGCAAATTTTATTCTGCAAGTGGATGTAAAGGGTGTAGTGAAAATAGAGTTTCTAAACGGCCTTATATGAGTATTATTCGATATATTTTAAAAGAAAATAATAAAACACTATATTCTACTGAAATTTCTATTCCAATAGGTGAAAAAAAATATAAAAAAACAAAGAAATATAAGATATTTTAGATGGAAGACACTAAAAATAGTATAATAATTATATTTGTTATAATTATTAACCAAGTAATTGAGAATATTATAAAAATTTATATGTCAAAAAAATTATAAAATAAATGGATTACTTCAATAGTTTTGTTTGTACTATTATTACTCCAATATTCAATTTGATTTTTTAGTATATCAAGTCGTTCATTCCATTCTGTATTATTATCTTTAGTTACAATAAAAATTCCGTGCTTATTTGCTTTCCAGCAAGACTTTATAAGTTGATTATTTTTATTAACATATGAATCTGGATTAAATCGAATAATGACAAGTGGTCTAAAACCAATATCTTGTGAAATTTCCATTAATCGTTTGTTTTCACAACTACAGTCATAATTTATATGTTGGTTTTCGTCGATTTCTATAATAATAACTTGATAACCTAAGTCCAATAATAAATCGGGTCTTCGTCTGGAACAACCATCGCTAATTTTTTTATCTGTAATCCAAGTAAAGTTTGAAAAAACGCTTAATACAAAATCAGCAACACTTTTTTCTTTGGTTTTATAATTTCGCGTTACTGGTTTATCTGGAAATAAATGAATATAACAAAATAAACAATAACCTTCATACTTATTTGAAGGATTTCTCGTATTGCACCATTCAGATAAACATTGTTTATTAACAACATCTTCCATATTATCTAATTTATGTGAATTACAAAAAACTCCTTTTGTTTCACCACTATAATTAAACATCGGTCTTAATATGCAACCATTGTGATTACATAATTCGTGTTTAATATCTATCATATCTTCTAATTTATGTTGAAAACAATATATTGGTTGTTCACCATCCGCATAATTATATGAAGGAATTGTATTACAACCTTCTTCTATACATTTTCTATGTTTTCCATCAATCATACCATCTAATTTATGGTTAGAACAAAAACGGCAATGTGTATCATTTTCAAACTTATAAGATGGCGATAAGTTACATTTTTCGAATTCACAACGACTATGTTTAATATCTATCATACCCTCTAATTTATGTTTTGAACAAAATCTACCGTTTTTTTCACCTTCAACATTAAATTGAGCAATTACTTTACAATTTGGTTCTTCACACCTTTTTCCTGTTACATTTACCATATCGTTTGTTTTATGAGTGATACAATATAAACCTTTTGTTTCTGTTGGTAAATTATAAATGGGTGTAATATAACATTTTATTCCATTAACGCCTTTACATCGTTTAGCTGCAAGATTTACCATTCCCTCCAAATAATGCGAATTGCAATATTTCGGTTTTTCATTTGGAAATCCAAATATAGCTCGTAACCCTTTGCAATGTTCATTTTCACAAGTTTTATCAACTACATTTCTCATTCCATCTAATTTATGACTACTACAAAATTTACCTTTTTTTTCACCCAAAATATTAAAACAAGCAGTTTTTCCACATCCGTTAGGACATTTATTTACCATTTCTATAATATACTATGATAAAATATCTTTATGTCGTTTAACGCATTAAATATAACATTATGTCAAATCGTGAATTTTCTAAATATGTCTAAATATGTCTAAATATGTCTAAATATGTTTTTTTAAATTTTTTAAGCTATTTTTAACTTACTTCAATGAAAAAAATAACAATAACTGTTCATTATTTATACCTACAATTATACTATAGCAAAAATAAAATTATAAAAATTAAAATAATTATTATGTAGGCATTTTTGATATAATCTCATTTTTAATTTTTATTTAGCAATTTCCATAGAATTTATTTTCTCTGTATAGTATATATAAAAAACCAGCAGCATGGGAGGAGCACTGATGCAATTAGTCGCCTACGGCGCACAAGACGTTTTCCTTACAGGAACACCAGAAATTACATTCTGGAAAGTATCATACAGAAGACACACAAACTTCGCAATGGAATCCATTGAACAAACATTCTCAGGCCAAGCCGATTTCGGTCGCCGTGTAACATGCACAATCTCCAGAAATGGTGATCTTGCATACAGAACATACCTACAAGTCACCCTTCCTGAAATCAACCAAGAAATGAAAGGCTCAGCAGGAAATGTCTATGCCCGTTGGTTAGACTACATTGGTGAACAACTTGTTGCCCAAGTTGAAGTTGAAATTGGTGGCCAAAGAATTGACCGTCAATACGGTGACTGGATGCACATCTGGAACCAAGTTACACTTTCATCTGAACAACAACGCGGTTACTTCAAGATGATTGGTAACACCACCCAACTTACATACATCTGTGACCCAACTTTCGCTGATGTTGCAGGTCCATGTGCTGCTGCCGGTGGCCCATCTCAAGTTTGCGCTCCTCGTAAAGCTCTTCCAGAAACAACACTTTATGTTCCTCTTCTTTTCTGGTTTTGCAGAAACCCTGGACTTGCTCTTCCACTTATTGCTCTTCAATACCACGAAGTCAAGATCAACATCGATTTCAGACCAATTGGCGAATGTCTATGGGCTGTCAAATCTCTTACTGAAACAACAGGCACTGTATCAGTCACCCAAGCATACCAACAATCACTTGTAGCTGCTTCTCTTTATGTTGATTATATCTTCCTTGATACTGATGAGCGTAGAAAAATGGCCCAAAACCCTCACGAGTACCTTATCGAGCAACTTCAATTTACCGGCGACGAATCCGTAGGATCATCATCGAACAAGATAAAGTTAAACTTCAACCACCCTTGCAAGGAATTACTTTGGGTTGTCCAACCTGATGCCAACGTTGATTACTGCTCATCCCTTGAAGGTGGATCAACCCTATACAGAACTCTTGGTGCTCAACCATTCAACTACACTGATGCCATTGATGCTCTACCAAATGCTATCCACGCTTTTGGTGGTCCAGCTGAAACATCAGGCCCAAATGCTTTCATCGCATCTGGTCTTTTCCAAATGCCTGGTGCTGCTGATGTTACAAACAATGCTGATTGGGGAGCTCAAGGTCTTCCTCTAGGTAGTGATGGTGCTAGTGCCTCCGCTCTATCTGATGCCGGAACATTCGTCCTTGCCGAAACCGCCCTTGATATGCACTGTTGGGGTGAAAACCCAGTTGTAACTGCCAAGCTACAACTTAACGGCCAAGATCGTTTCTCAGAACGTGAAGGATCATACTTCGATGTTGTTCAACCATTCCAACACCACACCCGCGCACCTGATGCCGGTATCAATGTTTACTCATTCGCCCTAAGACCAGAGGAGCATCAACCAAGTGGTTCATGCAACTTCTCCAGAATTGATAACGCTGTCCTTCAACTTGTCCTCTCATCTGGTGCCGTTGCTGGTACTGCCACCGCCAAAGTCCGTGTTTACGCTGTCAACTACAACGTTCTTCGTGTAATGAGTGGTATGGCTGGAGTAGCATATTCAAATTAAAAGTAATTAAACGATAAAGTTATTTAATTGGAAAACAATATAAAAATAAATATAAAACTAAGTATTATATTTATTGGTTTTTTGGTTAACCTTACCATATAGTAATGGTAATATAATTTTACTCTAAAAATACGTTTCAAAAGGGCGTCCATAGTATGGACATCCTTTTATCAAAAAAATGATAATACTTCAACAGAGCTTTCGTACTATGGAGTTCATTTAAACATTTTTTATTTATAATTAAATTACTATTTTTGCTCAACTTTAAAGTTCAGCAAAAAAGTTTGCTTTTAATTTTAAAAAATAAAAACAATAAACAAAAAATAATATAAAGAAATAACATTAATAATAATTAAGTCAATAAAATGACACAATTAAACATAGTCGAATTGATTGAACAAAACCCAATCACAAAATTATCACATACATATCAAAGTGCATTATTAGATAAATTAAAAAATAATTTTTCAAATAATGAACAACAATTGTTTTTAGCAAGTTTTTACAGTTATTTAAATTATGATGCCAATAAAGATTTTGTAATTGATTTAAATAATATATGGCAATGGTTGGGATTTCAACAAAAAAACAATGCAAAACAATTATTAGAACGCAAATTTATAAAAGATATTGATTATAAATGTTTGCTCCTGAATAATCAGGAGCAAAAAATGAGCCGTGGTGGTCATAATAAAGAAACTGTCTTATTGACCATAAAAGCATTCAAAAAATTTTGTTTGAAAGCTGGCACTAAAAAGGCAAATGAAATACACGATTATTATATAAAATTAGAAGAAACTTTACACGAAGTCGTTAGTGAAGAATGCCAAGAATTAAAACAAGAACTACAACAAATCAAAAACGAAATGGATCAAACTGAAACAAAAGTGAAAAAAGAATATGACGAAAAATTACTCAAAGAAAAGGCATTAGAAAAACAAAATATCTTATTGAGAGAATTTGGAACAGCAGGATCATTAGTATATATATTAAAAGTTAAATCTTACGAAAGTGGTGAATATGTAATAAAAATAGGCGAAAGCAGACGAGGTGTAGAAGGACGATACAATGAACATAAATCAAAATATGAAGAAATATTATTGTTGGATTGTTTTATGGTAAATCGAAGCAGAGATTTCGAACAATATTTACATAACCACAAAGACATAAGGTTAAATCAAGTTACTGATTTACAAGGACACGAGAACGAAAATGAATTATTTCTAATAGGAAAAAATTTAACATACAAAATGATATTGAATATCATAAAAACAAATATCAAACAATTTAATGAAATAGATTACGAAAATCTAAGTAAAGATATTGAAAGTATAAAAAATATGTTATCTAATCAACATCAAAATGAAATTTTACAAGATAAAAATAAAATACAATCACTATTTGAGAACCAAACATTATTATTACAAAAAATAACCAATTTGGAAAAAACGAATAAAGAGATGTTAGAAAAAATGAATTCAATGCAAACAAGAACAACAACCAATTTTGAACAACCACTCCCTACAATCGGCCCACGATTACAGAAAATCAACCCCGAAACATTACAACTAATAAAAACATACGAAACAGTGTCAGAGTGTATGAAAGAAGACAGCACAATAAAACGCCCAAGTATTCATAAAGCCATCGTAGAAAATATGGTATACAAAGGTTTTCGATGGATGTATGTGGATAGAGAATTCGACCCAAATATAGTCAACAATATCAAACCCACGAAACAAACAAAATCACAAAACTTGGGTTATATCGCAAAATTAAACACCGTCAAAACACAAATACTGAATGTCTACATAGATAGAAAAACAGCAGCAATACAAAATAATTATCAATCCACATCTTCATTAGATAATCCAGTAAAAAACGGGACTATTACAAACGGACATTATTATATGTTATACGAAAACTGCGAAAACACATTAAAACAAGAGTTTATCGAAAAACACGGAGAACCATTACTCTATAAAGATGGAGTAGGTCAATATGACGCACAAAACAATTTACTAAAAGAATTCATATGTAAATACGATTGTATACGGACATTATGTATGAGTGATAAAACCCTTGCCAAAACACTGGATAAATCAATAGCATACAATGGATTTTATTATAAATCGCTGGGTTCAAAAATTCAATGCTTGTAAAAACACTACGTAAACGGTTTTATAACGGTTGGGATAATCGCAGGAAAAGAGTACCAATAAACAACCTGCGCTGCATCCTCCGCGTCATTGGTTTTGAAAGAACTACCGTCGACAAACTTTATCGTAAACAATCCATCGATATTACCATCATATGGGTGATAATATGGGTTGGTATAAATAGTATATTGAACCAAACGATTATTTACAGGATTACCACTGGTATCAACAGCAAATACAGTTCCTTCGGCGTTTGTATACATAGTAAGATATACTAACCCTCCTGGCATTTTTTGTACAGTTTGTAAATCAGCGTAAAATTCAATATGGTGAAACCGTCCATATTCATTGAAAACCCTTCTCACATCATTGGAAGCCATTTTATATTATATAACATTATAATACAAAATACTAAATCTTGGTGCTATAATTACATTATAACCAGTGTAGTAAATAATAAAATAATGTTATAAACTACAAAGTACCGAAAAACAGAAAAAACAAAAGCGAAAAAAAACTCATGGCTCAAGTACAAAAAATAAAAATATAATATAATATAATATAATTGTTTTAAAATCATAATATATTAATAC
>Ga0209550_10002870_pt1 | contig 16536 bp, 7 predicted proteins | sample LauGreSuBDMM15SN_2_FD_187567 | JGI IMG/M metagenome (GOLD analysis project Ga0209550, IMG submission 187567) | Freshwater lake microbial communities from Lake Michigan, USA - Su13.BD.MM15.SN (SPAdes) (version 5) | ecosystem: Environmental > Aquatic > Freshwater > Lake | place: Lake Michigan, USA...
GTACCGGTATCGCGCCATGCCATCGCTCGCTCCAACTGCGCCACCAAAGCTCGCGCCCTTCCATCACACGACTGCCTTTCTCGCCCACATCGAAGAGCTGCGCCAGCTGTTGCTTGCCCAGCGCGTGGAGCGCGAGTCATCAGGTAAGGCTGCACGCGCAGCAGCGGACGCAGCCGCTCTCGCCGTCCACTTCCGACACATCGGTGATGCTCCCAGCGCCGATGCGGCCATTTCCGAGGCTGTTCGTGCCTTGGCGGAGTCGCTAGGGAACCGTGACGAGGAAGACTTTTCGTTCTCGAACGCGGCCTCGGCGCTCGCGACCGCCCAAGCATTCGACGCCTTCCTCGTCACCGGTACCCTCGGCGCACGCTCAGCTCCGCACACGGATTGGACGCCGGAGCAGCCGCGCGCGCCGCGCGAACCCGGCGTCAAGGCGCGTCGCCTGGATGAAGACGGGACCGCTGTGCCAACGCCGTCTTACACCGACGAGGAGTGGCTTCAAGGCCTCATCGGCGCTGCTCACGAGATCGGACGGTACGCGAACGTTGTGGCGACCGCCGGCGATACGCGCTCCGTCGAGGCGGCACGTGCCGTTGTGAATGCACTCCACGAGGCGCTGCAAGCATTCGACCTGCGCAACGGGCCACTGCGCCGCTCGTACGACTCGCTCAAGTACGTGGTCCGACGGCTCGAGGATTTGATCTACGAGCTCTCCCTCTTCCCTCCCGCTGGCATGCCCGGCCACGCGCCCGCGCCTGCGCTTGCTGCTGCCGACGCGGCCAACGCCGCCGACGGGGCCGGCGATGCTACGACGGCGACTGCCACTGTTCCGCTCGTCGACGTGGCCGCGCTCGAGGCGGCGCGCGTCGCATATGCCGCCCTCGACGCGGCACGCGAGGCACTCATCAAAAAATGCCGCGAGCCGCAGAAGCTGGCGAAGCAAGCTATCTTCGCGATGCAACGCGGCGATCGCGAGGGCGCTCGCAAGCAGCTCGACACGGCACGCGCCCTCGCGCGCCAGCTGATCAGGCAGGATGTAGCCGCGTACCCGTCGCTGCGCTCACAGGGCTGCCTGCGTGGCATGCTCGAGGAGCTCGCCGAAGCCGTCCTTTTTGAGGGATGGCTGGGCGGGCGGAGTGCTCAGGACGGCGCGCAAAGCGGCGCGCAGGGCTGCGCGCAGGGCGACGCGCAGAGCAGCGAACCGCACCGGATCCTGCTGTGCGGCGAAGAGGCGCTGCTAGGCGACGACTTGCTCCCTTCCGAATACCTCGGCGGCGTTTGTGATCTCGTCGGCGAGATTGGGCGCTTTGCCGTGCGCCGTGCGACCGAACGCGACGCACCGGCCGTGCGTGCGTGCCTGGGCACCGCCGTGGCGGTCCAGTCGGCCATCCTCGTCCTCGGGCAGGCCGCGCCACGCGGTATCGCCAAGAAGGTCGAGGCACTCAAGACAGCGGTCCGCAAGCTCGAGCAGCTTCTCTACGAGCTCTCGCTCGTCGAACGCTCGGGTCGCGTTCGCGCCGAGCCCGTCGAGCCGCTCGCGGATGTTCCACTCGGAGCTGATGCGGGGGACGAGTAAGCACCAGAGCAGACCGAATGCGTTGCTTCGGTTGGAAATGCACACGACCCCTCAGCCATCCTTTCTATTTCGGCGCCGTACGGTATCGTATCGGTTTACGTTCGCGGCGGTTCGGCGTTCGAATACCGATAAACCGCGCACGTGCCACCGGCCACCGCCCGTGGTCAGTGGTCCGAGACAGTTTAACGAGACAGTCTCGGAATGTCAGTGTCCGCGGTGTGTCGCGTAGAGGAACCTAGTCACGGCTCACGCTGCCACTGAAAGGGCTGTGTCCCAGGCGGTCCGCGGAGTACTGGGACTCCGCGTGGGCGCGTATATATAAAGTGCTGCGGGTCGGCTCTGGCGCCACTCGACTCGCTCCATGTACGCGTCACAGTCGCAGCCTCGCACAGTCCACACGACTGCAATGCCCCCGGGCCCCAAAGTGCCTTTGGCGCTCTAAAAGCTCCTCGATCTCCCGGTCTCTGCTGCCTCTCTCTGTCGAGTGAGGAGTGTCCACTGTCTCTCCCTCAGCTATCGTTTCGCTCTCTGTTGTTCGTCACTCTTCAGCGACCCCCGAGGAGCATCGCCAGCTTCCTCTCCGCGGCGATCTCGTCCCGTCGCATCTCGTCAGCAGTGCTCTGCATCACTGGCACGCTCGAACTGGCCTCGTCGTCTCCGCGTCGGGAGCGCTTCGATGGGCGCACCATAGCCGCTGCCGACCCAGAGTGCTCTCCATCATCGTCGCCGTCGCTCTCGCCTGTACCCAGGATCGCCTGTACGCCTGGTTCTCGTGCCTCCACCTCGGCCGCGGCCGCCTCCTTTTGCTTGCGCTTGCGTGCCTTGTGCATCTCGCGCACACGCTCACGTTCGCGCTCTCGGTCGACGGCCGCACGTTCGCGCAGCGCCGCCTTCACTTGCGCCACACGCGAGGCGGGGTCCGCCACGGGCGCCGCACCTACCGCCTCCTTGTCTGCCACGACGCCGGCAAAGCCATCAAAACGGCGCTCGAGCGGCACGCCCTCGTCGTCAAAGACGGTGCGCGTGCCCCCCACTACGGTGCCCCCCTTGCGGATCTTGATCTTCGCCTTCCGAAGAGGAAGCTCATCAGCTGTGCCGCCCTCGCCGCCCTCGCCGCCCTCGCCGCCCTTCTCCTCGTCCTCAGGCAGGATCGTACGCTTGACTTGGAGCAGAGGCCCTGCCGACGCGTCTCCGGGCTCGCCTAGCAGCGGCTTGGGCGCCGCGGCACGCTTCTGGCGCTCGGCGGCCGCGCGGCTGCTGCTCGTACCGTCGTCATCGCCGCGACGCTCGAGCGTGTTGCGCGCGAGGAGACGCTTGAGGCGATCGCGTGGCTGCTCCTTCTTCTTCTTGGGCTTGAGCACAAGTCCCTCCTCCCCATCCTCCTCCTCGCTGCTCGCCTCCGCAATCGCCGGCGCGGGAGTGCCTCGTCGACGGCTTTGGGACCTCCCACCGTCGTCCTCCTCGTCCTCGTCCTCGTCCTCCTCACCCTCCTCCTCGTCATCGTCGTCTTCCTCCTCCGCCTCGTCCTCGCCGTCCTCGTCCTCGTCGCCTGGCTGCCAGCTGCGCTCACCCGGCTTCTTGCACGAACGCCCATCCCCGCCAGCCCCGCCCGCCCCGCCCGCACCACCGCCCAGGAAGCGCACGCGCGGCGGGGCGAGCAGCCCCATGCTCTCCGCCAACGGACCGAGCGGCAGGCTCGGCGCGTCAAAGATCTCCTTGTCGGCCTGCAAGTGCACCGAGCGCACGTACGAGATGAAGGCGCGCTGTGCCGTGTACTTGATCTCGGGCCGCTCAGAGAGCAGCGCCTGCAGCTTGGGGCGCGTCTGGAAGACCGCCTTCGCATTCACTGAAAGCTTGGAAGCGACGATGCGCGCGGCGCCCAGCTTGTCAAGCATCGCGCTCTCCGAAGGGAGTAGCAGCAGCAGCGCGCGCCCGCTTGCTGTGTAGCGCGCGGTACGCCCGGTGCGGTGGATGTAGGTGGCAACGTCCTCGGGGCAGTCCGCTTGCACCACCCAGTGGACCTGTGGGAAGTCGAGCCCGCGCGCCGCCACGTCCGTCGCGAAGAGGACCGCGTGCTTCTTGGCGCAAAAGTCGGTGTACACGGCGAGCCGCTTCATCTGCTTCTGGCGGCCGTGCAGGCACATGAGCGGCACGCCCGGGCGTAGGGCTGCGAAGGCGGCATGCACGAACTGCACCTGCTTGCAGCTCGACAAGAAGACAATCGTCTTGGCCTGCAGGTGTGTGCGCACGAAGCCGAAGAGCACGTCCAGCTTCGACGCGGCCGGCGTGATCATGTAGTGGTGGTCGAGCTTGGCGGGTGTGGACGACTTGGACGTCTCATGCACCGCAACGTACTGCGGGCTGCGCAGCGAGAGGCGCGCGAGCGCTTTCACGTCCTTCGTCTGCGTCGCTGAGAAGAGAAGCGTTTGCCGCTTCTTGGGTAGCGCCGCAACGATCGCGTTCAGAGTCGAGCTGAAGCCCATGTCGAGGATGCGATCGGCCTCGTCGAGCACGAGCATCTGCAGCCCGTTCGCCTCGAAGCCGGGCGTCTCGTCGAGGTGCTGCAGCAGCCGGCCTGGAGTGCACACGAGCAGGTTCATGCCGCAGATCCGCTCCGCTTCCTCTGCCTTATCCTTGCCGCCGATGACGAGACCCGCCGACAGGTCGTGCCGGACGCCCGCTATGCGCAGCACGTCGAAGATCTGCATGGCCAGCTCGCGCGTGGGCGATATGATGAGTGCGCCGAGGCCGTCCATGCGCCCCCACCGCTCGCGATAGAGCAGCTCGAGCGTCGGCACGAGGAACGCGAGCGTCTTGCCAGAGCCTGTCTTCGCCGCGCCAAGCACATCGCGGCCAGCGAGAGCGTGCGGAATGGCCGCGCGTTGAATGTCGGTCATCTTCTGCCATTTGCCCTTGGCGAGGCCCGCTAGCGTGCGCTGCGACAGGGGCAGCTCCGCAAACTTGCGCGCGTTGCTGAATTTCTGCTTCTCGACGGTGACCTCGGCAGCATCGGTGTCGAGTGGATTGGAACCCGGCACAGGTGCCTCATCTATGACGCGCGCGGCAAGCGTCTCAATTTCGCGGAGTTCACGGTCGGTGTCGGCCTTGCGCGCCGCTCGCGAACCGCCGCCACCAGCGGCTCGGGAGCCCATCGTATCGGACGGATACGTCGCAGCAGAGGAGTGTGAATGTGCTGTTAATACGGCAAAGGAGGAGACAAAGTTGCTGACGAAACGAGCTGCACAAGTCATTGACCCTTGAGCGAGGAACCCCACACACGGCGCGCGCGGGCGTCGCGCGCCAATGGAGCAGCATCTCTACGCCGCCGCCATGCGACGTGCTGAAACTGGGACGTGCCGCTACTGCGCCAGCCAGGCATTTGTGGGAAGCGCACTTCCGCCACCTTTCGTTAATCAGTCACCGAGAAAGCAAGAAGCGGCATCGATGCCGTCAGCAGCAGCAGCAGCAGCGGCGACACCGCCCGTCCGGGTCAACTCGAGCGTGTCCGCAAACCCGAGCGTGTTTGTGGGCAACCTGCCGCCGAGCATAACGGAAGCGACGTTTAGTGAGCTCGTGCAGCAATGCGGGCCCATCCTGGGCAACGTGAGGCTGCTCAACGACAGGCCGCGTGGAATTGGCTTCGTCGACTATGTCGACTCGCAGTCGGCTGGCTACGCCGTCGAATTGCTCAACGGATTGATTGTTGGCGACAGGGTGCTTCGCGTGAACCAGACGGGAGCACCACCACCGGCGGCGACGCCATCGCCCTCGAACTCCTTGCCTATTGGCACTTGTGCACCACTTGAGAATCCAGTGTCCTTTCCGGGACGAGCGCCGCCCTCGGGACTGGACCAACCGCCGCGCCACCGTGGGCGCTCCCCATCGCCGCCCGACCGGTGGCGGGAAGGCGGCAGTGGCCGGCGCTACAGTCGTGGTTGCAGCCGCAGCCGTAGCCGTAGCCGCAGCCGCAGCCGATCGCCGTTGCGGCGTGGCGGCGAGCGTGGCGGCGAACGTGGCGGCGAGCGTGGCGGCGAGCGTGACCATGACCACGGTCGGGCAGAGCGCCGTCCTGATCACTACCGCGAAGAGCGCGTCCCGTACGGCGATCTGACCAGAGCACCACCCTCGTACGGTGACTGGCGACGCACCTCCGACATCGCCGGCACACCACCCTCCTACGGTGACTGGCGACGCACCGCCGACATCGCCGGCCCGCGTGCGATGGGGCCGCCGCCGCAGCAGGCGCACCATCAGCATCAGGAGATGGCGCGCTACGGGCACGAGCAGCCGCCATGGCCGCCGCCACACCTGCAGCAGCCACGCTACTGAAGCGCGCTCCTTCTGGGCGCTTTCGCTACGCTTTCGCCGGGTGTGAATGAGATGCGCGGGGCACACTACAGGGATGCCTGAATGCGGCGTGGGCTGGTGGCCATTGCACGCCTACGGGCCTCCCAGTGAGATGTGAGATGTGCCCGATGGGCGCGACGGCCGACCATATCGTTGAGGAGTCCGCGGTGACTTTTCGTTTGTAGAATCAAGAATGTCTAACGCAGCAGGTCTGTCGTCTAACGGGGGGAACTAAGCGCGGTCGTCGGAACCCACCACCGCTCCCATTGCCGGATACGCTCCCAGCATCCTGATCCTCGCAAGCTTGATCCTCGCACCCCGCGCGCGCGCAAGGGGCGGCGCGGCGACAGTCAGTCTTCTTTGAAAGTCCTTTCTGTGAAAGGAATGACTTCTGTGAAAGGACTGACTTCTGTGAAATGACTTTTGAGTTTGGTTTGTGCGTGTTGGTGTGTTGTGAATGAAAGGGCTTTCTTCACAAGAAGAGGTCGAAGAGGCGCCAACCGCCCCCGCCGCGCTCCAACCTCTTGGCCTCGCGCGATGCGGCTCTACTCGCGCCCTCTCAGCGTCGAGTACCACGCCAACTTGCTGTCGTGTTCGAGCTTGCTGTCGCTCGTGTACGTCGCCGCGTGCATCATCCTCCCGTACCTGGTCACTTACGGCCTGGGTGGCATGTGGATTCGCGAGCAGCCGTTCCGTTCGCAGCCGCGCACGATCTTCCGGTATGAGGCGGTCGTCGAGGCGTACGGCGTATCCAGCTCGACGGCGATCGCGTCGTGGGGGTGGTCCACCTCGTCGACGCTCAACGATCGGCTCGGCATGAGCCTGCGGCCCATGCTGCTCAGCCACTGGGAGGAGGACGACGAGCGCGACGGGAAGGCCGACCGGCTGCAGTTTGTCCTGCGCGTGCCGCTCGATCCTGACGCCGGCGAGCGCCTGCTCTCCATCTCGGTCGTACTGGGCGTCAAGGTCACCTTCGAAGGCGAGTTCGACCTGCTGCTGGACAGCGCGCTGCTTCTGACGGCCAGCTCAGCTCTACCTGGGAGGGTGTGGAATCAGACGGCGGACCTTGTCCTCGTGTCCAAGGATTCGCAGCGCAGCCGCGCGCTCGGTCGACGCAATGCGTGCCCCTCACCCGTGGAGCCGCTGCAGGAGCCGGTGCTCCCCAGCGGCGCGCCCGCCACGCCCGCCTCCATCCTCGGCGCGTACGCCGCATGCAACGACACGGCCGTGCTTGTACCGCAGCCGGCTCTCTGGACCCCGGGTGTGAGTGACTCCTTCGAGGCTACGCTCACGGTGCGGATCCCGCCTCTGCTGCTCTCGCGCCGGCCGGGCGTCGCCGAGACGCTGAAGCTCGCGTTCGTGCAGTACGTGGCTCTTTTCATCCCCATCGCCGTACTGCTCACCTGCCTACACGGCGCGCTCTTCACCACAGGCGTGTTGGCCGCGCGCGTGCACCATCCCATCAAGCAGCATCGCTGGTAGCACGTCACCCCGCGAGCGTGGCGCGTGGCATCTGCCGCGGACCGCACGGCGAGGCGAGCGAACCCGCACAGCCCCCGGGCGCTGCGGCGCGTGGCTGCGTGCGGTGACTGTGCCCCCAAAGTCGAAGGTGATCCATATGTACATATGTAGCTCTGTGAGGCTGTAAACGCAAATTGCAGACGCTAGATCGCGAATACCGTGTTGGAACGCGCGCGAAGCGTGGAACATTAGTGGAACAACGGCCTGGCGCGCGCGGATTCCGGATACGCACGATTTTCATGCAACCCGACCTCGGTCCGTCGGCGACCGTCCATGGTCGGCGTCGCGGCGCCGACTTCTCGGACTTGCGACTAGCCGAGCGACCGTTGTAAGCCGGGGCGGGGCCGAACGGTTGACACCTATTGACGACAGTCGAACGACATCCGCGTGCGCCCCCGAATCAGCAGTAACGCGCCTCAGCTCGCTCTCGGGCTCACGCGGCGCACGCTGTCCCGCGTCACGATCGCCTCCACCATCTCGCAGTTGGCCATCTTGAAGCGTTCTCTGAGCAGCCGCTGGAAGAAGGCGGAGTGGCCGACGACAACAATGCATTGCTCGTCCCGATCGAGGAGCCATGCTCGGAAGCGCGCGCATCGACTCTCCACGTGTTCAAAGCTCTCCTTCCACTTGGCATTCTCCTTGGGCTGCGTGCCTTCCCGGATCGTGGCGCGCCCACCTCCAGCCTCATTCCACCACTGCTCCTGCTGCAATGAGGGGCAGGCGAAGTCGAACGCGTCTCCGTATCGCTCTCGCAAGATTGACGTGGGCGTGCCGGTATCACCCCAGGAGTCAAGCCGCTCGCGATGCAGCGCCGTCACCACCACGCGCTCAGCGCCGTCTGGCTCGCCCACGGCGAAACCAGCCTTGCAAGTATCAAGCGCCCGGCCGAGAGGCGAGCACACGATCAAGTCGACACGCTGCAACAACTTCTTGGCCTCGACTCGGTCGCGCAAACGGGCGCACTGACGAATGCCACGGCCACTCAGCGCGGGATCAACAAACCCTGGATCCATAACGCAGCAGCACAAGTCGCCGTTGCAGAGTGAGGTCCGTTTGCGCCACTCGTTCCAAGTGGATTCGGCGTGCCGGACCAAGATCACGCGCTTCTGGTCCGATCGGCTTGCGACGGATGTCGTCAGCGTGACGCCATGAGTGTCGACGTTCGAGGCTTGCTGCGCGTCGATTCCGCTCTGCGCTTCGCAGTCAGAGGCCTGCTGCATTTTTGCGGAATTTGTGCGTGTGAACTCGGCGAAATATGTACAGAACTCACGACGCTTGGGTTCCACTTACAGACTCCCGTCCGAGAAACGTTCCTGCTTGCGGCAAGTTTTCTTCTAAGCGCCCGCCATGACGTCGATCATCTTCTTCCTTTTCGCAGCCGCGCTCTCACATTGGCCAGCTGTGAGTAAGCTATCCGAGCTTCCAAATGTGCCAGCAGCGGGTGGTAGCAGCGTGCACTTGGAAGCGACAGTGCTACGAAGGCGCGCATTGAGTCGCAAGCTAGTTTTCTTTGACTTGCAGTCTGACGATGGCATCAGCACACTCCAAGCGATGCTGCGAGATAGCGAGGCTGCAACGCAGCGCCATGCACTGATTCCGGGCTCACGGGTCGCTGTGCTCGGCACGATGCGCCAAGATGTCGAGACGGGCCAGCCTACGCTGGTTGTGCAGGGGCTTCGCCTGGTGAGGGCCGCAGCCTCCGAGCATGCAGTCACAACGCTAGCTTCAGCCGTGCGCGCCGGCGTGACAAGCGTGGCGGACGCTCAGGCAGCGCTTGCGGGATCTGACCAAGGTCAGCATGCCACGGCGGTAGACGCCGCCGTAGCGCTGCTAGATTCGACGCCGCCGCCGAAAGCACAGCAGCAGCGGCTCGTGGCACTACTCGTAAATCATCTGGCGGAGAGCACTCCGAGCAGCGTGGTGGCGATTGCGCGAAGCGGCGGCGGCCATGCGCACGGTCTCCCCTCAGCCCGTGAGCTCCCCTGCCTCGCCTTCCTCTACGCACAACCAGGCGTGGCCGCGGCGCTCCTGAACGCAGCAGAGGAAGCCGGGGGAGGCAGCCGCGCGCTCGCCGCGCTGGATGATCGCACCCCGCTCACAGCGCTGGCCGCCATGAGCAAGGCCAGCGGCCCCTTCGAGGGCGGCGACGGCTGGGTCACCGTCGAGGCTGAAGTCCAGCGACGGCAGCGACTTGAAGACCAGAGCGTGGCGCCGGAGCGGCTGGTGATGATCAGCGTAGGGGACGGGCTGTCAGCGCCCACATCTCCGCTGCTCCGCTGCTTGCTGCATCCCGCGATGGCGCTGTCCACAACGGCGCCGCCCTCGCCTGCTCCGGACGCTCGCAAGCTGGTTGACGAAGCCAACTGCCGCGCCACCGACGAGCGGCTGCCCCATGAGCACCTCCAGCCCATCCTCCAGCCCATCCTCGAGCCCAAGGACCTCGTCCAACCTACAGGCCTCCTGGACTGCGTGCGCCGACGGACCATGGAGTCGCTCGCATCGCCGGGGGCAAGGGTGACCCTCGTCGGTCGGTGGGCACCCGCGTCCCCACCTGCTGCGAGCGCGGTAGCTGGCGCAGTGCCGGGCGCCGTGCCGGGCGCCGTGCCGGGCGCGGTGTCAAGCCTGGTGCTCATCGTGTTCGCGATGCGTCTGCAGCGATCGTCGTCGGCGCCGCGGACGGTGCGTGCGGTGCTCGACGCGCTTGCTGACGGACGGCTCGCAGACGACGAAGCGGCGCGGGCGCTGTGTGCGCACGACGACGACGGCGGCGGCAACGATGGCAACGATGACGACGACGACGACGACGACGACGACGACGTGGCTGCGGCGGGCGGCACACATGCACATCCACTGACGCGACGCCTCATAGCCTCCGAGACGATGGCGCAGCGCGCGTGGCGTGCTGCGGAGCTCGCCCAACGCTTGCAGATCCGCCATCCCACGGTGCAGCTCGGGACGAGCACTCTGAGCGACGCGCAGCGTGCAGCTGTGGATGCGTGCGAGGAGCTGCGCCGACAGCACCCACTCCGGCGCCGAGCCCTGCAACCCGTGCAGGCGCACGAGGGGCAGCCCCAGCCTCGCCGAGCGTCGGCCGTCCCCCCTCTCCTAGAGCCGTCACCCCCAATTAGGCAACTAGATTGCCGAGCTGTCAACGGTGCAGACGATGGCGGTGCTGGCGACAACTGCGGCAAGGGCGGCGCCTTCGTAGGCGGAGCTGTACCCGTGCGCTCTGGTCGTGACGGTTCCTTCTTCAGCATCAAGAAGCGGCCGCAGCTGCTCCTGATGACCGACGTGATCGCCGAGCTACTCAGCGCCCACCCCGACTGGGGCCGCCGGCCGCTCAGCGTGGTCGACGTCGGTGGGGGCAAGGGGCTCCTTGCTGAGCATCTCGCGCGCCATTTTGGGTCGCAGGCCGTCGAGGTGACGCTGGTGGAGCTCAACGAGCGAGCGCTTGCGCAGGTGCGCGCGCGGCTTGACGGGCGCGGCACCCCACTACCATCAAATCTGGCCTTGATTCAGGGCGACGCTGCACAGCTCGCCGCGAGCGGATGCCTCGACGCCATCGACCTCGTGTGTGGGCTCCACGCATGTGGCGGCCTCGCTGACGTCATCATGAGCCATGCGGTGCAGCAAGGCGCCGCCTTTGCCGTCTGCACGTGCTGCTTCTGCTCGAACAGCGGCCTCGCGTTGCCACACGCGCTGCCGCACGCGCTCTCGCGCGACGTGTGGCTAGCGCGCTGCTCGGCCGGAGCGGTGACCGAGGCGCAGGTGCAGACTCTGAGGCGCACCGCGGAGCTTGAAGGCGCTGCGCTCGAGGCTCGAGCGGCAGCGCACAGCGTCAATGCGATGCGAGCGCGCGCCGCGGCGCAAGCCTGGGCGGAACGATGGACGAGCGTGCCGGCCGCGGCTGGTGCTCAGACACTCGATTCGAAACTCCGCCGTCACACCTCTCAGCTGCGAGTCGAGCTGGTCGAGTTCGAGGCCAAGTTCTCGAGCCGTAATCAAGTGATCGTGGGCATGCCCGAGTGGCACAGGCTCGAAGCGGAACCTCTACCACGCACCGGAGAGGCTAACCGCCTCGTGTGAGGAAGGTGGGCAAAGCCCACGTATCCTGAGGAACTACCCGCCCTGAACCGCGCCGGGAGCCGCGCCCTCAGCCGACTAAACGGCAAGCGGGGGGCGGGGAGGGTGTACACCCGACCGCGACGCGATAAAAACCGATAACCGTCCCCGCGCGTCCCGGACCACAGACGCGAGACGGACCCCACCGGCCACTGTTGACTGTGAATAGCCCCCTTATTTCGCTGATCGCTGGACCCAAACTCGAAACTACGCTCCGCATCCCCGCGTACACCATTCGACCGGACGCACATACATGTGTGCCTCTGACGATGCTCAGAGACCATGTACAAACAAAGCTGAAAGCACAACATTACGTCGATTCGTGCATTCGTCGCGTCGCTTTCTGGCTCTCTCTCGCTCTCTCGCACGCGCGCGCGCGCGCTGTGGCGGCCACCACGAAGCAGCCTCGCCCTCCCTCCTGCGGCTAGGGGACCACGGCGTTGGGTCGCGTGACCGCATCAACAGGTGAGCGCTTCTCCGCCGCCGAGGCCGCATCGTACGCGAGCTTCGCGGCCTCCTCTTCTTCGATACCTCCTCCATCCTTCGCCACATGCCGCTGCGTCTTGCCCTTGGCGTTGCGCACCAGCACGTCGCCACTCTTAGCATCCACATCGAGTTCCATAGTCTCGCCCTCGCCCACGAAGCCGCCCAAGACCGCCTCGGCCACAGCGTCTTCACAGAAGCGCTGCACAGCTCGACGCAGGGGGCGCGCTCCAAAGGTGCTCGAGAAGCCGCCTCTCACGACGAGCTGACGGAGCGCCGGTGTCCACTTGACGCCATAGCCCTCCTCCTCGCACCGGTCCGTGAGGTCCTTGAGCATCAGCCCAGCGACCGTCTCGACCTCTGACGGCTTGAGTGCCTCGAAGACAATCACCTCATCGAGGCGGTTGAGGAACTCGGGGCGGAAGGCGGTGCCCAGCTCGGCCTTGACAGCGGCGCGCATCTTCGAGTACGCCTCGGCTGGATCACCGCCTGGGCTGTTGCTAGTCGCCATCTGGAGGATCTTGCGCGAGCCCACGTTCGAGGTGAGGACGAGCATCGCATTCGAAAAGTCGACGACACGTCCCTTGTTGTCGGTGAGCCGGCCGTCCTCGAGCACCTGGAGGAGGATGTTGAACACGTCCGGATGCGCCTTCTCGACCTCGTCCATGAGCACCACCGTGTGGGGCGTCCTCCGCACCGCCTCGGTGAGCTGGCCGCCCGCCTCGTAGCCCACGTAGCCGGGTGGCGGACCAGTGAGCCGCGAGACTGAATGGGCCTCCATGTACTCACTCATGTCGAGACGCACCATTGCCTTCTCCTGACCGTAGTAGAGCTCGGCGACCGCCTTGGCGAGCTCCGTCTTGCCCACGCCCGTGGGTCCGCAGAAGATCATCGATGCGACCGGGCGCCGTGGCGAGCGCAAGCCGACGCGCGCCCGGCGGAGCGCACGTGAGATGGCCGAGACGGCGCCGCTCTGCCCGACGACACGCTCGTGCAGCGAGCTCTCGAAATCGAGCATCGAGGCGGCCTCGTCCTCAGTGAGCTTGCTGAGCGGGATGCCCGTCCAAGACGAGACGACCTTGGCGACATGCGACTTGTCGACTACGGGCAGCGCCTCCTTGCTGCTGCCCTTTTTAGGCGTCTTCTCGGGCACGTCACCTCCCTGGCCGAGGTCAAAGTTCTCGATCTGAAGGATCGCCCCAGCCTCGTCCATCAGGTCGATGGCCTTGTCGGGCAGGAAGCGGTCGGGCAGGTAACGCTCCGAGAGCTTGGCCGCCGCCTCGAGCGCCTCGGGCTCATATGTGACGTTGTGGTGCGCCGCGTACTTTTTGGAGAGCGTGGTTAGGATCTGCACAGTCTCCGGGATGGTCGGCTCCGGCACCGAGACCGGTTGGAAGCGACGCTCGAGGGCGGCGTCCTTCTCAATGTAGCGCCGGTACTCAGTGACGGTGGTGGCGCCAATGCACTGGAGCTCGCCGCGCGCGAGCGCCGGCTTGAGCAGATTGGCCGCATCAATGGCGCCCTCTGCCGCGCCCGCGCCGACGAGTGTGTGCAGCTCGTCAATGAAGAGGATGGTGTCATCGCTCTTGGTCACCTCGTCGATGACCTCCCGCAGCCGCTGCTCGAATTCGCCGCGGTACTTGGTGTTCGCCACGAGCAAGCCCAGCTCGAGCGAGACCACGCGCATATTCTTGAGGCTCGGCGGTACGCGGCCGTCGACGATGCACTGGGCGATCCCCTCGGCGATCGCCGTCTTGCCCACGCCGGGGTCGCCGATGAGCACCGGATTGTTCTTGCGCCGGCGCACGAGGATCTGCATGCACCGGCGTACCTCGTTCTCGCGCCCCACAAGCGGGTCGAGCTCGCCTTTACGCGCCTTCTCGGTCAGGTCGACGGAGCACTGCGAGAGCGTCGTATTCGCTCGCTTCTTGTCACTGCCCGCGCCGACGAGCTCGCGCTCGCCCTTCAGCACCGCCGTGTACGCCTGCTCGCGGGTCACATCGAGCTCTTGGAGCGTGCGCACCGCTTCCGTGTCCGTCTGCTCGTCCCGTAGCACCGAGAGCATTAGCTCGCGCCAGCTCACGAGCTCGTTGCGGCTCAGGGCGCCGTCTACCTTGGACTGCGCGACGCTCGCCTTGAGCGCGCGCTCGGTGTCGCGCGCAAAGGGCAGCAGCTCGTCCTTCGAGCCTGCGGCGAACAGGCGGTCGATGGACGGCATGTTCCCACCCTTGCCTCCGCGCAGCTTGGTGCGCACCTTCTCAGACGAGATGCCGATGCGGTCCAAGGCCGCCTGCACATCGTCCTTCTGCAGCGTCGCCGCGAGCAGCAGGTGCTGTGTCCCGACCGCGCCCGCTCCGAGGCCGCGCGCCTCGCTCTGCGCGTCCATGAGGATGCGGAAGACGCTGCGATCAAAGGGGTCGAAGGAGAAGGCCTCCATCCGTGCAGAGCGCACCCGGCTGCGGCCACTTACCAGGATGCCCGGCGCGAACGTGGCGGCTGCGCGGATCGGCGCGTGCACTGGCGCACGTGGCGCCGACACTGCGCCGGCGCCGACGGCGAGTGAAGCAGATGGCGTGGGCAGCGCTAATAGCAGCGCAAACGCTGATGTCGCACGCATGGCCGACTCCACCGTGACGGCGGCCTCGCGAGAGAAAGATCTGGGAAGATGTGGTAACAATCTCAGAACTTCTTCGCTTGATTGCTGTTACTACAAAGTCATGCAGAATCGATTACGGTGATTCCTCTGCAAGCAGCTCAAGCTCCGCGGCATCGTCCTCACCCACCGGCAACAGGGACTCGTCCTCGAGGATGCGCGCAACCAGCGTCAGCAGGGATGGCCGGTGCAGCAGATGGCCGGTACGCATGAGCACCTCCTGCAGGGCAATGGTGTGCGACTGCGGAACGCGCTCGGGCGCGGGCTCCGCGGCGCCCGCCCGGCGCCGCCTCGAGAACGAGCGCGGCAGCGGCATCGGGAGCGCGTCGAGGCTCACGCTGTCATAATCGGCTAAGATCCTCGCCGGAAGACAGGCGGCGCCGGCAGGGTAGCCACCCTTGCGTGGAGGCGACGGCTTGGGCGCTGCCGACGCGACATGCCCAGGCCGTGAGGCGAGCTTCGGCGTCGACGGCGGTCGAGGCGTCTTGAGTTCCGTCAGACTCGTCTTGAGTTCCGTCAGACCCGTCTTGAGATCCGTCGCCTCATCGTGGCCGTCGGCATCGCTGCCACCCTCTGTGAACACCGGCATGGGGCGCGGGGTAAACTTGGAGCCGCTGTCTCGGTGCTTCAGTGGCGGGCGGCGGCTACGCGGTGCAGACTCTTTCTGGATCCTCTGGAGCATTGCCAGCTTCTCGCGCTCCAGCTTCTCAATGTTACGACGCACCACGCTCGGCGAATGCTCGCGTGGAGGCGGGATGGCGCGCAACAACGCGTCCTCCATCGAATGTTCAATCGCCGCTGCAACGCTCAGCTGACAGGCCACGGGGTCCGCGTCCGCTCCCAGGGCGGCACGTAGCGACTGCAGATGCGCCTCCCTCTCGGCAGCAATGCGCTGCGCCTCCCAGGCACGCGCGCGGGCTTGCGCAGAGCTCAGGCCTCGTGCTAACCGCGCGGCCATGTGCAAGCTCATCTTTTTCTTCTTGAAGAGACCAACGAGGCCACCGAGGCCGGCGCCGGCGCCGGCGGCTGGCACAGTGGCGACGCCGCTGCCGGCGCCGCTGGCAGGCGCGCCTCCTTCAGCGGGACCTTTGGCGTCAGCGGGCACAGGCGCGGCTGCCGGCCCCTCGCCTGCGCATGCAATCGGCTCGGGCTGCCTCCATTTGGAGTCGCTACCGGTACCTCCAGCGGTGAGCCATGGCTGCTTGAGGCGCACAAGCGGAACGGCAAGGTGCGCACGCGGTTCGCTGCCAGCCGAAGGGGCCTGGTAAGAGTACCGCCGCCGAGCCGATGCCCGAGGTGTCGACGCGCCTGGCTGCGTTAAACGCTGCGCCTGCTCGATGCGAGCAGCAAGGCCCGGTGGCGGCGCAAGAGCCGGGTACGCAGCGTTCGTCATGCTCCAGCCCGTCCATGCCGCTGTCGCCGGCTGCCACAAGGCACTGGCTTCGCGTGGAGACGCCGCTCGGCTCGCATCAGACTGTGCGACCGCAGTCAGATGCGTCTTCAACGGGAATCTGTCGAGCCGGTCACGTGCAGTCTGCGGCCGCTCTGTGGCGGACGGCAGCCATGGCTTGGGGTAGCTGTCTGGGCGAGCCGATTGCGGCCGTGTGATAGCGATGTAGTGTGAGTCTGGGCGATGGTGATGCTTGGGCGGCGGGCAGAATGATGTCCGCCGAGTTGGCGGGTAGGGCACAGGCAAGTCGGGCTCCATCTGATACTGGAGTGGTATGTCTGGCTCCACAGCTAAATCGATTGCGCTCGTGGCACCAGGGGTTGGCTGCGGCAGCTCAGCTGTGACTAGCCCTTGGAGCCCCGCGACCAAGTCCATGCTGTTGAA
>Ga0209550_10002871_pt1 | contig 16531 bp, 18 predicted proteins | sample LauGreSuBDMM15SN_2_FD_187567 | JGI IMG/M metagenome (GOLD analysis project Ga0209550, IMG submission 187567) | Freshwater lake microbial communities from Lake Michigan, USA - Su13.BD.MM15.SN (SPAdes) (version 5) | ecosystem: Environmental > Aquatic > Freshwater > Lake | place: Lake Michigan...
AATATAATTAATTTATATAAGAGCAATTATTGTTAAATTTAGATGGTGGTATATATATAATTTCATTAATTTGATTTTGTAAATTATTAATTTTAGCGTCAATTTTATTAATTTTAACGTCAATTTTATTAATTTTAACATCAATTTTATTAATAATATCTATTATATTTGCATTAAATTTAGCAAATTCATTCTTAATATCATCAATATTTTTTGATATATCATTCATATTTTTTGAAATATCATTAATATTGATGATATTATTTTTAGAAGATTCAAAAGAATTATCAATATATTTATATTTTTTTATTTCAAGTAAATCATCTAAGTCTTCATTAAAAAAAGATCTTTTCTTAGCTACAATTGTTGTCATATTAATCTATTTAATAATTTAATAATTAATAAAAAAAATAAATTATTAAATTAATATTTTTTATTAATTATTTAAATATCTGTTACTTTAGAATAATATTTTTTAGTTCCATGTTTACTTTGTTTTTTTTTATCATCAAACTTATATACTGGATGATAACAATGGAAATTTCTAATATTAAAATTAGGTTCACAAGCTCTACACTTAATAATTGTATCAACCTCACGATACATTATCATAACTACAAAATTTATTGTAGTTAAGCATCTCTTTAATTCTCCATAGTTAATTTCATTATTTTGATTACTTATTGCATTGATTAAACGTGAAGTTTTTGATTCAATTTCATTAGATTCATAACGTTGTTTTACATAAGTATAAACAGATGTACAATCAGTGTATAAATTTGCATATGGGAAATGTTGGAATTTACAACTAGATTGAATATTAATATTATCTGGATACTGGAATATACAATTACTCTTTTGTGGACATAATTTATAACTACTACGAACTAATCCAAATGAGAATTTATTTAGAGGTTCTTGAATTTTTAATTCTGTAATGAAATAGTGAATACATTTATAAGTCCATTCAATTGCATTTAAAAAATTATTATAATTCTCTTTATTTAAATCAGAACAATTATTAATTGTCCAATTTATGACTTTTGTGATATTATGAAGATTTTCAACATCATTAAATTTATTATATTCTCCATTTGAAATTATAGTCTTCAAAGTATCAATATCAATATCAAAAGTGACATTACTATCATTTTTATCTTCTAAAACAACATTAATTGTTTCAGAATTATTATTTAATTGTTTTGATACAATTGATTTATTATAATTATCTAGATCAATAATATCTGTATTCCATTCGTCTTTGAAGTCTTTCCAAGATATATGAGCCATTATTATTAAATTAATAATATATTATTAATTTAAGCTATTTAATTAAATTTTCAAATTTTATTCATTATAATATTTAAGGATATTATAATATTCTTATATTATAATGAATAATATTCCTTTAACTGAAGATAATTATAAAAGACCAAAAGAAACATATACGGATCGTCTAGACGAAGAAGATATAACAAATTTACTTCAAGATTATGTTAAGGTAGAACATATATCTGAAGTAAAAATAAATACACATTTAAGATATTTTACATTAGAATCTGATACAAAAACCGGTACAGTTCAACGTAAATTTAGAATGGGTGGATATTTAAGTAATAAAGATCATGCAGATAAATATGTAATTTTATCAAATGGAAAAAAAACTTGGTCAGTACAATCTCAAAATACTGTATTTTATAGAAAAATGTCAATACCTGAAATTAAAGAGGAATATGAGAAAGATTTATCAAAATATGAGCGAATGAATAAAAAACTTTTAAAATTAGTTAATAAACTTAAAAAAGCCTTAACTGACAATAAAATTGATTATCATGACTTATAAATAGTTTAAGGATTTATATTTTAATAATATATATATATATGAGTGATACTCTTTTAGATGAAGAAAGAAAAAATATGGGTTTAATCAATTGTTCAAAAGTATATGTTGATGTATGTAAATTTGGATATGGTGTTTTTGCAAAGCAAGACATCTCAAAAGGTGAAATTGTTGAAACAGGATTAATGTGTAGAATGATTAATGTTGATGGTAATGAAAATTCTCATTTATTTACCTGGTCTGATGATAGAAAAACGTGGGCATCTGGAAGTGGATGTTTACCATTTTATAATCATACTTCTAATGAACCAAATATAAAAAAAATTGGTGATTTAGTGAATGACAAAATGACTATTGTAGCATTAAAAGATATTAAAAAAGGTGAAGAATTATACAATACATATTATTCTGCATCATGGAGAAAATGTTTTAAAGATTTAGAATAAAAAAAATTATTGAAAAATAATATAACTTATAGGGATAATAATTTATATTATTAATAATGACTGAACATATGAATATTCCAAATATGGCAAATAATATACGTATTGGAGTATGTGGTAATGTAGATGCAGGTAAAAGTACATTAATTGGTGTACTAACACATAACATTTTAGATGATGGTAAAGGTTATGCACGTTCTAAAGTATTAAGAACAAAACATGAACAAATTACTGGTAGAACTTCAAGTATAAGTTATAATTATTTAAATTATGACAATAGAACTACAACACTATTAGATTTAGCAGGACATGAAAAATATCTTAAAACGACATTATATGGTATTACTGGTTCTTTTTTACATTATGGTTTAGTAATTATTGGAGCTAATATGGGTGTTAGTATGATGACTAAAGAACATTTAAGTATATTATTATTTTTACGAATTCCTATTATAGTAGTAGTGACAAAAATAGATATGACACCAGAACAGGTATATGAAAACACAATGACGGATATAATGAAAATATTAAGATTACCAGTATTTCGGAAACAACCACTAATATTAAATGACGAAAATTATGAAAATTATGTAAAAAATGCAAAAAATGGTTACGAACATATTAACCATTTAATTCCAATTATTCCAGTTTCAAGTAAAATAGGAACTAATATCGATAAATTAGCAGTGCTATTTAAAATTTTACCAAATAATACAATAAAAAATAGATGTGATAATATTGTTGATCATCCTATTATTAGAAATTCAAAAATTAAAGAAGAAATCAAAGAATTATCAGTATCTAGTTCCGGATTAATTGTATATTTAGATAAAGTTTACCAAGTAAAAGGAATTGGTTATATTTTAACAGGTAATATAACCGGTAATCCTATAAATGGTATAAATTATATTAAAAAAGATCAAATATTATATATTGGTCCTATGCCAGATGGTAAATTTATCGATATTAAAGTTAAATCAATGCATGATAGTAAAAGACAATTAATAAATGAAACATATAATGGAGACAGTATTATTATGGCTATTAAATATGATAAAAAATATAATTTATCACGTAAGCATTTTTATAAAGGATTAGTTGCATTAACAGATAATCTAGATCAAAAATATTTAACTAAAGAATTTGTATGTCAATTAAAAATTTTAAATAAAAAAACTTTAGTTAAAGAAGGATATACACCAGTAATTCATTGTAATACTATTAGACAGACTGCAAAAGTAATTAAAGTAATTACTGATAATAATGAAAATATCGCACAAACAGGACAAAATGTTAGAGTCATATTTCAAATGACACAGTCACCTATATTAGTTATGCAAGGAGATATTATATATTTAAGAGATGGTGTAACAAAAGGCGTAGGTATAGTAATTGAACCACTTTATTAAAATATTTTAATAATTATTTTTTTTATATTAAACAATATTAGTTATGAGTAATAAACCAGTTATTAAAAGTTTAACTAATGATCAGGTAATTAATGATACTATAAAAACAAACACTACTAATTATCAAGAATATATGTGTGTTTTTGAAAATGCATGTTATGAAATACCACCTGAATATTTTGGTCCTATGTATGCAATGTCTACTGATTTTAATTACAGAAAAGGTCAGTGTGAAAATAATACTCGTGATGCTGGTGCTGAAGCAGGTATGTACATTAGACGATCAGATTGGATAGACCCAACAAAACAAGTTGTATGTGGTATATTTGATTTAAATGGAAATAGAATGATGACGCCAAAAGGTGATAAACGTCAAATTCCTGCAATGTCAATATGTGATGTATATAATAAACCAAGACCAGATTTTAAACAAGATCCAACTAATCCTGAAAGATTGATCGTTTCTAAATTAATTAATCAAGAAGTAATTAATCCAGTAACAGATTATGATAAATTACAAGTTACAGATGAAAATAAATCAGATGAAGTTAAAGAAAATATAATGTTATTTATAGTTGGATTTTGTGTAGTATTACATTTATTTTATAGTTTAAGATTTCAAGTTGAAAAGCCATATTTTATTTATGATACTACAAAAAGACTATTTATTAATAGATTATTATTATCTATTATATTTATAGGTATATTATTATATTTTGTATGTCCATATGGAACATGTTTTCAACCTAAGTTATATAACCAAATATTAAAAAATCCAGATTCAGGTACTTATAAATATTTATGTGAAAATATGCAAAAGTTTAGAGGATTACGATCAAATGATGTCATTAATATATGTGATAATGTATTAGAATTATATCCAAATAGTATGTTAATGTGTAATTCTATGTTAAATAATGTTAATTCAAATAGAGATATATATAATAAAATATATAGTGATTATCAAGGATGTTCAGGTTGTTTAATAGAAGGACCGTGTATAATAAGAAGTGGAAATCATAATATAAATTATTTTTGGGATAAAGTAAATAAATCATATATAAAATATTGTACTAAATGTACAGATAGAGCTGGTAATCCAACTATATTTTGTTCTGGTAATAAATGTTATCCGGGTAAAGAAGGTATATTTTTAGATACATGTGAAACTAATAAAATAATAGAACATGAAGTAGTTCCATATCAATATTATAAAGATAAAATAGTTATGCAATGTAAACATTGTAAAAAATTCTGTGAAACTAAGGCATAATTATTTAAACAGAAATTGTTATTAATTATTAATAATAAATTATTAATTAATGGTCATTAATCATATAATTGAAGATTTGGATACAAATGAAAATATTATAGAACAAGTAAAAAAAATAATAGGATATTGTGCATATAAATCAGCATGTCATAGTGAATATCATAAATATTTAACATATTTTAATAAAGCATTAAGCTTTTTTACTTATTCTGTATTATTAATCAATATTTGTGTCGTTTTTTCTATGAATAATTTAATATCTACATATTCTGCAACTATAATTATCGCAACTGTTAATTTAATTCAAGGTTTTATTGAAATTATTTCTAATACTATGGAACTAAATAATAAAATAACAAAACATAATATATCTGCTGCAGGTTATAAAAATTTACAATGGTTCATATTAGATTGGGCTATGTCTGATATATATACAAATAATAATAATATAGGTGAATTAAGGAATGAAAAAATATTAAGATCGTTAGTTGAATTATCAATTAAATTTATTAATAATTTAAAATCAGATTCATTAGATGTACCAGAATTTATTAGAGAAGAAAATAAACATAAAAAACATTACACTTCTGTTCGAAAATATGTTGATTCGACAGATTCACCATCTGATCAAAAACAATCAGAACTAAATACAATTAAAGTAACAGTTGTTGAAAAAACTGATATGAATGTCTAATAATATTTTTATAATAAATAAAAATATTATCGTACTTTTTTACGTAATGATTTTGCTAATATATAAATTATAATAAAACAAATAATTAATAATATCATAAATTCACATAATCTATAAATATATGTTTCTAATCTACTATAATTATTTTTCCATATTATTTCATCTAATTCTAATGTTTTAAATATATATTTTAATTCATCTTTGTAAGGCCAAATTGCTTTAAAACTATCTAACACATGTATATTTATATTTTCATTATTAATGTCTATAACTAATCCATACCAGTGCTTTATCCACCATTCACTATGATATATTATGATTCCATAAACACCATTTATTTTATTTTTTATTAAACTATTTATTTTTTGTCTATCTAAATAATGATCCCAAAAATATAAATTATTATATTTATCGACATGCTCATTAATATGTTTTAAATCTAAGAGTTTAGTAGTTTTAATTCCATTATTCAATTTTATATAACTATTTCTAGATAAATATAATGTATTAGTGTCATTTAATTTATAAAATAATTTATTGTTTAATAAATCATTAAATGTATATTTTATTTTATTATTATTTAGTCGATACTCATTTAATAAGTACATCATGTTAAGTGTATTTTTTATTGCATGATATCCACATGTACCATCCCATAAATATTGAGGTGGTAAATATTTATTCCACAAATATCCATTAGTAACCATTAATAATTAGTTATATATTTTTTTTAAACAATAATATCTACAAGTCTAACAAATCCTAATACTCGTGTTCTACAACAATATTTATTAATATGATATTTATCTAATAATTTAGCTTTTAAATTGGCTTTTTCAACTTCATTTAGTTTTGGATTATTTTCAATATCATTCATGTCTCTTTCATAAGGTACTTGAATATCTGCGAATAGTTTTCCACAAGTGAAACAAACTGGAGGTAGCATATCTATATAATATTAATATACTTTAATATATATTTAAAATAATTTTCAATATTTTTCAATATTTTTATTGTTTTTCAATAATATGAATAAAGCCTTAAATAATAAATATGAACAAAGCGGTAAATTTAATACCCCTTTGTTTAATCAAGATTTTAAGATTTTAGAAGAAAAACAAATTAAACAAGCACAGATTATAGAAGATAACAAATTAGAAGAAATTAATAATTATTATGTTAATTATAAAACAGGTAATAATAATGACGATAATGATAAAAATAAAAATATAACTAATTATACTTTTAATGAACTTATTTATGAATGGTTTGATACTATTTTAAAAATATTTTCAGAAGTATTAAAATTTAATTATGACTTTAAAGGATTTATCGATATCTTTATTAAAGATAATCGTGCTTTTTATGTTGGTTTAACCTTAATTACTATTAGTGTATTATTTTATTTAATTAACAACTTCACAGATCCACAAAATTCAGATATTGATAATGCAACAATTATTAATAATAATTATATTAATTCGGATAATTTAGGAAAATCAAATTTAAATAATGAAGAAATTGAACAAATTAGAGAGTTAATTTCTTTACCTACAAAACAATTATTATCTAGTAAAGAAATATTACCTAGTAAAGAAATATTATCTAGTAAAGAAATATTGCCTAGTAAAGAAATATTATCTAGTAAAGAAATATTGCCTAGTAAAGAAATATTGCCTAGTAAAGAAATATTGCCTAGTAAAGAAATATTGCCTAGTAAAGATTCTATTCCATTAACAGAGTCTGTTGGAGGTAGTGATAAAAATATATTTAACAATATAAATCTATTTGATAATAAAAATATTTTTAAATCTGGATTAGTATTTGCAGAAATGGATAATTAAAAAAAATTAAATGAATTTTTATATTCATTTTTATCATATGTTTTATACATGTCTAAATTAAATTTTTTACATTTATTATGTGAAAATTTAAAAATATTAGTTAACAAATGATTAAATTCATTTGTTAATTTATTAAATCCATCATAACTCGATAAATTTGGATAAACGATTAAAATACTACTAAATAAATTATTAAGATAAATAAATAAATCATAATTTTTTTCTAAATATAATTCACAAAATCTAAATTCTTCATTATTATTTATCATACGTAGTTCATTAATATAAAAATCTAATTTATCAAGTAATTCTTTTTTTGTTGTTAAATTAAAGTCAAACAAATATGTATTTAATTTTATAAAATTATAAATATTATCTACATGCTCTTCAAAATGTTCGACTTTATTAATATTATTTAATATTTCAAGATTAAGTTTAATTTTATCATTATCTTGTAAATAATACAAAGCAACAATAATGATAATAATAATAATTAAATATTTATAATCGACAATACTTGATAATATTTTAAATATTAATAAAATTATAAATATATGATAAACTGATATAGTTAGCATACTTATTTAATAGTAAGAGAAAAAAAATTTATTTTTTCTTTTTATCCTGTTTTTTAAGGCTTTTAACTTGAAAAAAAGTGAAATTTTAGCATATTACCATATAAAGATTATACTAGTTTATTATTTATGGAAATTAACGAAAAATTATACGAAATAATAAACTTTTTGGGAATTGAAAATAATGTATTATTAGATGATGATGAACTTAATCAATTAAAAAAAGATATTAGAGAAATGTATTATTTATTATATGGATATAGTAATACATTAGATTTAAATACATCACTTAATAATTTGTTTTTACAAAGATATTTATTAAAATTAAATAATATTAATTTAGATTTAGAATGTTCAACAAGTGTATCTAATAATAAAATAAATGATAATGATATATTACTTACAGTTACATCGACAGACGTAATTACTAAACAATTAACATTTAATATTAAAAATGATCGTATGGAACCACAATATTTAAATAATAGTGATGAATCTGAATCTGTTTTGAATGTAAATGATATTATCGAATGTTATCATAATAACATAGTTTTAAACATAAAAGAATATAAAAATTGTCTATTAGACATTGATAATTTAATGACAGTTGAAGATAGAGATAATTTATATGAAAAATATATTAATGATCTTAAACAACAATTATATGGCTCAAATGGGGATGCAACTAGTTCAATATTAACAAAAACGAAGCATTATGATTATTTACGTAATTTACCACAACCAGTACAAAAAAGTAAAGAATGGTTTGATTTAAGAAATGGTATGATTACGGCAAGTTCAGGTGCAGATATATTAGGTGAGTCTAAATATAATACTAGAGAAGAAATGGTTTTGGATAAAATTAATTTGTTACCTGACAAATATAAAGAAAATATGTTTGTATATCATGGTAAAAAATATGAATTAATAGCTACTATGATTTATGAACAATTATACAATACTAAAGTAGGTGAATTTGGCTTAGTTCCATATCAAAATGATCATTCAGATAAAGAACATATCGATTTTATGGGTGCAAGTCCAGATGGTATAAGTACATGTATAACATTAGATGGTAAACCAAATGATAAAGTTGGAAGAATGTTAGAAATTAAATGTCCATTAAAAAGAAAAGTACTAACAAAAGGTATTGTTGATGGTGAGATAGTACCCCATTATTATTGGGTTCAAGTACAATTACAATTAGCCTGTTGTAAAAATGAAGAATGTGATTTTTGGCAATGTAATATTCAAGAATATTCAGATGATGAATGGATGTTAGATAATTCAGAAGATGGATATATTGAATGTAAATCTACATGTGAACAAGATATTGAGAATCCAATAGATCATAAATTAACAAAAGGTTGTATAATTCAACTAATGCCAAAAGATACAAGTAAAATTCCGAAAGGAGATAGATATCATTGGTATGCAAAATATATATATCCCAGTAATTTATTGATGACAGATAGTGAATATTTACAATGGATTGATTATATGGAAACTGACTGGAAGAAATTATATCCACAATATGCAAATGACTATTATTATGATAAAGTATTATATTGGAAATTACATTCATCTCATAACATTTTAATTAAAAGAGATATTGCATGGTTTGAATCAAAATTACCATTATTTAAAAAGTTTTGGGAAGAAGTATTATATTATCGTGCAAATCCAGAATTAGGTAAACAATTATTAGATAATTATCTTACTAAAAAAAATAAACGATCAAAAACTACAAAATCTGTATCTACAGTCAGAAAAAATAAAAGTGTTTTCGATATTGACTCAGAATCACCACAATTTTTAGATAGTTCAGAAGAATCTCAATCAGAAGTAACAAATATTGAAAACTCAAAAGCTTTATGTAAAACGTCGCTCGAAGTTACAAAATCAATAAATGTTACAACTACAAAACAAAGTAAACTAGAAAATGTATTTATTAAAGAAAAATCAAAAAATAATAAAAAATCAAAATTACTCGATAATGATGATGACTTCTTATCATTAAGTAATTAATTTATTTTAATAATTATAATTTATTTATTAATATTATAATGATTAATTCTAAAAGTCAAATTAATAATATAGTTTTGGCATTTACATTTGGTTTAATTATCACTTTAATGTATTACCATCGACAAAAAAATATTGAGTCGTTACTCCTTCAAAGAGAGCATTTTACAGACGATGATTTACAATATATTAAAGATGTAGTACGTGATGTTAAATCTGATATTTCAAATATTAAAAGTACAGTAGTTGATAATGTTAATCAAATAAAAAATATAAAATCTGATATTAAAGATGAATTAAGTACGTTTAAAGGTTCAATTAATAATATTAAAAATGATATCATAAAAGATCTAAAAACAAATGCGAATGAATTTAAATCAGATTTTAAAATAAGTGTTAAAGATCTACAACAAGATATCTCAAGTGGAATTAAAACAACTGCAGGTGATATTAAAGAATCATTAACTGAAATGAAATCTGATATTTCTACTAATCTTAAGTCTGGATTTAAAGAAATAAAAACAGGTATTGGTGAATTTAAGACTGATTTATCTGAAGGAATTAAATTAAGTACTAATAATATTAAATCTAGTTTTGATAGTATAGGTACAAATATATATAATGGTATTCATGAAGTTTATAATAAAGCTATACCATATGTACTTATCTTATTTGTATCAATGATTGTCATTCTTATTTTATTAAATATTTTTAATTGTAGAAATATTAAACCTTCTTTTGAATCTGCAAAAAGTATAAATACTAATAATGCTAGTAACCCTATAATAGATTTAAAATTATCTGATAAAAATATAAATACTAATAGTCCTAGTAATTCCATTATTGATTTAAAATTATCTGATAAAAATATAAATACTAATAGTCCTAGTAACTCCATTATCGATTTAAAATTATCTGATAAAAGTATAAATACTAATAGTCCTAGTAATTCCATTATCGATTTAAAATTATCTGATAAAAATATAAATACTAATAGTCCTAGTAATTCCATTATCGATTTAAAATTATCTGATAAAAGTATAAATACTAATAGTCCTAATAAACAAAGTAGTTTTTTTGATTTATTTAAAGCACCAACAAATAATGTTAAGGTAAATAGTGCTAATGATTCGGTAATAGATTTAAAATTATCTGATAAAAGTATAAACACTATTAGTGCTAATGATTCGGTAATAGATTTAAAATTATCTGATACATCAAGTGTTAAAGATAACATACTTTAAATATCTTTTTTACATTCTTCAATAGTTAACTTAAGTAATGTTGTTATTTTTTGAATTTCATGTGTAAAATTATGTATATTTAGTATAGACATTTTATAATACAAATGATAATTAATAGATAATAACTAAATAATATTCTCAATCTTTTATTCATCTTCATTTCTTTCTTCAAAATATTGCATAATTTCTTCTTTTAATTCTTGATTAAATAATTCTGTTGGAACAATTATTCCATCATTATTATATGAAATATGTATTAATGGATCATAATTATGTTTAACTAATATTTGCCATCTTTCTGTATATTTTCTATTTACCTTTGATCCGTGAAAATGATGATACATTATTCCTGGAACATAACCATATCTTAATGTAGATATTTTTTTTTCATAATCAGATACAGTCTGTTTATAACTATCAGTTGATAAATCATTTAACGATTTTAAACCATTACTTAATAATGATAACATCATAATATTATCACCAGAACCTAGAATTCCTTTATCATATAATCCTCCAATTTTTTCATATGCTTTACGAGTAATAGCCCATGCATATCCAGGATGCCAATAATTTTGTCCATTTGAACAATGTTTATGTCCTTTTGCATATTGATATCCTGCACTATTAAATATTTTCATTGTATATCCATCTTTATCCATATCTACACAATGTGACCATATTTGAACAATATCTTTGTATCCATTTAATATTTTTAATGTATCTAATGCCCATGTTGAAGACTCAAAATCTAAATCTGCATCAATCCAGGCAAATGCTTTCCAATTTTTTGGTAATAATTTTTTTACTCCTAAATTTATCATATTTTCTTTATGCCATAAAGGCGTTTCAGTTCTTATTTGTAAATGTCTCGGATTTTTTGAATTAGTCATGATAAATTTTTGGTTTCCATATGCTAATTCAACTACATATAAAATAATATTTGATTGTTCATTTTCCATTCGTTGAGCAAATTCCTTAAATAAAATATATCGTTTGACAAACAAACATGGATTTGAAATTACAGCAATAACATGTAATTTCTTTTCGATAGGATCATTATTTTCTAATACTAATTTTAGTTCATCTTTTTTATACTTAAAATCATCAAGTTCAATACCCTTGATAACGGTCATTATATTTACTAATATTTTTTTTAGCTTTAAATTAATAAAATATAAATTTTAATATTATTTAATGACTAAAATAATTAATAAATGATATGGATATTAATAAATTAATTGGATTTGAAACAGTCATTCTAAAGAAAATATACCAAATGCCGATAAAATAGAATTAATAAAATTATCAGGTTGGAATTGTATTTGTACTAAAAATCAATATAATATTGATGATAAAGTATTGCATATTCAAATAGATACTGATATAAATTCAGAAAAATTACATTTTAGTAATTTTGTATCTAAAACAAAGTTGATACATTTAAAAACAAAAAAAATTAAAGATGTATATTCTCAAGGATTGATAATTGGGTAAGATTATTAATGATAATATTTTAATTAATAATAATATTTTATTAATTAAAATATTATCAACAGTTGTAAATATAGAAAAAATATTAGGTGTTCATAAACATATATCTTTAATAGATGCTCAAAATTCTAATAATAAATTATATTTTCCTTCTGATATTATTGGTATGTATGTGCGTAGCGCACATAACCCTTACGGGGTAAAACTGATGAATTAAATGCACAATCAAATATAAAAATTTTTAAAGATGTTATCAGTAATGAGCATTATATTACATTAAAAATGGATGGATCATCTTTAACATTAATATGGAAAGACAATAAATTGACACTTTGTTCTAGAAATTGGGTATGTGTGCGCTACGCACATAACCCTTGTGGGGTAATAATTTAAAATTAACTAATTATGAATAGTTTATTTTTACAATTAAAGATTTAGATATTAATAAATTTTCAAACTATAATAACATGTTAGAAATAGTAAAATATTTAGGATTTAAACTTGTCCCATTAATTGGTACTTTTGAAGGTATTGCTGAAAATAAATTAAATACTAAATTAGATTTTTATCAAAAATTATCAGATTCATTAATGTATTCATTAAATAATACAAATTTATATGAAACATCTAATACAATAAAAAAACTTACACCAGTTGCAGCCAGCAGAAGGAGTTGTAATTAGAAACACTATTGATAAATATAATAGTAATAGACCTTATGGATGTAAAATTATAAATAGAAATTATTAATTTTATATTTATAATTTAAAAGAATGATATTAATTATATTTTTTTTCTATATAAATTTATGGATAACTTAGGTTCAGTAATATTTAATCTAACTGGAGTAATACATATTTTTGTATGGGTTTTTGTTTTATTTGCCTTTACAAATAAAAAACTAGCATATTTAAATATTTTTTATGTCGTTCCAATAATATATTTATTACATATATTGCCATTTCATATTTTAATGGAAATTAAAAAAAAAAGTAATCCAAAAAATTGGGAAGATGATACTGAAAATATCTATAAAATATTAATATTACCAGATATATTCGTTATGATTCAAAAATATTTAGATAAACGTTGTACATTCAATCCAATTTCACCACAAGGTATGTTAATTTTTGGGTTAATTTCATCAATATATGTACTAAATAATAATAAATCAATTATTGCTCCTAATATAATTTTTTAAAATAAATCCTGTAAATATGTATGACTATCATTTTTATTAGATTTAAAACATCTAAAATATAATTCTGTTAATTAAGTGCATATTTTTTATTTAGTTTTATATCCAAATATCTAAAACTAAAAAATAAATATATTTGATATAGCGGATTTAATGGATGTAATATATAACTACAATGACATGCATAATTATATTCTTCATATTTACAAATACATGAATTACATTTGTTTATAACATCTAGATCTAAATTATTAATATTTAATTGATTATTATTACTGTCATTCAAACTAATTGATAATTTATTTAATTTTACTGGAACTTTATCAAATATTTTTTCTATATTTTTAGAATCTGCATATAGATAATTTTTTTTAATTGTTTTAGGATATAATCTATATGTCGAAATTACATTACTTGTTGAATAATCATAATTATCGTCTAATTCTTTAACTATTAAATTAAATATTTTTTGTTTTTTACTATCAAATCCAGTATCAACATTATATTTATAAATACTATTAATAATTGTTTCTGATGTATTATAGATAACAGAATATACATCTAATTTTAAATAATTAATAATAAAATTTATCTTTTCATATTTATTATCAACATATTTATAGTTAACGATAGTAACAATATTATTATCAATTAAAAATGATGAATTTAATTGTATATCTTTTTTTAGTAAATCATTTCCAATATTTAATAACATTTGATAATTAATATCTGAATCTAATATTTGATATTTTATAATATTTGTAAATTTAGGGATAATCATTTTACGAAGTTTAATAGTAGATATATTTGGAATATTATTATGAATTCGTGGTTCTATTTGAATAATTGTGCCATTCTCAATTGATGAATTATTATGTCCAATATATGTTATAAAATTTAATGGATTTTGAAACAATTGAATATTTCTATCTAAACTATCTATTTGTATACTTTTAGTAAATAATTTAATTGATTTTGATGGATCAATATAAATGTCTTTTAATTCTTTACTAAATTTAAATTCTTTTAATCTTAAATATATTCCTAATGATTCTTGATCAAAATGTATATCAGATTTTATTTTCTCTTCAATTGTATCATTCATATTACCATCATCTATATTACGTAATAATGATGGTATATATGTAGATTTACGTCCTAAAGTTGTATTAAATTTAATATCTATATTGTTATTCATAATGAATATAATAATGAATATAATAATTAATTATTTAATAAAATATTTTAAACAAAAATACATTTAGTTTAAAATATTTTATTAAAACCTTATTTAAAAATAATTATTAATGAACATTGATAAAAATAAAAGTGAATATTTTTTTCTAAATAAAAGAAATATTGGCAACATTTTAAATTCGGTTATTCAAAATAACAATCTTAATTTATCGAATGGTTCCAAACAAGAACTTTTAGAAATAATTATTAGTGAAATGAAAGTTACTAATAGTAGAATTGATAGAAATAAATTAGGTTCTAAATCTACAAATGAATTAAATGCCATTAATGATCAATTAAATAGAATGATTATTAGTTCTATAACTCCCAAGCTCAACTCTATCGGATCAAATCAAAATAATATTATTTTGTCACAAAGACCAATGAATACTAATATAAATAATAAACAAAATAATAGTAGAGATAATTATTTTGCACCGGTACCTGTTAAAAATAATAATCCTTATGATCCAAGAGATACTAGTATAAATTCAAGAAATAATAATTATCAAATTGAAGATGAAGACGATGATGATGAAGATGGTGATAAATTTGATAAAAAATATAAAAGTTTTATGGCAGAAAGACAAATGTTTTTGCCTGATAAAAATACTGAAAGACCACCAACACCAGATTTTTCATTAGATGGTTCTGGTAAAAAGAAAAAACAACCACAACAATCACAACAACAATTACAACCCAAGTTACAACAACATCAAAATAATGATTATCAAAATAATAATTATAATAACAATAATTATCAGAGTAACAACTATTACAATGATTATCAAAATAATGGTCAAGGTATGAATGGTAATTTTGATATAAATGGAAATAAAACTACTCATGACAATTATAATAGTGGTATTTTGAATAACTTTAGTAGTAATAATCCTATAGACATGATGGCTATAAATGGTGGTAATGAATATGCTTCTAATATAAATAATTTTGATACCGGTATTGATCCACGTATCATTGAACAATTTAAAGAAAAAGACATTGATAAAGCTTTAGCAGAAATGGCACAAATGAGAGATATGAATATTGTTATTCCTAATAGAGGTGATCCATCTAATGATCAAAGTAGAGGGCAGGGTCAAAGCCAAGTTCAAAGTCAGATTAATAATCGAAATAATAATTCACCAAACAATAATTTAGCATTACCTGATGCTAATGGAATTGTAAACTTAAGATCTAATCCAATTAATACAATTAATATGCAGCAACAACAACAAATGCAGCAACAACAACAA
>Ga0209550_10002872_pt1 | contig 16519 bp, 12 predicted proteins | sample LauGreSuBDMM15SN_2_FD_187567 | JGI IMG/M metagenome (GOLD analysis project Ga0209550, IMG submission 187567) | Freshwater lake microbial communities from Lake Michigan, USA - Su13.BD.MM15.SN (SPAdes) (version 5) | ecosystem: Environmental > Aquatic > Freshwater > Lake | place: Lake Michigan...
TTTTTCTTGGGTAATTTCAAAAATGGGGTAACTCAATATGGCGCGCAAATGCAATTCAAATTCATTGAAGTTTTGACTGCCTGCCAGGGTAACCATGCCCGTATCGTGTGGGCGAGGAGATAATTCAGAAAAATATACGCCTTCATTTGTCAAGAAAAATTCTACCCCAAAAAGTCCTGCACCACCCAAGGCTTCGGTTACTTTTCTGGCCATCTGTTGGGCTTCCTGCAAATCGCTGTCCGAGATCACAGCCGGTTGCCAACTTTCTTGGTAGTCGCCGCGTTCTTGTCGATGGCCAATGGGCGCACAAAATAGGGTGGGGTTATTATTTTGGGTTACCGTAAGCAAAGTGATTTCGGCATAAAAATTGACAAAAGCTTCTACAATCACTTCTACCACGTCGCCGCGCGAACCTTCAACGGCATAGGCCCAGGCTTTTGCAATGTCTTCGTGCGTTTTGATGGTCGATTGTCCTTTGCCCGAAGAAGACATCAGCGGTTTAACCACGCAGGGAATGCCTACAGTTTCAACAGCTTTTTGCAGTTCTTCGGCCGAAGTGGCGTAGCGGTAATTGGCCGTGCGCAAGCCCAAATCATGGGCGGCCAAATCGCGTATGGCTTTGCGGTTCATGGTAAAATTGGCCGCTTTGGCCGAGGGTACTACGGTAATGCCTTGCTTTTCGTAGTCGTAAAACCGTTCGGTGCGAATGGCTTCTATCTCGGGTACAATAAAATCGGGTTGGTGTTTGGCGATGATGCGATCGAGTTCGGCACCATCGAGCATGTTGATTACTTCAAAATCGTGGGCCACTTGCATGGCTGGGGCATGTTCGTAATTATCAACGGCAATCACGGTTTGTCCCAATCGCTGGGCCGCAATCGTAAATTCTTTTCCGAGTTCACCCGAACCAAGTAATACAATTTTCATGGCTTATTCGGCTAATGCCGCTTTAATGCGCGAAAGGGCTTCGGTGAGTATTTCTTCGCTGGTGGCGTACGAAAAACGAATGCAATCGGGGTTGCCAAATGCATCACCGGTTACAGTGGCTACATTGGCTTCGCCTAATAAATACATCGAAAAATCATCGGCATTTTTGATGAGCGTACCGCACAAGGTTTTACCAAAAAACGAAGAAACGTCAGGAAAAACGTAAAAGGCACCTTCGGGTACATTCAATTTAAGCCCAGGAATTTCGTTGATGAGTTTCACCACCAAATCCCGGCGGTTTTTGAAGGCGGATACCATTTCGTGTAACACAGAAGGATCAGCATCCACAGCGGTAATCGTCGCGCGTTGAGCAATCGAATTGGCGCCACTGGTTACTTGTCCTTGCATTTTGGTGCATGCTTTGGCAATAAATTCGGGGGCACCAATGTACCCAATGCGCCAGCCGGTCATGGCAAAGGCTTTGGCTACGCCGTTTACGGTAATCGTGCGGTCAAACATACCCGGAATGGAGGCGATGCTGCAAAAAGTTCCGGAGAAATTAATGTGTTCGTATATTTCGTCAGAAACGATATAGATGTTTGGATATTTGGCCAAGACGGCTGCCAAAGCGGTAAGCTCTTCACGGCTATACACCGATCCGCTCGGGTTGCACGGCGAACTGTACCAAATCATTTTGGTTTTTGGGGTAATGGCTTGTTCCAATTGCTGGGCGGTAATTTTAAAATCACTTTCTACCGAGGTAGGCACTTCAACCGGAATTCCCCCCGACATTTTGATGATTTCAAAATAACTCACCCAATAGGGTGCAGGCAAAATTACTTCGTCACCGTCGTTGAGCATACATTGGGCAATGTTGTAAAGCGATTGTTTTGCTCCGGTGGAAACCACAATATTGGCGGGTTTGTATTCTAGGTTGTTGTCGCGTTTAAATTTGCGGCAAATGGCTTCTTTTAATTCTACATAACCATCAACTGGACTGTAGGTGCTGTAATTTTCATCGATCGCTTTTTTGGCGGCTTCTTTAATAAAATCGGGTGTATTAAAATCAGGCTCACCCAAACTCAAACTGATGATGTCTTTGCCTTGTGCTTTTAGTTCTCTGGCTAAAGCAGCCATGGCCAAGGTTTGTGAGGTAGCTAATTTATTGATACGGTCCGATAATGGGCTCATTGAAAATTGGTGTAATGTTAGTGAGAATTATGCAATCTGTGGATTTTGACCCAGGTCTTTCAAGTGTTTAAAGTGCGCATAAACAGCACTTCGCATGGTTTTGAATTCGTGGTAGGGCAAGTTGCACTCTGCTGCTGTAGCTTTCACAATTTCGGCAATTTTACCGTAATGTACATGGCTGATGTGCGGAAAAATATGGTGCTCAATTTGGTGATTTAATCCACCGGTAAACCAATTGACCAATTTATTTTTGGGTGCAAAATTGGCGGTAGTATACAACTGATGAATGGCCCAGGTGTTTTCGATTTCTCCATTTTCTCCAGGAATAGGATTGTCGGTTTCTTCAACCACGTGGGCCAACTGAAACACGATGCTCAATATTAATCCGGCGGTATAATGCATCACAAAATAGCCCAACAATACTTTCCACCACGTCACTCCAAATACCATGGGTAATATGATCCAAACACAGGCATATACAATTTTACTGACTACCAAAATACTCCATAACTTAGAATGACTTTGTGGTTCTCCGTAGGTTAATTTGCGTTTTAAATAGCCTTTCATTTGGGTAAAATCAGTGGTAATGGCCCAATTAAAAGTCAATAAGCCATAGAGAAAAACAGAATAATAATGCTGAAATTGGTGAAAACTGTACCACTTGGCATTTTTAGTAAATCGGATGATACGACCGGCATCCAAGTCTTCGTCATGCCCGTGAATATTGGTGTAGGTGTGGTGCAATACATTATGCTGCACTTGCCAGTTGTATACATTTCCAGCCAAAATGTAAATGCTTCCGCCCATAATTTTATTCACCCAGGGTTTTGATGAATAGGATCCGTGGTTTCCGTCGTGCATTACATTCATGCCAATGCCAGCCATACCGACTCCCATGGCTACATTTAGTACTAGTTGCCAACCAAAGGGCATTTCCATTAAAATAATTAGAAAATAGGGGGCAATAAAGAGGGTAAATAAAATGATGGTTTTTAAATGTATTTGCCAATTGCCTGTTTTGGAGAGGTTATTTTCTTTAAAATACGTGTTTACTCGGGAGTTGAGCGTTCTAAAAAATTTTAAATCGTCGTTTTTTGCAAAGGAAGGTGTGTTGTTATTCATACGGTTTCAGTTAAGCCACAAATATAATTATTAATAAAATTGGGCTACACAAAAAAGACATAAAATTTAAAAGTGATTCCCGTACTTTTGTTGAAAATTACAGTATGCAAGCTCTTCGTCACTATTTTCCTTCGCTCTCGCCAATTCAATACCAACAATTTGAGCAATTGGGAGCGCTTTATCAAGATTGGAATGCCAAAATTAATGTGATATCGCGCAAAGATATTGATGCTTTATACACCAATCACGTGTTGCATTCGTTGGCCATTGCCAAGGTGCAATCCTTTGAGCCGGGCACGGCTGTTTTGGATGTAGGAACCGGCGGGGGTTTTCCCGGAATTCCGTTGGCTATTTTATTTCCCGACACGCAATTTTATTTGATTGATGTGATCCAGAAAAAAATAAAAGTGGTGCAAGCCGTGGCCGATGCACTCGGTTTACAAAATGTAAAAGCCGAGCAAATTCGCGCCGAAAACGTAAAAGGAACCTATGATTTTATTGTGAGTCGCGCGGTGACCAATATGCCTGATTTTGTATCGTGGGTGAAAACTAAAATTGCCAAAACCCAAAAACACGAACGCAAAAACGGCATCTTATACCTGAAAGGAGGCGATCTTTCGGAAGAATTGGCGCTCTTTCCTTCGGCACAGGAATATGCCATCCCCGAGTTTTTTGGAGAACCTTTCTTTGAAACCAAAAAAGTGGTCTACCTGCCGCTTAAATACAAACTATAAAAAAAGCCCCAATTTGGGGCTTTTCTGTTTTTAGTTTCGAATTAACTTCTTGGTAATTTTCCCGGTTTCGTTACTCAAGGTTAAGAAATACATGCCGCTGGTGAGATTCACAGGCAATTGGTAGGATCCTTCAATCGCTTGATGATCCAACTGCAAGATGGTTTTACCGCTAATGTCGGTTAGGCTAATTTGAACATCAGTGTAAACTGTACTGCTTGTCAAGTTGATGCTGTTGCTAATTGGGTTTTGTACGGCAATATCAGCAAAGGCTTGTTCTTGCACCGCAAACACATTATTTAGGATTTCATTCAAGGCGAAGATTGTGTTTTCGGGCGTGAGCGTTACGTGTGCTTCGTTGGCCAAGGGCACATATTTGGCTACAAAAGGTGTAACAGAAGCAGGAGTCACGGCGGTATACCAGTTCGGAATATTAATGCCAAGTGAACTGTTGGTCGGTACAAAATCAAAGGCATCAACCAATAAATTATCGAAAAATTCGGTGAGTAAGGCATTGCTTCCGGCTGCACCTGCCAAACCAGAAATGTCAAAGGTTCCTCCAGGGGCAGTGTCTAATCCGGCCGAGGTTGTGGGCGCTTTTGAGTTGGCTGAACTTTCGTAGGCGGTAATCCAAAATCCAAAAACACTGGCTTGGGCTCTAAATCGACTCACCTGGTTTTGGGCATTGGTGTTGGGCGTCATACGCAAATTGATGATCGCGCGTTGGGTTGTCGTAATATTGAAGGTGTGGTCCATGGCTACAGCGTCAGGCGTTCCGTTGGTGGTGCCGTTTCCGCTTCCGTTAGAAATGGCTACATTGCGGGTAAGGGTTGGGAAGCCCATGCTGTTTAATTCATTTTGGAAGGCCGTTCTAAAGTTGGGTTTACCAGTTGGCAAAACAAGTGCAGGGTCAAACTCAAAATCACTTCCAGCTGCCAAATGGCCTTCAAATTGGTCGATTAGCATTTGTCTGGAGGCATTACTCTTAATCATCGCGTCTACAAAAACTTGTACCGTTGCATCACCCAAAGGACCATTGGCCATGTAATTGAATAAGTGCTGAAACCCAATTGGGATATTGGCGCCATAATGCGGAGCATCAAACGATAAATACAAACGGGTATCGTGATTTTGGCTGTTTTGTTCCATATAACGCAAACCATAACGGGCAATCAATCCACCCATGCTTGGGCCAATCACTACATTTTTTTCATTTCCTACTTTCAAGGCATTGATCTGGTTTAACAATTCTACAAACACCATGGCGTTGCGTTGAATGTAGTCGGCACCACCGTTGAGTAAATTCCCCGTTTCGGTTTGGGTGTAGTTGGGAAAATTCAAAATAATCAAATCAAATCCTTGATTACGCAAATCATCGGCCAAATTTTGACCCGTTATTCCGTAGTTCAACAAGCCGTAAATAGCCGGAATTGGGCGTCCGTCATTCGGATCAAAACCGTCCAATAAAATAATGGGTTTGTCTAATACCCCATTGCCGTTGTCATAGAAAATCTCATACTCACCTTGACCCAAATAGGCTGCAGGATCTTCCACGCCTTGGTAAGGAATGGTTGCGTTAATCGTGGTAATGGCTGAGGTATTTCCTGGATTACGCATGGTTACGGCAGGAATATAGGTAAGTTCTGCACTATTGGTTGTTGACGTTCCGTCGGTGAATTGAATGCGGAAATCGATTTTTTGGGCAGCTTGATTCGGGAAAGTCACCGTAATGGCTTGATTAGCAGTTACTGTTCGCCAACCTTGGCCTTCATTAAAATTGGCTGAAATTGCCGAGATGATTTTAGTTGTCGTGTTAAAAACCAAATTGTTTTTCAATATAAAGGTATTGGTCAACGTTGAAATACTTGAATTTAAAGGTGCGGCTAACGCCAAATTGTGCGTGGTAAAAACTGCGGTATTGGGTTTGGAAACCCATTGGTCTTGGCTGTTTTTGTATACATCTTCGCGGGCAATTGCCTCGGGCGAAAGGCTTTCAAATTGCGCAACCAATACGCTCAACGGCAATTGCTTGGTGATGCTGCTTCGGGTGGTTTCGTTTGTTAATAGCGCAAAATCGGCAAAGCGGTTTTCACTATCGGCGCGCTGTAATTCATAATAAACCTGCTTAAAATAATTGGCCGTAACCCCATTTTTAGGGTGTTCGGCTACATCCGAAAGGCCAACTACTTGGTCGTAGATGATTTTGGTATGCGATTGGTTTTTGATCAAATCAAATTGTTGAGCAAATCCTAGAGCTGTACAAAACAGCAAGCTTAGTAAAGTAATTTTTTTGGTCATAAGTAAGTGGTTAAAAACGAGTCGAATATAGAAAAATTATACAAACAAAAAAAGCCCAATGTAAAATTGGGCTGTGTAGAAATTGAAAAGGATTAGTTTTCTCCTAAAAACGGATAGCGGTAATCTTCTGGTGTAACAAAGGTTTCTTTGATCGTTCTTGGCGAGGCCCAACGCAATAAATTGAGCGCAGAACCTGCTTTGTCATTGGTTCCCGAAGCTCGTGCACCACCAAAAGGCTGCATCCCAACAACTGCACCAGTAGGTTTGTCGTTGATGTAAAAATTACCAGCACAATTTTTCAAGGCTTCTGTAGCTTGTGCAATGGCGTAGCGATCTTGTGAGAAAATAGCGCCCGTTAATGCATATTCAGAAGTTTGATCAACCAATTGCAAGGTGTTTTCCCATTGGGCATCATCGTATACGTATAGGGTGATAATGGGGCCAAACAATTCGGTTTCCATCGTTACATACTTGGGATTGGTAGTCACCAAAACGGTCGGTTCTATAAAATAGCCCACCGATTTGTCGTAGCCGCCACCGGCAAGAATTTGCACTTCGCTGTCGGCTTTGGCGCGTTCGATGTAGGAAACCAATTTATCAAATGATCCTTCGTGGATTACGGCAGTAATAAAGTTGCCAAAATCTTCGGGCGATCCCATTTTTATTGATGCTAGATCAGTAACCAATTGGGCTTTTACATCAGGCCATAAACTTTGTGGAATATAGGCTCTCGAAGCGGCCGAACATTTTTGTCCTTGAAACTCAAAAGCGCCGCGTACAATTCCGGTTACTACTTGCTTCACATTGGCCGAAGGATGGGCCAAGATAAAATCTTTCCCACCGGTTTCGCCTACAATTCTCGGGTAGGTTTTGTAATGGTGAATGTTGCTGCCAATAGTTTTCCAAATGTCTTTAAATACGTGAGTTGATCCAGTAAAGTGCACTCCGGCAAAATCACGGCTGGCAAATACAGTATCGCTGATCATCTGTGGGTCGCCATAGATTACATTAATTACGCCATCAGGCAAACCGGCTTCTTTAAAAATATCCAATATAATTTTGGCCGAAAACAATTGGCTGTCACTGGGTTTCCAAACCACTACATTGCCCATCATGGCTGCGCTAGCAGGTAAATTGGCTGCAATTGCGGTAAAGTTAAAAGGCGTAATCGCATACACAAATCCTTCTAAAGGGCGGTATTCCAAACGGTTCCAAACGCCCGAATCCGATTGCGGTTGATCGGCATATATTTGGGTCATGAACTGCACATTGAAGCGCAAAAAGTCAATCAATTCGCAAGACGCATCAATTTCGGCCTGAAAAATAGTTTTCGATTGCGCAATCATAGTCGCTGCGTTGATCCGCGCCCGATACGGTCCGGCAATCAATTCGGCGGCTTTCAAGAAGATCGCGGCGCGTTGTTCCCAAGCCAAATTAGCCCATTTCTCTTTGGAGTCCAAGGCGTTTTGAATCGCCGCTTCTACGTGTGATTTTTCGGCCAAATGGTATTTCCCAACGTTATGTTTGTGGTCGTGTGGTGCCGAAAGTATTTTGGTATTTCCGGTTCTAATTTCTTTTCCACCTATGTACATTGGCAAGTCGATGGGTTCGTTCCACATTTTGCGATAGGCAGCCAAGACAGCAGTTTTCTCAGGCGAATTGGGCGCATACGATTTTACAGGTTCGTTAACCGCTTTTGGTACGTTAAAAAATCCTTTAAGCATATTGTTTAGTATTGAGTTTCAGTAAAAATATTAGGCAAAAGTACAAAGGAAAAGCAGATAGTAGCGCATTTCACTTCGGCTTAATTGAGTGCAAAAGGCACACACAATTTAAACAAGGGCACATCTACTTGAAATCGTTGCGTGGTGCTAAAATTGATTAGGGTGTAATGTCCTTGCATCGCTCCATAGGTAGAGGCCAATAAACAGCCCGATTGGTAGGTAAATGAGGTGCCGGGTTTAAGAATGGGTTTAAGCCCCACAACACCTTCGCCATCTACTTCGTCTTTATGGTGAAGCGAATCAAATATATCCCAATGCCGGGATTCGAGTTGCACGGTGTCATCGCTCAAATTTTCGAGTGTAATTTGGTACCCAAAAGCATAGTGCATTCGGTTGTTTTGCAAATAATTGCCTTCATAGGAGGGAACCACCGAAATTTTTATGCCCGAACTAATTTGCCAAACCATACCTGCGCTGATTAATTGATGATGTCGATTGAGGAAGCTTGCCCTTTGCCCACAACACGGTAATACCGTTGGTTGTTTTCTTTGTAATACACCACCGCAAAATAGTCGTTTTCGGTTTGGTAGTGGTTGCCGTCTAGGGAATTTTCGTAGTCTATTGTGCCGTTTTTGTCGGCAATTATATATTGGTAATTGGTAAACCCTTGTTTGATCATGATCGCTTTCTCATAGACCGCTTTCTCAGCATTGTATTCCATTTTGTTGCTGGCTAAAAGCGCATAATTGTTAAATTGACCGTTGATATAAATGTCTTTTTTGCCAAAATAAGCGGGCGCGGATAAGGTAAAAAATACCCACGCATAATCGGCTTCTACTTCATTGCGTTCGGAGCCTATGTTTTTTATCAAAAAATTCCCGTTGATGTCGGGATTGTAGGTGTAGGGTGTTTCCGTTCGGGCGTTGTCTACATACAAATGGGCGTTGTAAATGCCGCCGTTGGAATCTATTTTGGCCACATTGTTGGTGGCTGCGCGAATGTCTTTGTTTTCGAAATAACGAAATTCGTTACCCCCCCAAAATTGAGTTTCGACATCATATTTGTAAATCAAATCGTTGGCCAAGGTATACATGGGTTTGATGTCGGTAAGGCCAGTAGACAATTGCCCATTTTGCAACAACAAGATCTTCACATTTTGGTTGGGATTCTGAAACAAAATGTTGGGTGATTTTACCGAGAAATCTATGTTCTGTTTGTATTCGATGTCTTGCACGCTGCGGGCACGTTTTACCTGCATGGGCACCGAAACCAAATTTTCGTAGACAATAAAACGGCGGGAAAAGACAATATCGCGGTCTTCATTGAGGATTTTTATCACGTAATTTCCGCTCACCAACAACCGGGTGTTTTTGTTGGGAATTTGCAAATTGTAGTGCGAATAAATCTGTAAGGTGTTAAAGGAGTTGGTGTAATCTTGAATGCGTTGGTCATCAAAACCACCCAAAAATTCGTTGCGCGACAACTGCGAAGGCGACCAATCGTAATCGCAGTGTACGAGTTGGTAGTAGTAATTGGCCTCGTTGCCAAACAGATCGTCAAATTGCAATTTGAAGCTGTCTCCCATTGCAAATAAAGGAATGCTGTTTTGGTTGTTTACTAAAAAGGTAATGGTCTGAATATTATAAGGTGGCGCAACTTCCATAACCGGTTGTGCCCAAGAGCTGCCGCTAAAAGTCATAATAACAAGCAATACTAGCAAACGTTTACACATCCTTTTTCGTTTTAAGTTTTTAAAGATACAAATTTCTGTATTTCGGCACCTGTTCTGTTTATTTTTATGGTTTAAAGCAAATTGGAATAATCTCTCCTGCAGCCAAGCCATATTTGGCGACCCATTCGGCACCGAGTTTTTGGGTGTAATCTTCCTCAATTACCTGAAATCCGATGCTGCGCAATTTGTCAAAATAATCCCGTCCATACACCCGCACGTGATCGTACTGACCAAATATCTTGGCGCGTTCTTTGGGATCGGTGATGCTGTCGTCGGTAAAGGTAGTGGCGCGTTTCAAATCTTGCGGAATCTGAAATATACCCATGCCGCCCGGTTTCATCACCCGAAATAATTCACTCATGGCTTGGGTATCATCGGGAATGTGTTCCAAAACGTGGTTGCACAATATCAGGTTGTAGGCGTTATCGGCAAATGGTAAGTTACAAATGTCGGCTTTTACATCGGCCAAGGGCGACAGCAAATCGGTGGTGGTGTAGTCAATGTTGGTTTGCTTTTTGAATCGTTTGTACAATTCTTGCTCGGGCGCAACATGCAATACTTTTTTGCGTATAATGGCCGTAAAAAAATCGGTTTCGCGTTGCAAATACAACCAAAGTAAGCGGTGACGTTCTAGTGAAAGGGTTCCCGGAGCCAACACATTATTGCGTTGAGTGCCATAGCCGTAAGGCAAAAAACTGCGGTAGCCCTTGCCGTCTATAGGATCTATAAAGTTATTTCCGCGCAATGCAGCGGCCAATAGCGGCTGAACCACCAAACTCAACCGAATCAAAATGGGCCGGGGAATGGTATTTAATAAGAACTTAAAGCTGGATTTTAGCATGCTGAATTGGGTTTATTTTCTACGGAATTCGTCTTCTTCGTGGCTCACAATACCCAAGGCTTCGTATATGTATTGAAAGGTAGAAAGCAACTCGGGCTTGCCATCAATTAAGGCCACATCGTGTTCAAAATGCGCACTGGGTTTGCCGTCGGCGGTGAGTATCGTCCAGCCGTCTTTGAGTTGTTTGATGTTGCGCGTGCCCATATTAATCATAGGCTCAATGGCTACCACCATGCCTTCTACAAACAATTTGCCTCTGCCTTTTTTACCGTAATTGGGCATTTCGGGATCTTCGTGCATTTTTTGACCCAAGCCGTGACCAACCAATTCGCGCACTACACCATATCCATGCGCTTCAGTATATTTTTGAATGGCATTTCCCACATCTTCTACACGATTGCCCGCGCGAAATTCGCGTACGCCCACATACAAAGATTCTTTGGTAATTTGCAGTAATTTTTTGGTTTCGGGGGCTACTTCGCCAATCTCAAACGAGTAGGCGTGATCGCCGTGAAAGCCATTTTTGTAGGCGCCACAATCAACCGAGATGACGTCGCCTTCTTCCAAAGGTTTGTCGTTGGGAATGCCGTGTACCACTTGGGCATTGGGACTCATACACAAACTATTTGGAAAACCGTACAATCCCAAAAAACTAGGAACAGCACCGTGATCCCGAATAAATTCTTCGGCCAATTTATCTAAATATAAGGTCGTGACGCCGGGTTTTATTTCTTTGGCAATCATGCCTAAAGTTTTAGAAACAATCAAGGCACTTTCGCGCATTAACTCAATTTCTTCTCGGGTTTTTGGGATAATCATACTTTAAAAAATAGGTTTCCAAAAGTAGGCAAAAAAACCAATAGTTTGCGCAGCGTTGCGCCATCTTATTTGGCGGTAAATTGGTTGCAAACCATGAGAAAAATCATTTTTTGAGTGAATTGAGCAAGGTATCTTTGTTCAAAATTCAAGGTATGAGTAAATATGTTACAGCCGCAGAAGCGATGATTCGCATCGCGCATCCCAATCACCAAGAAGGAATCGATAGGGCCTATTATGAGCTGTTCAATTCGATTTAAGTTAGCAAACGAAAAAGCTCCTGAAAAAGAGCTTTTTTAATATATATCGGTCAACTTACAACAACGAATGTTGCGTCATCACAGCGGGTTTTTTGATTCCCATCAACTCCAAAATAGTAGGGGCAATATTACCCAAAACCCCGTCGTGTATCGATTTGAGTTCTTTGTCTACCAAAATAATCGGCACCGGATTGGTGGTGTGTGCGGTATTGGGGCTGCCGTCGGGGTTAATCATCGTTTCGCAGTTCCCGTGATCGGCAATAACCAAGGTGGTATACCCGTGCGCTAAGGCTGTCGTGATTACTTTTTCTACACACTTATCTACGGCTTCGCAAGCTTTTATTGCGGCTTCCATTACACCGGTGTGTCCCACCATGTCGCCGTTAGCAAAGTTGAGGCAGACAAAATCAACGGTTTCTTTTTCAAGTTCAGGAACCAAAGCATCGGCCAATTCGTAGGCACTCATTTCGGGTTGTAAATCGTAGGTAGCTACTTTGGGTGAATTTTTTAAGATGCGACTTTCACCTATAAATTTTTCTTCGCGTCCGCCCGAGAAAAAGAAAGTCACGTGCGGGTATTTTTCGGTTTCGGCGATGCGAATTTGCTTTTTGCCTGCTTTTTCAAGGACTTCACCCAAGGTTTCGGTCACGTTGTCTTTGTTGTAGACTACGTGCACGTTTTGGTAGGTTTCGTCATAATTAGTCAAGGTCACATAGTACAAGTTGAGTTTATGCATGTTTTGTTCGTGAAAGTCTTTTTGCGAAAGCGCTTCGGTCAATTCCCGGCCACGGTCGGTGCGGAAATTAAAAAAGATCACCACGTCATTTTCCTGAATTTGGGCCAATGGCTGTTGTTGCGCATTGACCACCACAATTGGCTGAATAAATTCATCTGTCACGCCAGCGGTATAACTGTCCTCGATATTTTGCAATAAATCTTGGGTTTTTATGCCGGTTCCGTGCACCAGCAAATCGTAGGCGAGTTTCACGCGTTCCCAACGTTTGTCCCGGTCCATGGCATAATACCGGCCAATAACCGAAGCAATTTTGGTTGGGGTGCCCTGTAAAAAAGCAGTCAAATCGCTCAAGTACTGCTTACCCGATTTTGGATCGACGTCACGCCCATCGGTAAAGGCATGAATAAAAGTATTTTTGAGTCCAAAAGCGTTTGCAGCTTCTACCAAACCTCTCAAATGCGACGTATGTGAATGCACGCCACCATCCGATACCAAACCCAAAAAGTGAACGGCTACCTGGTTTTCTTTGGCATAGGCAAAAGCCTTTTGCAATTCTACTTCGCTGGCAATAGTGTTATTTTTAACGGCCAAATTAATCTTGGCCAAATCTTGGTACACAATGCGTCCGGCACCCAAGTTCATGTGTCCCACCTCTGAATTTCCCATTTGGCCTTCGGGCAAGCCTACATGCAAGCCATCAGTGCGCAGTTGAGCACTGGGGTATTGGGTATACAAACTATTTATAAAGGGAACATTGGCGTTTTCAATGGCCGAAACTTTAGGATCGGGTGATTTTCCCCATCCGTCCAAAATCATCAAAATTACTTTCTTATTCATGGGTAGCTATTTGTCGCAAAGATAACGGAAATCAACACGAGCCTTAAAAAACTAGTCCTCCGAATTTGCTAAAAATTAGCCGGTTTTCTTGTTAATTTTTCAAGGAATTATAATCTATAAAGTAACGTACACTAATCGAGAACACGTGATTCAAGAAGTTATTGTCAATGGCTTTGTTGAAATTGCTACTAAAATCGGTATTTGATATATCCTCATCAATCGAACTGTTGCGGTACAAGGCCGAGATCTGGCTACCCGGTGCAAACCACCACGAATAGGATAAATCCATGTTCCAGGTATTGAAGTTGGAGTCTGGTGCAGTATAAGTGTTTTCTGGGCTAATGTCACCGGAATTTAAAAGTGTAAAAAACGCATTGTTTCTTGCGTAGGATAAATAATGTCGAACCGTTAAATTCAAACTCATTTTTTCATTGATAGCATATTTTCCATACACCGAATTGGTATAAGTAGTAATGTTGCGTCTGGCCATAATTACGCCGCTATCGGTTAATGGATTTGTACTTTCGTCTTGTCCAGAATACCCAATGTTATTGAACATTTTATTGAAACGAAAGGAATACGAAATGGTCAAGTGGTCATTAAATCGGTATTTTGGTTCAACCATAAAACCAATTCTACCTCGTCCTTTTTGATTACAAATGGCAAACGAAGGATTCAAATCCAAAGAAAATGGCCGGTTGTAGTTGGACGAAAAGTAAAACCAACTCCCAAATAGTTGAGGGATTTTTAAAAATTTGCTGTCGTCGGGCGTGCGTGCTTCATAAAAATCATAGGTTACCGTTGGGCGTAAATCAATTCCATAGCCATAAAAATCATTTTTTTTATCGGCCGATTCCACATTCAAATTGATCGAATTGTCTTGCACTTTTCCGGTACGATTCTCAAACGAAGTCTCCGAAAAAAACTGCACATTAAAGGTGTTGTAATTTTTTGTTGGATTTAATATTCGGTAACTCAATTCAGACATAAATCCGTGGTAATGCGTCTGAAAATTAATTCCCAAATCATTGTTGTCAAAATCTTTGGACACGTATTTTCCGCCCAAGCCATAGCGAAAATTCCCACTGGTTTCGGCCAAGTAAATCGAGGTATTTACTCCTTTTTTGTCGTCGCCAAAATCGGCATAATTCAGGTAACTGTATTTCACGTCTCCCTTTGCTGTAAAGGTGTTTTGGGTGGTGTTCAAATCAAATAAAAACGCCGAAACATTGGCGTCTTTGGCTTGTCCATTTCGGGTTACATTCGTATTGATAAAGGTAACCGAAGAGTTTTTTCGGAACCGTTGGTCGAGCACCACTACATTGTAGTTGGTGGCCGGCTGCAACTCAGTTTGGCGCTGTGCTCCGGTATCGGTATCGGTTACCTCAACAGCTGTGTTTTCGGTTACTGCGTTCAAAAACCCAACGCCTAAACCGTCTTTTGATCGTCCGGAAATTTTTACGGCATTGATTAATTGAATGGTGTTGGGCAGTTTGGCAGTTTCGTTGTCGGCCAAACTAATATCGGGTGTTTCGCCAATGCGTCGGGAATAGACCAAATCGCCTTTGCTAAACAAGTCGGTGCCTTCGGTAAAGAATGGCCGGTTTTCGGTAAATTTTTGTTCAAACGGACTCAAATTCAATTCAACATTGTCAAATTTAGTTTGCCCAAAATCGGGCACCAAAATCGCGTCCAAGGTAAAGGCGTCGCTTATACCATATTTAATGTCCAATCCGCCTTTGAGTTCACCTGCTGTTTTTTGTGTTTTGCTGGAATTCAAGTAAAAAGACGAATACGGGATAAAGAACAAGCGCGTAGGGGTTTCTATGTTTTCGATTCCATCTAAAATCCCCGATTGGGCACTCTCGTTATCAATTTTGGTGTCGATAAAATTCCAGGTAAACAATTGACGGTCTCTGCGTATTTCGCGATAAAAATTCACTCCCCATTCTTGCTTATTGGCCTTCGAAAATCGTAACGCTGCATACGGAATTTTCATTTCTACCACCCAACCAAAATCGGTGAGGGAAATATGACTTTCCCAAATGGCGTCCCAACTAAAATCTTCTCCATTTTGGTTGGTGAAAATGCAATCGGCTTGCACGCCAGCGGCACTCACATAAAAACGAAAATCTTGTTGTCCGTCATTAAAGCCATTAAGGAATACACCAAAGTTGTCAGCAGTTCCAAAATTATCCCGGGGCGTAATTTCGGTTAAGAGTTTTGCGGGCTCGTGATCGTATAATTTGGCTCCGATATATATGGCGTCATTGGTGTAGGCCACCTGCACTTCGGTTTTGGTTTTGTTTGGGATGGGCTTGCCATTATCGGGGGCAAACATTGTAAAATCAGTGGCAACTGGAGCTGAATCCCAAATGGTTTCAGAGAGTTTGCCGTCAAGTTGAATTCTATCGGCCGTTTTAACAGCAGTTAAGCGTTTCTTTTGGCTAAAAGAGGTGACGGTAAAAAGGACAAAGGCGTATATGATAATATAAGAGTGGTTTCTCATAAACTGGCATTTAACAAAGCAAATTTAGCCAATTAATTGAATCACACAAGTAGCCACCAAAAAAGTGGCTTAGTCTTTCAATTTAACCAGTACATAATGTATGCCAATGTCGCCAATGGTAAAGGGTTTGCCTTTTTTTTGGTAGCCCATTTTTTCATAAAATGACACTGCTCTTTCGCGTGCATTTAACCATATAAAATAGGGTTTTTTGACCGGGATTTGAGCTTCTGCATACGCCATCAATTGTGCGCCAATTCCTTTGTTTTGGTAGGGTGATAAAACGGCCATTCCTCTAAACTGCAATTGGGTTTCAGTAGCAATCCAATCAGTAGCCGCAACAAATAAAGAAAGTACCCCAATTAGGAGTTCGCCATCAAAAATGCCAAAATGGTGTGTTGAAGCGAGTTCATCGCCGTCAAAATGACAACTTTCAAGGGGTTTGCCTGGACGCAAAACCGGATGTCTCACGAGATAAGTTTCGGCGGTTGAGATGGTTTTACAATGGATCAAAGTTTCTAATTTTATGTTTAACAAATTCACATTGAAAATGTTAGCGAATGTTAGGTGTATGTAGCGCTACTTTTTGAAAAAAAACTTGCAACTAAGAAAACTTATTCTATATATTTGCACCTCTTTAATGCGGAAGTAGCTCAGTTGGTAGAGCTCCAGCCTTCCAAGCTGGTTGTCGCGAGTTCGAGCCTCGTCTTCCGCTCTGAAAAAAATCACCTCTAGTTTAAGCTGGAGGTTTTTTTATGCAATTAAGGCGAGAAGTTAATCCCGATTCTTCGGGAAGCC
>Ga0209550_10002873_pt1 | contig 16514 bp, 27 predicted proteins | sample LauGreSuBDMM15SN_2_FD_187567 | JGI IMG/M metagenome (GOLD analysis project Ga0209550, IMG submission 187567) | Freshwater lake microbial communities from Lake Michigan, USA - Su13.BD.MM15.SN (SPAdes) (version 5) | ecosystem: Environmental > Aquatic > Freshwater > Lake | place: Lake Michigan...
CTACAGGACCGCAAGGTGCAACAGGACCCGTTGGAGCTACAGGTTCAACTGGCGCTGCAGGTGCCACGGGGGCAACAGGGGCAACAGGCCCATCAGATTTCACAATGGTCATCATCGGCGCGTTCTAAAATGGAGAAAAACTAATGCCACAAACATCAAAGGCACTCTTTCGAGGCGCTGCAACTACAACAACAACCACACTTCTTTATACGGTGCCAGCATCAACAACGACTGTTGTTACTGACATTGTGGTAACTAACACGGCGGGTGCAAGTGGTTCATTTACTATTGCACTCAATGATGTATCTATTGCAACAACTGTAACCGTTGGAGCTTATGACTCAACTGTGATTCCACTCAAGCAGGTATTGGCAACCACTCAAACGATCAAGGGCGGCGCATCTGCAACCACGATCAACTTCCACATCTCAGGGGTGGAGATTTCCTAAGTGGCAAACAACAATCAGATTTACAAGATGAGTAACGCGGGTGGCTTTAAGTCGCTCAACCGTTACTACGATATGTTGGCAGGCAATACTACTTGGAACCCTTGGAGTCCTGACGGTGCCTATGACTCCTTGGCTACTGTCACTGTTGGAACTGCAGTATCATCTATTACCTTTGCTGGTATTCCAAATACGTATAAGCATTTGCAGATTAGGCTTTCAGCTAGAGTTACAGGATCAACTACTGATAGTAATATCGTTGCATACTTTAACGCTGACACAACTGCAGGAAACTATCCTCAACACGTCCTATATGGAGAAGGCAGCGCAGCCTCGTCAGGATATTCTCCAAACGATCCCAATTTGGCAATAGGTAGAACTCCAGGAGCTTCGTCGTCAGCAAATATATTTGGCTTAGGTGTTGCCGATATTTTAGATTATACAAACACAAATAAAAATAAAACCGTGCGAGCGTTGTCAGGTCAAGATCAAAATGGTTCAGGAATTGTTCTTCTCAACTCTGGGCTATGGCGCAGCACTGTAGCAATTAGCACCATAACATTATCGGCTCAATCGGGTAACGGAAACCTAGCACAGTACAGCCAATTCGCACTATACGGGGTGAAATAAATGCCAAATACATATACAGAATTAGACAAGGTCACAGTAGGAACGGCAGTAGCGTCAGTTACTTTTAGCAGCATTAGTTCTGCTTATACGGATTTAGTAATTGTTGGCTCTGGAACTTTAGCAACTAATAGCACTCTAAACGTTAAGTTCAATAATGATGCAAGTAATTTATATTCAAGAACAGAGATTTACGGTGACGGGTCTAGCGCAGCCTCTTATCGAGAATCTACTCAAAGCACCCAAAATTTTGCCAACTGGGATACGTCAGGTTCTAATTTTATTATGCACCTGCAAAATTATTCAAACTCAACAACATTCAAAACTTGTCTTACTCGATATAACCGACCTTCTTCGCTAGTTGCTGCTAACGTAGTTCTTTACCGTTCTACTACTGCAATATCCAACATTGTAATTACAGGTGGCTCCAACATTGCAGTTGGCTCAACATTCTCACTCTACGGTATTGCCAACGCCGACCAAGGCGCTGCAAAGGCAACAGGCGGTGTCATTACAGAGGATTCACAGTATTGGTATCACACCTTTGGTGCATCAGGTGCCTTTATCCCTAAGCAATCTTTGACTTGTGACGTGTTAGTTGTTGCAGGTGGTGGTGGTGGTGGTGCATCTGGTGGCGGTGCTGGTGGCTTGCTATTTCACTCATCTCAATCTTTAACTGCAATTTCTTACAACGTAACAGTTGGCGCTGGAGGAACTGGAAATACTGGTGGTGGTTCTGCAAACAGTACCAACGGTGTTAACTCACAGTTTGCTGCATTGACTGCATCAGTAGGTGGCGGTTGGGGCGGAAGAACCGTAGCAAGTTCAGGTAATACAGGTGGTTCAGGTGGTGGAGCGTTTTCTAATTCAGGAACTGTTGTTTCTGGTTCAGCACCAACATCTGGTCAAGGTAATTCTGGCGGAAGTTCTGCAAGCGATAGAGGTGGCGGCGGTGGTGGTGCTGGTGCTGCTGGTGGAAATGGTAGCGGTGGTGGTGCTGGTGCAGGTGGAGTTGGTGTATCCACTTATTCATCTTGGGGTCTAGCAACTACTACAGGTCAAAACATTAGCGGAACCGTTTGGTATGCAGGTGGTGGTGGTTCGTTTAATGGTACATCAGGTGGTTCAGGAGGTGGCGGTGCTGGAGCAGGTTCAGGTTCAGGCGCTTCTGGAACAGTTAATACTGGTGGTGGTGCTGGCGGTGGAGATAATTTTGCAGGCGGCGCTGGCGGCTCAGGCGTAGTCATAGTTCGTTATGCGAAATAAGGGAGATCAAATAAATGCCAGAAAATTATGTTCTTCTTGAACGCACTGAACTCAACGCATCGGCGGCTTCAGTCACATTTGCCAACATCCCACAAACGGGTTATACCGATTTGAAGATTGTGATGTCATCAAGAACAGACCAAACGGGTTCTTCTGGACAGGATGTTTATGTCAGATTTAACGGTGACTCAGGAGCAAATTATAGTTTCCGAAGATTGTATGGAAATGGAAGTTCTGCTGCAAGTGATGCAGTTTCTTCTTCTTCAACCGCTGGACGTATAGGAAGAACTAATAGCGTAAATGCAACTGCTAATACTTTTGCTAGTGCAGAGTTCTACATTCCAAATTATACTGGTTCAACTGCAAAGTCTATATCCGGTGATGCAGTTGATGAAACTAATGCAACAGGTGCTATTGCTCAACTTACTGCAACAATTTGGACTGGGACTGCATCAATTACTTCTATGCAACTATTCCCATTTTCGAGTGGAACAAACTTTCTTGCCAACTCAACCTTCTCACTCTATGGCCTAGCAGCCCTTGGCACTACACCTGCCATTGCGCCAAAGGCTTACGGTGGAAATGTCATTGCAACCGATGGCACTTATTGGTATCACGCGTTTCTTTCATCAGGCAACTTTGTGCCGCAAACACCTTTGAATGCTGATTGCCTTGTTATTGCAGGCGGTGGTAGCGGTGGTACAGGTAATGGACCAGGTAGCGGTAACTCCGGTGGTGCTGGTGGTGGTGGTGCTGGTGGCTTAGTTGCTTATACAGCTCAACCTTTAACCGCTATAAATTATTCAATAACTGTTGGTGCTGGTGGTGCTGCTGTCACTGGTTCTAGTAATGGCAATGTTGGAAATAACTCACAATTTGCCGCATTAACCGCCTCTGCTGGCGGTGGTTACGGGGCAGGAAACGCCGCAAGCGGAACACAGGTGCAAGGTGGAACTGGTGGGTCGGGCGGCGGTTCTGCTAACTGGAACATAAATTCAACTTTGGCTGGTGGTACTGCTTCTCCTGCTGGACAAGGTAACGCGGGTGGTTCTGTCACAGGTAATGGTGGCGGCAATTTTGGTGGCGGTGGTGGCGGTGCTGGTGGTGTTGGCGGTCAATCATCAGTCTCTGCAGGCGCTCCATACGGAAGCGGTGGTGCAGGAAGTAGCAGTTATTCATCCTGGCTTAGTGCAACTAGCACTGGAGTAAGTGGCTTGATTGCAGGTGGCGGCGGTGGTGGTACTGGTGCTACTGGTGCTGGTTCTATTGTTTCAGGCGGTGGTGGTGCTGGTTCTAATCTAAACGCAAATGGAACTTCAGGAACGGCTAACACTGGCGGTGGCGGTGGCGGCGGCGGGTCTGGTTTTACTTCAGGCGCAGGCGGTTCAGGTATTGTCATTATTCGTTATCCAATAGCAAGTTAATAGGGAGAAATAGAATGTCACATTGGGCAGAAATAGATCAGAACAACATCGTTTTACGCGTACTTGTAGGCGATAACAGTGAACCTGATGAGGGGCAAGCCTTTATGGAATCCCTTGGCGGTACCTGGGTGAAAACAAGCTACAACGGCAACATCCGCAAGAATTATGCAGGAATCGGATATTCATACGATGCAACCCGCGATGCTTTCATCCCACCAAAGCCTGAATGCCACGAAACTGTTGAATTTGATGAGCAAACTTGCACTTGGTCCTGTCCTGATGCCTCACACGTCATAATCATTGGAGAATAAAAAATGGCTGAAAAGAAACTTGTTGTTGATGTAGCAAAGGGAACACAGTCATACATTGACTTGACCCCTGAAGAAATCGAGCAGCGTGCAGTGGATGCACAGGCCGCTGAGATTGAACGCGCAGAACGTGATGCAGTTGAGGCAGCAAAGGCTGATGCTAAGTTAAGCGCACAAGCAAAGTTGGCTTCCCTTGGCCTTACAGGTGAAGAAGTGGCAGCGCTGCTGCCTTAATTAACACAATCGGGGGATGTATGCGTTTTCACGTTGTAGCACTACCGCACACGCAGGTCACAAAAGAGTATGCAGGGTGTGCATTTACTGAAAAGGTGCGCCGTTTTGTAATGATGATGAAAGCCCAAGGCCACACTGTTTACTTATACGCAGGTGAGCAATCTGAAGGCGTTGAGGATGAGCTAATCACCTGCATCTCAGAGCAGATGCGAGCCACCGCACAAGGTACCAATCACTACACATCAGTTTCATTTGATACCAACCTTCCCCATTGGCAAACTTTCAATGCCAATGTCATTGCAGGTATCGCAGAACGATTTGAAGAAAAAGATTTTATTTGCTTAATCGGTGGGGCAGCCCACAAGCCCATTGCCGATGCCTTTCCACACGCGATGTCAGTTGAGTTTGGCGTTGGCTACGGGGGCGTGTTCGCCAAGTACCGCGTATTTGAATCTTATGCCTGGATGCACTCAATTTATGCAGGATGGAAAAACCCCACAACGGCAGATGGTCAGTTTTATGATGCAGTCATTCCAGGATATTTAGAACCTGAGATGTTCCCACTTGGCGATGGCAAGGGTGATTACTACCTTTTCATTGGCCGCTTGATTGATCGCAAGGGCTACCGCATTGCACAAGAAGTGTGTGAACGCCTTGGCAAGCGCCTCATCTTGGCAGGGCCAGGTGAGCAAGTTGGATATGGTGAATTTGTCGGCAGTGTTGACCCTGACAGGCGGGCTGCGCTGATGGGCGGTGCCATCGCCACCTTTGCACCGACTCTTTACATTGAACCTTTTGGAAATGTGGTCATTGAATCACAGGCTTGTGGCACGCCTACAATCACAACTGATTGGGGTGCCTTTACTGAAAACAATCCGCATGGCGTGACAGGTTTTAGATGTCGCACCTTGCAAGAATTCATGGAAGCTGCAGAGGATGTCAAAAGACTTGACCGCGTAGCAATTAGGCAACGCGCAGTTGATCTTTACAACCTTGATGTAATTGGCAAGCAATATGATGCTTTTTTCACCCGCCTGCTTACCCTTTGGGGGCAAGGCTGGTATGAGGTCAGTGCCTAGAGTTTGAAATTTAAGCAACAATGCAACCTTGACAAAGGGGGAGCAATGCAGCGCGGTGAAATCCTAGATACGGCAAAAGAACTTACTCACGGTGATCGCAACAAGAACTACGGCGACCCGCTTACAAACCACACTCGTATCGCAGCCCTTTGGTCTGTCTGGCTACAAACTGAGATTACGCCTGCTCAAGCTGCAATGTGTTTAGCACTGGTCAAGGTCGCCCGCTTGATTGAATCACCGGCACATGAAGATAGTCCCATTGATTTAGCAGCCTATGCCAGTATTTATGGCGAGATTGTAAAATAAAACCTCACTCAACTCGCGTTGGGTGAGGCTTTTTCGTTTACATCTAAAAACCCTGCAACGAGATTAAATGCTTGTGATCTATTGGGAACACCCAGAATCTGATAAATATCAGAACACTCAGCGTGAATGGTTGTGGTGGCATAACCAAGAGCCTTGCCGATTTGCGCATTTGTTTTGCCCGCACCAATGAAGCGCAGAATCTGCACTTGGCGCTTTGTAAGCAATTCAAAACGGGCGTGGGCGTTTAAACCTAGATTGATAGGTTCTAACACTTGGCTGCTCACAAAGGCCGCTAGATGGATTCTTTGCATTTCTTGCACCACATACAGATTGACCAAAGCAAGAAAGAGGTGGATTTTCTCTTCAATGTTCTGGCGCTTGGCATCATCCAAATCTTCAAAATGAAGGCTGACAAAGCCAACAACCAGAAAATTATGAGTCAGTTTAAAGACATAAACATTGCCGACCTGTGACCATGGCCCTTCAATATCATTTGTCAGAACTTCCATGCCTTCGCGCTTAGATTGTGACCAGTATTCATAAGAGTAAGATTGACCTAGAGCAACGCCAGCAAAACCATCTTCCTCATTTTCATAGCCATATTCACCAATGACTTCAAGGGATAAATTTGCTTTTTTCCAGACAATGCGCATCTTTTCAGGATGTTCAGGCAGATTAAAATCATTGAGCATGTGTTTACATAAATCGTTGATGCGTGGGCTTGTGCCTAAGTAGTCAATAAATCGGAAAACTTGATTCATTATTTTTCATCCTTTTCAATAGGGTTAGCCTGACGGGAAAGCAGATCAAAATCAAGAGTCTGAAAGAGCGTAGAAACAAATGCAGCCTGGCGCACTGGATTTAGCTCCGCGTAAATCATGGTTGTTCTTGGGTCGGTATGCCTCATCGCCTTAGAAACAAGCGCAATATCATTTGAGGCAGCCAGCAGTGCAGTGGCAAAGTAGTGACGGGTGGAGTGAAAAGAAATCCTAGACTTATTGTTTTCTTTATCGTTGTGGTTTCTTGTCATCACCCCCATACGCCGCATCTCCTTATTCACCATTTTTGATAGGTAGTGAGGCTGGATTGCATACAAGCGCCCTTGGGTATTCTTAGATTGAATCAGCTCGCGCAGGGCTGGGTGGCAGGCAATGACTTTATCGGTGCCGCCTTTTCCCTGTATGCGAAGCAGCCACAACTCTTGACCGTCAGGGCCAGGTTCACCTTCTTCAAGCCATGAACCGCAGATGTTGGCAATCTCCATTGCACGCAGCCCCGCAAGACACCCAAACATGAACCATTCTCGATACGGCTCATCCGCCTTCGTCATAAGCAACTTCGCTTGTGCAAAGGTGATGGGGCGCGGGTCGCCCTTGGGGTCACTCTTGATTTTAATTCCTTGTGTCGGCTCGCAATCTGCTGGCACCATCTTGATCAATCGAAGCGCCTTATAGATAGAGCGCATCCTGACAATGAACCAACGAATTGTTGAGTCATTGGCCTGGTTCTTGCGATAGGTATAGATGACCGCTTCAATGTCCTCGTAGGTCAGCAATGAAGGATGTTTGCCGCCGCAAGTTTTGCGTAGCAGCGCCCAATCGCGCACCAAGTGCAGAGAGCCAAATCCTTGAATGGTGTAGTGACGGGCAAGAGCATTGCCCACCTCTTCATGCCAATCAAAAACACCGCCCTGAATACTGCGCAGCGTGGCACCGGCAATGGTGTCTGCCACACCTGTTGCATCCATCTGATTTAACACTGCTGCCTCATAACTTGTGTGAGGCACTTGGCCCCGCTTAGGTTGAGGCAATACTTCTTTCTTTCTCAAATGATGTGAAGTGATGCGATGGATACTCATCTGCTACACATTTTCACAATGTGATGCGCGCCATTGAGGCGCAATTGAGCCTCAATTGAGGCGCAATGGCGGTGCGTGTTTTCTCTTGATCGTGTCCTGCAAATGTTTAACATAAGAACTGTTCCAATCACTAGCTTACAAACTCACTATGAGTTCACTGCCAGTGATGTGAAACAGAGCATCCGCCCCGATTAAGGGGCAGATGTCCGTTTTTACCCACTTGAGGTGGAGTAGGCAAAATCGGACAAACTGCACTGTTTTTCATCACCTGGCGTGTTCATGGTACGCGCAAGGGAGAGAAAATTGCAGAACATTTGGCCAGTATTTATCACTTTATTGCTCACAATCGCTGCCCTCATTGCCTTCAAGCGGGGTGGTTGGCTTGACCAAGTACGCGATTGGCGACACGGGCGGGCCATAGATAAGACCCAGGAATGGCAAGAATTCAAGAAAGCCTTTGAGGTTGAAAAATGAGCCTGCAAATTATCAAAGCCCAAAAAGATGAACATTTCGGCATTTTGCTCACCACAACAGATAAGTGGCTGATTGAGGATTTATGCGAAACCATCGCCCGCACCGTCAGCCCAAAGGCCCTTGTGCAACTGGCCATGGCAATTGAAGATTTTAACAAAGATGACGTTTTATCAGCTACAGAACTCGACGTTGCCCGCCAGCAGATTTCACAAGAGATAGGCAACGAGCCTTTTCTACTTGCCCGCCTGCTGCCTTATGAGCTGGTCACAATGATCGACTCATTGCAGAAAACACTGGACGTAAGCGCATGATCAATTCAGGCTTTCTTATCTTTTTATGCGCATCTGTTGCTGGCATTTCATACCTGATTGGCCTTTCACGGGCATCAAATGACCTGAAGGCAACATGGGCGACCTACAACGAATTGAAGCGCTACACCACTGAACTTGAAGAAGAAAACAATGACTTGAGGGCTGCGTGCGATGAATCTCATTGGGGGCCAATGAGGAATCCGTCACCCGCACGCAGTCCTCATCTAAGCGTGGTCAAGTAATGGCCAACCCAAACGGGCGCAAGGGTGCCGCATTTGAAACTGCAGTGATGAAGTGGCTGCGTAGTGTCGGTGTCTTTGCAGAGCGATTGACCAAGACAGGTGCCAAAGATGAAGGTGACTTGGTTGTAATTATTGCTGGCAAAACCTATGTGATGGAGTTAAAGAATCGCGCAACCCTGGCACTGCCAGAGTTTTGGCGTGAGGCAGTGGCAGAGGCTACGCATTACGCCGCAGCCCGTGGCCTAGTGGCAACGCCACCTGCGGTGGTCATCGTCAAGCGCCGTAATGCAGGCATTGAAGATTCATGGGTTATTCAAAGCCTTGATCAGTGGGTGTCAACAACAAAATGAACTTCTTTTCAATCGTTCCTTTATTGCCTCTTTTAGAAAATGCGGCTTGCAGAGATTACGCATTTCCTGACCTGTTTTTTCCAGTGGGCAGAAAGAGTGAAGAGAAGAACCTGCCATTTGCAAAAGCAATTTGTGCTACATGCGTTGAGTCCACTAAATGCCTGCAATTTGCACTTGAACAGAACATTGAGCATGGCATTTGGGCAGGCACCACCCCCGAAATGCGCAGTTATATGAAACCAAGTTTATCAAACAAACAAATCCAATCACTGACGGTTGCAGATCGCATCCGTGAGCTATTCCAGGAAGGGAAATCACCTCGACAGATTGCTGCACTACTTAATCAAGACGTTGCTTATGTCAACTTGGCGATTAGTAGGAGAGCAAAAAACAAAGGAGAAATCCAATCAAGCCTTACAAGAGAAAACTTATCAGACGATTTATTTTCATCATCGGAGTCAGCATGATCACATCAACAGTAATGAGTGTGGTCTTGGCTCCACAACCTGCAGTACCAGCAACGATTGCGCCAACACTCTTGGCTCAAATTGATGGCAAAGAGTTAGCGCGAGAGTTGCTAACACCTAAGCATTACCAGTGTTTTACAAAACTCATTGGTAAAGAAAGCGCATGGAAAAACACCGCCCAAAATCCTAAAAGTTCTGCCAAAGGTGTTGGGCAATTACTAGATGGCACTTATCGCAATCTGGGAATGAAGCACTCGCAACTTGAAGCTGCACAAGTGGTGGCGGCTCTTGCATACATCGGGCGCAGGTACGGGGCAAGTGGCCCCTGCGGAGCCTGGTCAACATGGAAAGAACACAAAACAAAAACTGGCCGTGGCTGGTATTAAGGGGGAAACATGTCAATTGAAACAGATTATCAGGTGAAAGATTTTGATCAGGATGCAGCCAATTGGGTTGAGTTCTACCGCCAGACACAGGCGCAGATCAAAGAGCTACAAGAAAAGGCAGATTACGCACGCGCCAACATTGAGCAGGCGTTGGGCGTGTGTGAGGTTGGTACGTTCCAAAACCGCCCAATTGTGCGCTGGACTACGGTGAAAACTTCACGCCTTGATGTCAATAAGGTAAAGGAAGCGCTATCACCTGAGTTGGTTGAGCAGTTTTCAACCGTGACCACATCGCGCCGTTTTGTGCTGGTCACTGAAGAATGACAATTGCAACCCCGTTTGGGTTACCGCTAACAATAGGTTTGCCAGGGGTTGACCCTGATGAGTTCATTGAAGATGATGATGATGGTGAAATTGCAAGCCCGTTTGGGTTACCGCTAGAGGTGGACTTCCCAGGGGTTGACCCTGATGAGTTCATTGAAGATGATGATGATGGTGAATACGAATAGTGTTCACATCACCCACATCGCCTGCGCAAGCACTTGGCCTAACTCTTGAAAAAATTATTGCAGATGCTGGCAGCTTCGCACCGCGAAGCCAACAGATTGCAATAGGTCCATCAGAGGCTGGCCAAGAATGTACGCGCAGACTTGCCTACAAATTACTTGATTGGGAAGTGACCAACCCTGGTTCTTCTTCATCGTGGGCATCTCAAGTGGGTACTGCAATCCACGCATATTTGGCTGAAATCTTTGGCCAGTTGGATGAGTATGAAGTTGAGCAGCGCGTAAAGATTGCGGGCAACCTTTCAGGAACTGTTGACCTTTACCACCTGCCAAGTGGCACCGTCATTGATTGGAAAACCACTGGCAACGTTGATTCAAAGCGCAAGAAGATTAGTAATCAAAACTTGGTGCAGGTCAATCTTTATGCACTTGGCAAGAAGCGTGCCGGTGCTGATGTAAAACAGGTGGCTCTCGTTTATTTGCCAGTCAAGGGCGACCTCTCAGAGATGCACATTGAGCTGCACCCATTTGATGAGCAGTTGGCCCTTGATGCACTTGATCGCATTGACAATATCTATTCACTACTGACCGCAGTTGACGTTGAAGCCAACCCGCACATGTGGGAACACATCCCTGCAGTGCAATCGCGCCTGTGTAACTACTGCCCCTATTTCAAACCTTTTTCAAACGACTTAGCGCAAGGCTGCAATGGCGAGACGATGGCCAAATGATGTGTGAACGAGACGGCTGCGCTTGCACTATGACAATCAATGACATCAACAAATTATGGATTGAAAGCAATCCACCAACAGAGTTAGAACAAACCAACTAACACCAACAACCAAGGGGGAAATGCAATGGCATTTGTCGCACCAAGTTCCAACAGTAGTGAATCAGTAAAGGTTGCCGATTTAGACGGTCACCTGCTCATTCTTGAGCCAATTGAATATAAAACAGGCATTGCAACCGTTCACGGTGATGCAGATGCCATTGAAGTTCGTATCAATGATCTTGATACAGGCTTCACGCATGAGTCAGTGTTGTTCTTCAACGTTGCACTCAAGAACGCACTCAAGACCAAGATTGGTCACAAAGTTTTAGCTCGCATCGGCCAAGGCGTTGCAAAGCCTGGTAAGTCGGCACCATGGATTTTGCTTGATGCCACTGGCGATAGCGAAGCCGTGGCAAAGGCAAATGCCTTTATCGCATCGCCTACTGCGCCAGCACCTGCAGCCGCCCCTGCCGCCGCCAACATCAATGATGCTGCGGTGCAGGCACTTCTTGCATCTCTTGGTGCAAAACCAGCTTAAAAGTTTCTTTGTCGCGGGCTAGACCTTTCACCGCGATAAATGAAAAAGGCGTGTGTGGTCACGGATGGGAAACATCGGGGGATGTACCTGCAGGTTCGATTCCTGCAACGCCGCAAGGTAAGAACTACTACAAGGGGGAGTGCAATGAGTCCTGTTTATCAATACAAATGTGGCGGCTGCGGTTGGTCAATTGACATCAACAGGCCAATCTCAGAGCGCGATGTTGCTCCCATGTGTGGCGATTGTTTAACACCAATGGCAAGGCAACTTTCACCAGTTGCCGCCATTTTTAGGGGAAGCGGATGGGGTAGCAGCAAATGAGTGAACCGTTATGGATGCAAGGCGACCCAATTGCATTGGGAACAGATGAAGAAGATGAAACTGATCTCTTTGACGGCGCGGATGCCGCATTTGATTCCATGATGGAAGATTTATGAACGAACTTTTGCCCATTGCCCTGCGATTCCTACGCGTAGGCATTTCAGTGGTGCCAGTGGCAAATGACGGCACCAAACGCCCTGCTTTTGCATGGCAACGGTTTCAGTTAGAGTTGCCTACGGCAGATGAGCTTGTTGCATGGTTTAAAGATGGCGTGGATGGCGTTGGAGTGGTCACAGGCGCGGTATCAGGCAACCTTGAGATGCTAGAACTTGAAGGCAAGGCAGTAGCGGGCAAGATGCACCTTGAGATTGCAGAGATTGCCAACAGTTCTGGCCTTGGCGAGTTATGGACACGGCTCAACACGGGTTATGTAGAACTGACACCATCAGGCGGCCTTCATTGGCTTTATCGTGTCAGTGACGGCGTACTGCCTGGCAACACTAAGTTGGCGCGTAAGCCTGGTGAAAACGGCGGTGTGGATGTATGGGCCGAAACGCGTAGCGAAGGCGGCTTCACAATCACCGCGCCAAGTGGCGGTGCCACGCATCCTTCAGGCGGCTCATGGACTCTCATTGGCGGTTCAATCGAGACAATTCCAACGCTTACATTTACAGAACGTGCAGCTCTGCACAATATCTTTGCAATGTTTGATGAGATGCCAAAGGTTGAGAATCTGCAACAAGAAGTTGTGGCTAAGCATGACGGCTCATTGACACCAGGTGATGATTACGGCAACCAACACACTTGGGAAGAATTGTTGACCCCACTTGGCTGGAGCATCGTCTATCGCAAAGGCGAAGCGATTGTGTGGCGGCGACCAGGCAAGGCCGAAGGGATTAGCGCCACCACAAACTTCAATGGCAATGACAAGTTCTATGTGTTCACAACCTCAACACAATTTGAGGCAGAAAACTCTTATTCAAAGTTTGCCTTCTTTGCAACTGTTAAACACAATGGCGACTTTCGAGCCGCAGCCAATGACCTACGCAATCAAGGATACGGCCAACAAGTGCTTAATTCTTTTGATTCAAACAATCAACTGATGCCAACAAGTAACCTTTTGGAACCTGCACCGGCAGTTGAAGGTAAAGAATCAAGCTGGAAGCCAATTCCACTCAAAGATTACTTTGATGGCCTCTTTGCCACACCTGTTGCGACCATTCTCAAGCGCAATGATGGTCACGGGCTGATCTATACGGGCCGTGTTCACTCAATTTATGGCGAGAGTGAGTCAGGCAAGTCTTGGGTCGCACAAATTGCATCTGCTGAAATGCTCAAAGATGACAAAAAGGTGATTTACATTGACTTTGAATCAGATGCCATTGACATTGTGAACCGCCTGAAGTCCTTGGGCGTATCGCGTGCCAACCTGCTTCAATACTTTACTTACATCAGGCCAGATGGCCCGCGTGAAGCCGATGACCCTTATTGGCAGGCCATCCTTGAGCCGCAATCGGCTGAGTTAATAATCATTGATGGTGTCACCGAATCCCTGACCATGTGGGGCGGCGAGACAAAAGACAATGATGCAATTACTAGGTGGATGCGCATATTCCCAAGGACAATTGCCACCGCCAGTGGCGCAGCCGTTGTGCTTATTGATCACATCACTAAGAACGCCGAGACACGGGGGCGGTTTGCCATCGGCGGGCAGGCCAAACTTGCAACCATTGACGGCGCTGCCTATCTCGTCGAGCCGTTAGAGGCGCTGGCACCAGGGCGAATTGGCACTCTAACGATGAGAGTGACAAAAGACCGACCTGGATTTATACGCAAGACTGCAGGGATGTGGCGCAAGTCTGACCGCACACAAGAAGCTGCCATTTTTACCATTGACTCAACAAAGGCGCTGATGCAATACGTCATTGGGGTTCCAGTGAGTGAGGATGAACTAGAGGCAAGCAAAGAGTTTAAGAAGGCAAAAGAGATCGCTGAGTTTGTCCACAATCACCCTGGTTGCACACGCCGACTTATCCAAGAGGGAGTGCATGGGTCAAAAGAAGTCATTGGTGAACACCTCAATGACCTTGTGGCAGGTGGCTGGGTTGCCAACAAGGGAAATGAACGGTCATTTATTTTGTACATTACAGAGGATGGAAAGAGCCATTTCAACCTTTTAGATGCCGAAATTACACAATTGGTGGTGGGTTGAGGTGTTCCGTTCTGTTCCTTTTGTGTTCCTTTTTAAAAAGGGAACACAGGCAGAATTGAGCGTGATCGGTGTTCGTTCCGTTCCGCATATATGTATATGCGGAAAAAGGAACACCATCATTATCGGTACAGGTACACCCAATGAGTGATTTCAACTTCAAGCCAATCAACTGCCCTAAATGTGGTCATTTAGTTTGGGATGGCCTTAGCAGTGCAGGCATCCCTATCAAACTTGATACGAACCGACTCAACATTCTGGATGAGATCAAGACCTTGCAAGAAGGCACCGCGACCTATCAAATCCACCGCACCACTTCCTCATTTGAGGCAACTCGTAGGACATCAGCTCGAATGAGAGCAGTTGAGCCAATCGTGCTTGCTCGCCATACCTGTTCACACCTCGCCTTCTTCTTTGGAGCAGTTGCCCCTGACTATTTCAACCGCACACCAGTAAAGACCAACCACACAGATGAGGTGCCATTTTGAACTGCCCTGTATGCCAGAGAGCCAATGAATCAAATCTGACATGTAAGACCTGTCAATTGACTGTTGCCAAGTGGCTGCGTGAGATACCTGTGTTGCACAAGGAATCAGGTAATCACATCGCCCCTGGCAGGTCGGGGTCTGGCACCGTCACGGCAGAGCGCAGCATTGGTGTTAACGTCAACGCCCTTGATTACTCAATGGCCACTGAGTTGCTGGCTATTCTTCATTCATGGGAGTCAGAAATTCGCAGCGCAAGGCAATTGACACCGCCTGCCCTTATCGCCAAGGAACACACCATTGAGGCAGAGGTTGAGGCAACATGTAAGTTTCATCTCTCACACCTTGAGTGGACACTTACCCAAGAATGGGCGGGCGACTTCTTCCAAGAGGTCAAAGAGCTACATGCACGCGGATTGGCAGCAGCCAAACGATTTGTCGAGCAGCCCCGCCGAATCCCATGCCCAACCGATGATTGCAGAAAGTTTGTAGTCATTGATGTTGAAGTTCTGATGGGCGATGTCAAGTGCTTTGGATGCAAAAACGAGTGGAGCCTACTTCGCCTGATTGCTTTGGCAATGTCGAACAAGAGCAAAAAGTTTTACCTTGATGTGGAAGCAATCGCACTATGGCTTGGAGTATCAGAACGGCAAGTGTGGAAGATTATTAAGTCCAATGATGTAAGCCGCAAAGGACAGCTTTATGACATTAGTGAGATTGTGGCATTGAGAAGTGCTTGAGAGTTTGCGGATACGAGTTGCGAGTATGCACTCATGGCGTGATAGCCTCGCCCTAGCAGTTGTTGTTGTGTACCCAAGCCCTACCTTAATTGGTCGGGCTTTTTCTATTGGCCTATGAGATGGATGTAAAGACTGAGACACTAAGCGAAATTGATGAGGCTCTCTATCACGCCCTGATTTCGCGCAAGAACTCAATAGATTCTAAGAAACACATTGTTGATCGCTTCATTGATGAGTTACTCGATGCAAGGATTGAGGTGGCCAAGTGTTAGAGCTAAGAATCAACATTGGCGATGTGTCAACAGAAATGCTTACAGATGCCAACCTTTCCTTTGATGACATTGAATCATTACTTTCACGGGCAGTTAAGTCCACACTTGATTCTTATTTGTCTTTACCTGTTGAAGATCGCCTAGCCTCTCTTGGCTTTGACGATGATGAGGATGACGAATAACAGTCAGACTTGCCGCAAGTGTTTAACAGAAAAGCCAATGAGTGCTTTTCACAAGGACAGGCGAACAGCCAACCGCAAAAGAACTATCTGTTCTGATTGTAGGAATGAGCAGCGCCGATTGACTCGACTCTCACGTTATGAGTATGTGAACCTTTTAGCATTACAGTCTTATCAATGTGCGATATGCCAAACACCAGCAATGAAGTTTGAGCAATTACTTTCTGTTGATCACCATCATGCTACTGGTCAAGTGCGTGGCCTCTTATGCAATCACTGCAACATTGGCCTTGGTAACTTCAAGGAAGATGTGAGCTACTTAGAGGCAGCCATTGAGTACCTGAAGAAACATCATGTTGCCTAGACCCTGCGCAGGATGCGGGCAGATAGTGCGAGCCTCACGTTGTGCTGAGTGCAAGCGGGTACTGGATAGGGGTAGGCCAACCAGAGCGCAACGCGGTTACGATTACGCATGGAACAAACTGAGTAGGGCCATGAGAGAACAACAACCTTTCTGTTCTATACAAGGTTGCACAAATAAAGATTTAACACTGGACCACATCACACCCCTGGCGGTGGCACCCTGGTTGCGGTTAGAACCAACGAACCTACGGGTCCTATGCAGGTCACACAATTCACAAAAAGGCAGTGGGTAGGCGGCATCCCTGGGTACACCCCTAAAGTTGCAGGAAACACGCTTATAGGAACCCCGCC
>Ga0209550_10002874_pt1 | contig 16514 bp, 11 predicted proteins | sample LauGreSuBDMM15SN_2_FD_187567 | JGI IMG/M metagenome (GOLD analysis project Ga0209550, IMG submission 187567) | Freshwater lake microbial communities from Lake Michigan, USA - Su13.BD.MM15.SN (SPAdes) (version 5) | ecosystem: Environmental > Aquatic > Freshwater > Lake | place: Lake Michigan...
CCCCAACTTTCGTTGAGGGCTTGTGGCACCACCCGGGCTCGAACCGGGGACACAAGGATTTTCAGTCCTTTGCTCTACCAACTGAGCTACAGCGCCATCGGATTGTTATCCATCCGCACAAATCGCTTTGTTCGGGCAGCAAATATAGGCTAGGGCGCCTTAAATAGCAAAAAAATAGGCTTGTTTATTGAAAATCAGGGAAAATTGGGACGGGCTTCTACTATACCGCAGTTGCTACTACAAAAAAGCTAATCATAATTAAAACAAGTCCTATCCACTGTTTTAAACTTAAGCGCTCTTTAAAAAACATAAAGCCCAATAGCACCGAAAGTAGTTGACTGCTAATAATTAAAATATTAATTACCATAATGGGCAGGTATTGATAAGATACGTTTATGGCTAGGCCACCCGCTACTAATAAAATTCCTTGCACGATATAGGTTTGAATATGTACCGACTTTACATACTGAAACAGCTTTCTGAATAATCCATCACGTACCACAAGTACCAATCCAAACAACATCGCGGTGGTTTCAATTACAAAACTAAATCCAAGTGGTCCCCACCAACTAATTGGATATTTATATAAAGCATAAGAACTGCCCCAGAAAAAACTAGACGCCAATCCATACAACACGCCCAGCCTTTGTTCTTTCGCAGTTGCGTGTTCTGAACCATCTAAATACAATAATAATAATCCTCCTGTAGATAAAATAAATGCATACAGGTAAGGTATTTTCCAAATTTCACCTACCACAAAAACAGCAGTTAAAATGGTAAACACCTTTAATGCAGATACAGGCACCACAAGGCTTACGGGCGCTTTTTGAATACCCCGTAAAAAAAACATTAAACCAAAAATATTAAAAATACAAATTGCAATCGTATATAGTAATTGTTGGTCAATTGCCAATGGACGCACTGTCCATCCTGTAAATGCTGGATGATTTTTAAAACCAAAATATAATATAGCAAAAAAGCCAGAAGCAAAAACACCTCTAAAAAACATGCCTATTTGATAAGGAATCGTTTGCGTAACTTTTTTCCAATACGCATTGCTGATGGCAAAACAAAAAGCACCAATTAATACAAATAGTATACCCATAAAATAATTAGCTATTAATAATTATATAAACAATTTAAAAACCAAGGCGCTCAAAAAATGCGCGCTTTTTAATTTTAATATTCGCAATTTTTAGGCGTTCTTGCAAAAGCAATCACGTCTCTAATATTGGTCATACCGGTGACAAACTGCACCATACGCTCAAAGCCCAGACCAAATCCCGCGTGGGGAACCGTTCCAAAACGTCTAGTATCTAAATAATAGCTCATTTCGGCTAAGGGAATATGCATGGCATTCATTCTGGCTTCTAACAATGGTAAACGCTCCTCTCTTTGTGATCCACCCACTATTTCTCCAATACCTGGCGCTAAAATATCCATGGCAGCCACTGTTTCTTTGCCTGGTTCACAGCCATCGTTCATACGCATATAAAACGCTTTTATCGCAGCTGGATAATTGGTTACAATCACTGGCTTTTTAAAGTGTTGCTCTACTAAGTATCTTTCATGCTCGCTTTGTAAATCAATCCCCCACTTCACGTCGTATTGGAATTTCTTTTTCTTGTAGTGATTGCTATTTAATAAAATGTCAATGGCATCCGTATAAGTGATTCTTTCAAATCCGCTTTCCTTTACCATTTTTAATTTCTCAATTAATCCTAAGCCGCTTCTTTTTTCGGTGGGCAATAATTTTTCTTCCTCCGCTAAACGACTATCTAAAAAAGTCAAGTCATCGGCATTCTGTTCCATCACATACCCTATCAAATGTTTTATGAAATCCTCTGCCAAGTTCATGTTGTCTTCTAAGTCATTAAACGCTACTTCGGGTTCAATCATCCAGAATTCTGCCAAGTGCCTGGTGGTGTTTGAATTCTCCGCGCGGAAGGTAGGACCAAATGTGTAGATGTCTGAAAATGCCATGGCGCCTAGCTCTCCTTCCAATTGACCACTCACGGTTAGGTTGGTGCTCTTACCAAAAAAGTCCTGTGTAAAATCAATTTCACCTGCGTCATTTTTTGGTGCGCCTTCTAATGGAAGTGTGGTTACACGAAACATTTCACCCGCCCCTTCTGCATCGCTGCTTGTAATAATAGGGGTATGTAAATATAAAAATCCACGATCATTAAAAAACTGATGCACGGCAAATGCCAAAGAATGTCTTATGCGAAACACCGATCCAAAAGTGTTGGTTCTAAAACGCAAATGCGCTTTTTCTCTTAAAAATTCTAAGGAATGTTTTTTAGGTTGCAATGGATATTTTTCAGCATCGCTGTCTCCTAATATTTCTATATGCGTTGCTTTTACTTCCACAGTCTGACCCTTTCCTTGGCTCTCCACTACAACGCCACTTACCTTTAAAGAGGCACCCGTTGTGATACGCTTTAATAGTGCATCCTCAAATTCACCTAAACTCGCTACTACTTGCACATTATGATTCGTACTGCCGTCGTTCAAAGCTATAAACTGATTATTACGGAAAGTGCGCACCCAGCCCATGACCACCACTTCGGACCCCACAGCAGTTGCGCTGTCGGTACCGCTTAATAATTGTTTGATTTTTACTCTTTTATTGAACATATATCTTGATTGATCGATTTGTAGGGCAAAGATAACCCATAAAAAATTGTTTTTTTATTGAAAAACTGCTTAACATTGCATTAGAAAGCGGCGATTCATTGTTCTGTTCTTATCGCCCAAACCCCAATCAGTCCTACCATCTGGACCAAAAATTCAAAAAAGATTCTCAAAAAGCCCCCCGAACTCATTCGATATTTAAATAAATTATAAGATTTACAGTGCAAGAAAAAGACGACAAACCAAAAAGGGGACGCAAGCCTGTTGCTGCGCCTGTTACCAAATCCACAAAGTCAGAAAAAACTGCCCCAGTTAAAGAAGAAGCGGCTCCAACAAGGGCCCGCAAGCCATTGGCTAAAAAAGCGGATGTTGCTGAAGGCGACAACCCGGGTCAAAGTATTGACGACAAGGCTTCCCAAATTGCGGCGAAGTTATTTGGGGATGAGAGTGCGGCAAGCACGCCTGCTCCAACAACATCTGGCCAAGAACAAACCAATCCCGCAGAAGGTACCGATCCACAGACGGGAGAATCTACCAACCAAAACGGTGGTCAACAAGGGGGTGAATTTCGTGGACAAAGAGGTCCGGGTCAAGGACAGCACCAGCATCAAAACAGACCAGCACCTAAAAAAGAGTCTAATTTTAATATAGAATTTGACGGCGCCATTCCTTCCGAGGGTGTTTTGGAAATGATGCCCGATGGATATGGCTTTTTAAGAAGCTCCGATTATAATTATTTATCTTCTCCGGACGATGTATATGTATCCCCATCACAAATAAAAATGTTTGGTTTAAAAACAGGGGATACCGTTCAAGGTTTTGTACGCCCTCCAAAAGAAGGGGAGAAATATTTTGCATTAACGAAAGTGGATTTTGTAAACGGCAAAAAGCCAGACGAAATTCGTGATCGTATTCCGTTTGATTATTTAACACCCCTTTTCCCTTTTGAAAAATTAAATTTATATACCACTGCAAATAATTATAGCACGCGTATTATGGATTTATTTACGCCGATAGGAAAAGGTCAAAGAGGTTTATTGGTAGCACAGCCAAAAGTGGGTAAAACCATGTTATTAAAAGAAGTGGCTAATGCCATTGCTGCCAATCACCCAGAATGTTATTTAATGGTGGTGTTGGTGGACGAAAGACCAGAGGAGGTAACGGATGTAGAGCGCTCTGTAAAAGCAGAAGTGATTGCTTCTACATTTGACGAGCCGGCTGAAAAACACGTTAAGGTTTCTACCATGGCTTTACAAAAAGCAAAGCGCTTAGTAGAGTGCGGACACGACGTAGTCATTTTATTAGATTCTATTACACGTTTAGCACGTGCACACAATACAGTAGCGCCAAGTTCAGGTAAGGTATTATCGGGTGGTGTGGAAGCAAATGCGATGCAAAAGCCAAAACAATTTTTTGGTGCTGCGCGTAAAATTGAAAATGGAGGATCACTTACCATTATTGCTACAGCCCTTGTAGATACTGGCTCTAAGATGGATGAGGTTATTTTTGAAGAATTCAAGGGTACGGGTAATATGGAATTGGTATTAGATCGTCGTTTGGCCAACAAGCGTATTTTCCCTGCAATAGATTTAACAGGATCCAGTACACGTCGTGACGATTTATTATTATCACCAGATGTTTTACAAAGAATGAATATTTTACGTTTATTCTTAAATGATATGAACACCGACGAAGCAATGAACGAACTATTAAAACGCATGCGCGGTACTAAAGACAACGAAGAGTTTTTAGCCAGCATGAATAGGTAGGACCAATCATAAGAGGAGAAATAAAAAGGCGCTTCTGTTTTTATAAAAAGAGTGACTGTAAATCAATGCCACCGTTTATGGGTGGCATTGAAAAAATCATAAGAGGAGAAATAAAAAGGCGCTTATATTTTATAAAGCGCCTTTTTATTTAGTCTTTGAAATAATTATTATTCTCAATTTCTTCGCGCACTTTATCTGGCACCAAATAACGAATGGTAATTCCTTCTTTGCGATTGTTGCGAATAAGGGTTGCAGATAATTCTAACATGGGCGCTTCTAAATAAGTGAGTTTCGCACCATAGGTTTCCGTGATTTCAAAACCTGGTCTACGATATACAATGAAGCTGTAATTTTTTATCAGGGTTTCAAAGTTTTTCCATTTCGGTAAATTTTGAAAACTATCTCCTCCCATAATAACCGAAAATTCATGTTGCGGATATTGCTCCGTTAAATAAGCGAGTGTATCAATGGTATAAGAGGGCTTGGGTAATTTAAATTCAATATCAGAAACACGCAACTGCGTGTCGTCCTCTATGGCAATTTTGGCCAAGTGCAATCGATCGTATTCGTTTAATAAACTGCTCTGCGTTTTGTGCGGATTTTGAGGAGACACCACCAACCAAATTTGCTTAAGGTCGGTATGATTGGCAATGTAACTTGCCACCATTAAGTGCCCATTGTGAATGGGATTAAAACTACCAAAAAACAAACCTATTTTCATCTTAACTTGTTGATTTTCAATATTTAACGTTACAAACTGGGCGTAATTAAAATGCTTTCTGCCTCGTCCATTCTTAGGCTTAATTGATACCCAGCTACCGAAATACTAATAGGATCACCCAGTGGGGCGATTTGTTCAACCCTAATATATTCTCCGGGGATACAACCCATTTCCATTAATTTTAAAAAGATTTCATCGTTTTCAAAAGAATGAATAGTTCCCGACTCTCCTATATGCAATTCTGATAATTTCTTCATAATTGACCACAAAGATACTTTGATTTTGAACATAAATACTTACGAGATTTGGAGCAATATTTTAGCTTAAAAAACGTATAAATATTTGAAAGACATTCCACTATGAATAGAAGCATCTTCTTTAACAAGGCCGATAAATCCATTACCCTGGGTAATCGTATTGCGTTAAAATCCTTCTTAGAACAACAGATGAAAAAGGAGCGTATTAAGGTGGAGTGCTTACAATATGTTTTTTGCTCTGATAAATACTTGCTGGGTATCAATAAGCAGTATCTAAACCACGATTACTATACAGATATTATCAGTTTTGACCTCTCAGAAATCAAGGGGCAGCTTATTGGTGATGTATATATAAGTGTGGACCGTGTGAAAGAAAATGCCAAAAGCATGAAAAACACCCAGGGCAACGAGCTATTAAGGGTCATTTTTCACGGCGCCTTACATTTTTGTGGATATAAAGACAAAAAGCCGGCCGACGCCAAGTTAATGAGGTCCATGGAGGACAAGTGGTTGAAAGCATACTTGAAGAGTGTTCCACGTGGAACAAGAACTCGCGAAGCGAGTGATGATTGAAGATAGATTCTAATAAATGTTATTTTAAGAACATTTATTAGAACGAACTAGCGAGTGATTAAAATATTTACTAGTTAAGAAAGTGTTCCACATGGAACACTTTCTTAATGAATCCCATCTTATCTTTGCAGCCTTATGTTTCCAAAATACAATGTCATAGTAGTAGGTGCCGGTCATGCGGGTTGTGAGGCAGCGGCAGCGGCGGCCAATATGGGTAGCAAGGTTTTGCTTGTAACCATGAATATGCAGACCATTGCACAAATGAGTTGTAATCCGGCCATGGGTGGAATTGCCAAAGGGCAAATAGTTAGAGAGATAGATGCGCTAGGTGGATACAGTGGTATTGTATCAGATTTGAGCACTATACAGTTTAGAATGCTTAATAAAAGCAAGGGTCCGGCCATGTGGAGTCCAAGGACTCAAAACGATAGACACTTATTTGCTTCCAAGTGGAGAGAGTTATTAGAACAAACGCCTAATGTAGATTTTTATCAGGACTCTGTGAATGAGTTAATTATAAAGGATGGCAAAGCCTGTGGGGTGAAAACTAGCCTGGGTCACTTAATTGAATCTGATGCAGTAGTAATCACAAGCGGCACTTTCTTAAACGGGATCATACACATTGGAGAAAAGCAAATTGGCGGAGGTCGGGTAGCTGAAAAAGCGGCGACAGGGATCACCGAGCAATTGGTTTCTTTTGGCATGGAATCGGACAGACTAAAAACCGGAACGCCACCAAGGGTAGATGGCAGAAGCCTTGATTATACTAAGATGGAAGAGCAAAAGGGCGACGAGGAAGTGGTAGGTTTTTCTTATTTGGATATTCCCAGAGTAAAGCCAGAAAATCAGCGTTCATGTTGGATTACCTACACCGATACCATTGTTCATGATATATTAAAAACAGGATTTGACAGAAGCCCAATGTATGCTGGACGAATTGAGGGCGTGGGTCCTAGGTACTGTCCAAGTATTGAAGATAAAATTAACAGATTCGCTGATAGAGAGCGTCACCAGTTATTTGTAGAGCCCGAAGGCTGGAATACGGTGGAAATATATGTAAACGGATTTAGTACTAGTTTGCCAGAAGAAGTTCAATACGAAGCACTTCGTAAAGTACCGGGTTTTGCCAATGCTAGGATGTTCCGTCCCGGATATGCTATTGAATATGATTTCTTCCAACCAACACAGTTAAGATATACACTAGAAACTAAAGCAATTGACAACCTGTATTTCGCAGGACAAATAAACGGGACAACGGGTTATGAAGAAGCGGCTTGTCAAGGAATTATGGCGGGGATAAACGCGCATTTAAAAATAACAAATCAGGCGCCATTTATATTACACAGAAGTGATGCTTATATTGGCGTATTAATTGATGATCTAATTGGTAAGGGTACGAACGAGCCTTATAGAATGTTTACATCGCGCGCAGAATTTAGAACCTTATTAAGACAGGATAATGCCGACCTCCGTTTAACTGAAATAAGCTATAAACTTGGGTTCGCAAAAGAAGAACGAATGCGTCGGGTTGAATTAAAAACAAATGAAGTAGCAGATATTAAAAATATATTAAATACTCACTCTATAGAACCTGCCGAAATAAACGAATTCTTAGCAAGTATTGATTCTGCCGAAATAAACGAAAAGCAAAAAGCGTCGAAACTGGTGCTGAGACCCAATATTAGCCTACAACAGATTTTAGAAAATTCAGAATCACTAAACGAAAAAATAGCAAGTAAAGAAGTTGAATTTTTAGAACAAGCTGAAATTCAAGTTAAATATGAGCGCTATATTGAAAAAGAGAAAGAGATTGCAGACCGAATGTCTTCACTCGAAAACCTGGTGATTCCTGATAGCTTTGATTATGATAAAATAGCTGCACTTTCGATTGAGGCTTTACAAAAGTTTAAAAAAATACGCCCCAACACCATTGGACAAGCAAGCCGCATTAGTGGGGTAAATCCTAGTGATGTTCAAATACTTATGGTATATATGGGTAGGTAGTTCAAGGTCTACACCTTTCATCAAAAAAATAATATCTACTCTTTTTTAAACTAGTATTTTTAGTAGCTTTAGAATATTCTATCACTAAAAATACTGTCGCGCATGAAGAGGATTTTTTTATGGCTCACACTTTTATCAACGAGTGTAGCAACAAAAGCACAGGAGTCTTTTCCAATTAACGGAGTAAGAGACGTTCGTTTGGGTTTGTATGCATTTACAAACGCAACCATTGTGCAAAATTCAACAACCAAAATTGAAAAGGGAACCCTCCTCATTAAACAGGGTAAAATTATTGCAGTGGGTGCAACCGTTGCAGTTCCGGCCGAGGCGGTTGTGGTGGATTGTAATGGAAAATTTATTTACCCTTCTTTTGTTGATCCTTTCACCGAATATGGTGTGGGTGGGGCAAAAAGAACTGCAGGTGGATTTAACTATGGCGCTCCAGCACAGTTTATTTCTAACAAGCCGGGTGCTTATAACTGGAATCAGGCCATAAGACCAGAAATAAATGCTTATGAAATATTTGCTACTGACGAGTCAACAGCAAGTGGATATAGAGCCAATGGATTTGGAACCGTATTTACACATGTAAAAGATGGTATTGCGCGTGGTACTGGGGCCGTAGTAACACTAGCGACCAACGACGCGCATCAAGCATTATTGAAAACAAAGGCTGCGGCAGTTTATTCGTTTGAAAAAGGTTCCTCTACACAATCTTATCCAAGTAGTTTAATGGGAAGCATTGCGCTGCTGCGTCAAACTTATTTGGACGCAAAATGGTATCAAACAAAACCTGCAACAGAAGGAACCAATTTATCATTAGAAGCTTTTAATGCAACACAATCAATGCCTCAGATTTTTGCAGCAGATGACAAGTGGTCTACCCTAAGAGCTAATAGAATTGGTGCTGAATTTGGTATACAATATATATTAAAGGGCGGTGATAATGGTTATCAAAGAATTGATGAGCTGGCTAAAACAAAAGCTTCTTATATATTAGGAATTGATTTTCCAGTAGCCTTAGATGTTGAGGACGCGAACGACGCAAGATTTGTTGCTTTATCTGAAATGAAACACTGGGAATTAGCACCAACGAATCCTGCTGCATTTGAAAAGGCAGGCATTAATTTTAGTATCAGCGCCGCAGAAATGAAAGACGGAAAGCAGTTTTTAGCAAATCTTAGAAAAGCAATTCAATATGGTTTATCAGAAACAAAAGCTTTAGAGGCATTAACAAAAAACCCTGCTCAACAGGTTGGCGTATTTGACCAAGTAGGTTCATTAGAAGTAGGTAAGTTGGCTAATTTTTTAATTACAACAGAATCTATTTTTAATAGCAATGCAAAAATTATTGAAAACTGGATTCAGGGTAATAAATATGAAGTGAATGCTGCGGAGTGGAACAACTTTGCTGGCAAATACAATTTAACAATTAATAGTGCTGGTACAAAAACAGTGTATACTGTTGAAATTAAGAAAGACTTATCTGCAAATATTATCGGGACAGATACATTATCAGCAAAAATTGCAGTGAATGAGTCTTTGGTAAAGATTAGTTTTCCAGAAAAAAAAGGGCGAGGTGCCGAAAGTATTCGATTAAGCGGTGTGATTACGGGCAGTGCTTGGAATGGATTTGGAACAGACACAAAGGGCGGCAAATTAACCTGGTCTGCTAGTCTTGTTAGTCCTGCAGTAGCAGTCGTTGAAGAAAAGAAAACAACAGAGGCAGTAAAATTAATTTCCAAGGTTACTTTTCCTTTTGTCGGATTAGGAAATGAAACGATACCACAACAAGAAACCATCTTGATTAAGAATGCCACGGTGTGGACCAACGAAAAAGAAGGCAACTTACAGAATACAGATGTATTATTGAAAGCAGGTAAAATTGCTAAAATAGGCAAAAACTTATCTGAGGTTGGCGCAAGGGTGATTGATGCTACAGGCAAATATTTGAGTCCCGGTATTATAGACGAGCACTCACATATCGCAGCTTTGTCAATTAATGAGGGCGCACAGTCTACCACAGCAGAAGTGCGTGTAGGAGATAATATGAATCCCGAAGACATTAATATCTATCGTCAACTAAGTGGTGGCGTTACCTCTTCTCATATCCTTCATGGAAGCGCGAATACCATTGGTGGTCAAACACAATTGATTAAATTAAGATGGGGCACCACCGACGAAGGATTGAAATTTGCCGGTGCAGATCCTTTTATCAAGTTTGCATTGGGCGAGAACGTGAAACGCACTGGATCAGCCAACAACAATCGTTTCCCAGATACAAGAATGGGTGTGGAAGAAGTATTGACAGACGCTTTTGATAAAGCAGTGGATTATCAAAAAGCAATGAAAGCAAATCCAACAACAACAAGAAGAGATTTAGAATTAGACGCTTTGTCTGAAATTATGAATAAGAAGCGCTTTATCACTTGTCACTCTTATGTACAAAGTGAAATTACATATGCAATGCGCGCCGTTGAAAAATTCAAACAACAGGGCTATGATTTTAATATCAACACCTTCACGCATATTTTAGATGGTTATAAAGTGGCAGATAAAATGAAAACACATGGGGCAAGTGCTGCAACTTTCTCCGACTGGTTTGCTTACAAAACAGAGGTAATTGATGCAATTGCCTACAATGCTGCCATCATGTACAATGTGGGGGTGAATACGGTGGTTAACTCTGATGATGCTGAAATGGCGCGTCGCCTGAATCAAGAAGCGGGAAAGATTGTAAAGTACGGCGGTGTGTCGGAGGAAGATGCATTTAAGATGGTTACATTAAATCCAGCAAAAGCACTTCATGTAGATAATAAGGTAGGAAGCATCAAAGTGGGTAAAGATGCCGACGTAGTTTTATGGACAGAGAATCCATTAAGTATTTATGCAAAATCTTTATATACCATTGTTGATGGTACTGTTTATTTTGATCGTGAAAAAGAAGCCGAGCGCAGCAAACAGGTCACTGCAGAAAGAACAAAGCTAATCCAAAAGATGCTCGGGGATAAAAAAGCCGGCATGCCAACAAGACCAGCCATGCCAAGTACGCAAATATTATTAGAGTGTGGAGATCATGAACACAATGAAGGTCTTAACACTATTTACGAATCTCAAAAAAACTAAACCATGCAAAAGAAATATTTAAGCATTTTTGCGCTTGCTTTGTTAGGTTTAACTGCAAGAGCACAAGATAATGTGTATCCAGCTGCATCTCAGAAGGGTATCACGGTCATCACAAATACAACCGTTCATATTGGAAATGGAACAACATTGACGGATGCGTTGGTTGCATTTGAAAATGGTAAAATCATTGGCGTGGGTCAAATAACTATGCCAGCTGGTGCGAAAGTGATAGACGGAACTGGTAAACATGTTTATCCAGGATTGATCTTGCCAACATCTGATTTAGGACTTAAAGAAATTAGTGCGGGTGTTCGTGGCAGCAATGACCATACAGAAATTGGTGAAAACAACGCCAATATTAGATCCATCATTGCATACAATACGGATTCAAAAATTATTGGCGTATTGCGGGAGAATGGTATTTTGTTAGCGGGGGTTGCACCGGAAGGGGAATTAATCGAAGGTCAATCGAGTGTGGTACAATTAGACGCTTGGAATTACGAAGATGCTGCCTATAAAATGGACAATGGTTTATATATTAATATGCCAAGCTTCATGGTTCGCCGGGGTGGTCGCGCGGCTTTTATGCGTCCGGGTCCTGGAAATGATCCAGTAAAAGCGGCGATGGAAAAGATAGAAACCATTAAAACATTTTTTACAGACGCAAAAGCGTATTATCAAGAAAAAACACATGCGACTAATAATTTAAAATTAGAAGCGGTGCGTGGTTTATTTGATGGTAAACAAAAATTATTTGTACGTGCGAACGAAGTAAAGCAAATTTTAATGGCGATGGATCTTGCCAAAACTTTCGGATTTAAATTGGTGATTGTTGGAGGAACAGAAGCATATCAGATTGCAGATTTATTGGCCGAAAACAATGTGCCAGTTATCTTAGATCGCCAACACTCCCTTCCAACCATGGAAGACGATGACGTGGACCAGCCCTATAAAACACCAGCGTTGTTACAAAAAGCCGGTGTCTTGTTTTGTTTAAACGATACACATGACCAAAGTCGTTTTCGTAATCTTGCCTTCAATGCAGGAACAGCGGCTACCTACGGTTTAACTAAAGAACAAGCGCTTTCTGCGGTGACTTTAAATGCTGCTAAAATTTTGGGCATTGAAGATAAAACTGGCACTATTGAAATAGGTAAAGACGCTAACCTTTTAGTTGTGAACGGTGATTTATTAGACATGAAATCAAGTGTCATTGCACAAGCTTTTATTCAAGGTCGAAATGTTTCTTTAGATAATAAGGGCAAGCAACTATACGAGCGCTATAAGCACAAGTATCAATTGAAATAAACCATTATTTAGTGGAAAAATAAGTTTCCTCCCAGCTCAGCAAATCTGAACTGGGAGGATTTTTTTTGGTTAACTTAGCGTCATGTCTAAAAAGTTATATTTACTAGATGCGCTGGCCTTAATTTATAGGGCTTATTATGCTTTAATCCGTACACCCAGAATCACCAGTACAGGAATTAACACCAACGCACAATTTGGATTTACCAATACTTTACTAGAGATTATTAAAAAGGAAAATCCTTCGCATATTGCGGTATGCTTTGATACACATGCACCAACAGAACGCCATACCGATTTTGCCGATTATAAAGCCAATAGAGAAGAAGCGCCGGAGGATTTATTAAGCTCCTTGCCACATATAAAAGCAATTATTGAGGGCTTTAATATTCCGGTTGTAGAGTGTGATGGTTATGAAGCAGATGATGTGATTGGAACCCTCGCTTGGCAGGCCGCGGATTTAGGTTATGAAGTGTATATGGTGACGCCTGATAAAGATTATGGTCAATTATTAGTGAAGCCCAATGTTTATATGTGGAAGCCTCCTGCATTTGGAAATGAAAGAGAAATATTGGATGCAGAAAAGATAAAAGCAAAATGGGATATTGCGCGCGTAGATCAGGTTATTGATATGTTGGGTTTGATGGGTGATGCTGCAGATAATATTCCCGGGATACCGGGTGTGGGTGAGAAAACAGCGGCTAAATTATTAAAAGAATATGATACGTTAGAGGGTGTTTTAGCAAATGCAGATAAAATAAAAGGAGCGATGGGTGAAAAAGTGCGCGCAGGTGTTGACTCCGCCATTATGAGCAAAAAATTAGCAACCATTATAACCAATGTGCCTGTTCAATTTCATGAAGAAGATTATAAAATATCAGAAAAAAATGTACCAGCACTCACAGAAATATTTAATTTATTAGAATTTAAAACACTTGGTAAAAGAATATTAGGAAGTGGCTTTGAGGTGGTTTCAGAAGCCGCAAAAGAAAAACAAGTGGACTTGTTTGGTAACGAGGTAAGGGCACCAAAAGAAAAAACAATTAAGACTAAGCCCGTTGTGTTGGATACAGAAAGTGGAACACTAGTGGTGGAACCGAATGACGCGTTGAGCAATATTTCACAAGACGATACAGAGGAGGAAGATTTACCTCAACTGGTTGTAAATAAAAATATAACTAATACCGCGCACAGCTATAAATCCGTGGTGGGTGTTGAGGCAATTAATAAATTAATAACCATACTAGAAAAAGAAAAAGAAATTTGTATTGATACAGAAACAACGGGCATTGATGCAAATAATGTTACGCTGGTTGGATTAAGCTTTGCAATAAAAGAACACGAGGGATATTATATTCCAGTAATCAACGAAGAAGATCAAAAAAATAATGCTGAAAATATTTTATCCTTATTTAAGCCCCTGTTTGAAAACCTTCATATTACCTGGATAGGACAAAACTTAAAGTATGATTTTTTGGTATTAAAATGGTATGGTGTTGAGCTGAAGGGTAAAACATTTGATACCATGCTTGCTCACTATGTGATTGAGCCAGAAGGTAGACGCAGTATGGATTTACTAAGCGCGCAATTTTTGGGATACGAGCCGGTATCTATTGAAACCCTGATTGGGAAAAAGGGAAAGAACCAGGGCACCATGAGAGATGTTCCACTAGAACAAATTACAGAATATGCTGCAGAGGATGCGGACATTACCCTACAATTAAAAAATTGTTTTTCTCCATTAATAGAAAAAAGGGGGGTCACTAAGGTTTTTAATGAAGTGGAAAATCCGTTGGTGCGCGTATTGGTGGATATGGAATACGAGGGGGTAAAAGTAGATGTCGGTTTTTTAAACGACTATAGTAAAGTATTAGAGGAAGAAGCTAAAAAAGCAGAGGAGCGAGTGTTTGAACAAGCGGGTGTGAGATTTAATTTGGCTTCTCCTAAACAACTTGGAGAAGTTTTATTTGATATATTAAAACTAGATTCCAAGGCAAAGAAGACTAAAACGGGTCAATATGCTACCGGCGAAGATGTACTTTCTAAAATGGCTGCGAAACATAAAATTGTAGATGATATTTTGAATTTTAGAGAGTTCACAAAATTAAAGTCTACTTATGTAGATGCGATACCCGCTTTAATCAACCCAAAGACAGGTAGAATTCATACCAGCTATGCACAGGCCGTGGCGGTAACAGGTCGCTTAAGTAGTACCAATCCTAATTTACAGAACATTCCTATTCGTTCAGAAAGGGGAAGAGAAATAAGAAAAGCTTTTGTTCCGAGAGATCCGAGTAGAGTATTAGTAAGTGCAGATTATTCACAAATTGAATTAAGAATCGTTGCTGCGATAAGCGGTGATCCTAATATGTGTGAGGCGTTTAAACAGGGAAAAGATATTCATACGGCAACGGCCGCCAAAGTGTATGGAATAAATGAGGGAGACGTGACTAAAGAAATGCGTTATAAAGCAAAGAGTGTAAACTTTGGAATCATATATGGTCAGGGTGCTTTTGGTTTAGCAGATAATTTAGGTATATCTAGGACCGAGGCAAAAGAAATTATAGACAACTATAAAAAAGAGTTTCCAAATATTCAAAAATATATGGACGCGCAAATTAACAACGCCAAAGAATTGGGTTTTGTTGAAACGCTTATGGGGCGCAGGCGCTGGTTGAGAGATATTAATAGTTCCAACTTTACAGTGCGTGGCTTTGCAGAACGAAACGCTATTAATTCTCCCATTCAGGGTTCCGCTGCGGATATGATTAAGTTGGCAATGATTCGAGTGCACAATGAAATGAAAAAGAAACATTGGGAATCAAAAATGATATTACAAGTACACGATGAATTGGTTTTTGATGCGGTTGAATCAGAGTTGCCGGCACTAAAAGAATTAATATTAAACTGCATGACGGGTGCGATGGTATTACCAAACGGTGTTCCGGTAGAAGCGGAGATAGGCGTTGGTAAAAATTGGCTAGAAGCGCACTAGGCTTTTATTACAGCACTATCTAACTTTATATTAGTCCTTTCTTTTATAAACAGGAACAGTACTACAAGGCTCTCCATACATAATACTCTTTACTACAGGACGAAGTTTATTTGTAATTGAAACGTAGGCGCTTTCGTTGATGGGTGTATCACCACAACCCTTAATCACCACCCGTTGGTCCAAATAATCATTAGGATTTATTAAAGCAATTTGATCTAATAAAAATTGATCTCTTGTTTTGGTTTCATCTCCAAAATAAATTGAATGTGCAAACGGCTGTAAGCCCGAAACAATAAGCATGTTCGCCCACATTGGGATGATGGCATCTACCGAACAATATATACCAACCACCTTGTTTTTATATATAGACCAATCGAAAGAAGAAAGCGCGTTGCGAAAATCTTTTTCCTTTAAAATAAGCTCCATAAATAAAAAAGGCTTGATATCAAATAAGAGTATTTCATTGTTTCCTATTAGAGAAGCAAGATCTAAGCTTATAATGCCGCTTTCGGCAACCTTATTAGTAAATATTTCGGCCATGTTACAAAAATACATTCTTTTACACAAAGAAAAAGCCCCCAAGTTGGAGGCTTTTTATAAATTATATTATTTTGATTAATAAAGCTTTGCTCTGTTGTCTTCGATCTTTGCTGTCTTTTTCAAAGCAAGCACTGAATTTAAGATGGTGTTACTTAATCTACCTTGGTATTGTTCTTTAAAAGCAGCTAAGTCGCCGGGCGCAGCAATCGCACCCATATTACTTACAGATATTACAAACACACCCGAATTTCCTGCTATTGGCGCGCTTACTTTATTTAATAATGCTTTATTAAAAGAAGCACCCACTAATTTTGGTTCGTTTCCTAAACCAGAAATATTTGTAGAAGTATAACTTAAGCTATCTGCTTGAAGTACTGTTGCGCCTGCGGCTGTTGCGATTGCCTCTAGTGTTGCACCCTTTAGTTTGGATTTAATTTTTTCTGCTTTTTTCTGATCTCTTATAATTACCTCAATGTTTTTAGATTTTGCAGTCTCCACACTCATTAATCCTGGCTTGTCTTCGCTTGTTATATTTGCAACAATATAAGCATCACCCACCTCAATGGGCTCGGAAACATCGTTTACCT
>Ga0209550_10002876_pt1 | contig 16496 bp, 14 predicted proteins | sample LauGreSuBDMM15SN_2_FD_187567 | JGI IMG/M metagenome (GOLD analysis project Ga0209550, IMG submission 187567) | Freshwater lake microbial communities from Lake Michigan, USA - Su13.BD.MM15.SN (SPAdes) (version 5) | ecosystem: Environmental > Aquatic > Freshwater > Lake | place: Lake Michigan...
TATTGCTTCAACACGTTTTGAACACCGATATCGAAACACTTACTTTGATTATCTAAGAAAGGACGACATCCATCGTTCATAATATGATGGGCAATACCCAAATATAAATCTTCCATCTCTTGTTTATTCTGACCTAAAGCGAACGATAAGGCGACTAAAGAACCAGCACTATCGCCAGCAACGAGAGTAGAAGTATGAAAATCCTTACCCCAATATTCAGTCATCGCTTCACACACACCGATATAATAACAGGAAGCGAAACAAGATCCACCGAAATAAACAGACTTGGGCATGGGAACTTTGGATATGATTATTTCATCCGTTTGAATAGCAATGCTATTTTGAGACATATAGGAATATATGGTGTATATGGTATAAATAATATTTAATTTATTTTTATTTATTGTATTACAAATGGATGAAAAATATGGAGTAAGAGCCCACAATAGTAGGAACCATAAGGCGGCTCGCTGCGCTCGCCGTGCGGGGATGCGGTTCATGATTTTGTCTATTGTTTTCTACAATAAATGTAATTTACGTTTTTTATTTCATTAGAATATAGTATAAATATATATGTCAACCCCAATAAATAAAAGTAGAAGTAAAAGTAGAAGTAAAAGTAGAAGTAGAAGTAGAAGTAAAAGTAGAAGTAGGAGTAAAGAAACTACTACAATAATCACCAATGATAATGTAAATGTATTGGTAAAATTGTATTTAGAGAATAAAAAGGATGAATTACCTGTTGATTTACGAAAAAAACCTATTGGTAAATGGAATGTGAGTCAAGTAACGAATATGAAGAGATTATTTCATGTACAAAATCTAGAAAATAATTTCAATGAACCATTAGACGATTGGGATGTAAGTAATGTAACGAATATGACAGATATGTTCGCTGGATGTAAAAGCTTCAATCAACCATTAGACAAATGGAATGTTAGTAAAGTAAAGAATATGTCAGGAATGTTTGTTGATTGTGAGAAATTTAATCAACCAATAAATTTCAATGAAGAACACAATTATTGGAATGTTAGTAACGTAAAGAACATGTCAGCCATGTTTTTGCGTTGTAGAGAATTTGATCAACCATTAAACGAGTGGAATGTGAAAAAGGTAATGGAAATGGAAACTATGTTTGATGGTTGTAAAAAATTCAATCAATCGTTAGACAAATGGAATGTTAAGGAAGTAATATCCATGTCCAATATGTTTGCTGATTGTGAAACATTCAACCAACCATTAAACAATTGGAATATTAGTAAGGTAGTTGAAATAGAGAGTATGTTCGATAATTGCAAAAAATTCAATCAACCATTGAATAATTGGGGTGTTAAAGTGAATCGTATATCCAATATGTTTGGTTTGTTTAAAAATTGTGTAGAATTTAACCAACCTTTGAATAATTGGATGGTATATAGTGCGGTAGAGATGGATTATATGTTTGCTAACTGTAAAAAGTTTAATCAACCATTGAATAATTGGAATGTTAGTAATGTTCATTCCATGACACATATGTTTCGGGATTGTGAATCGTTCGTTCAACCATTGAATAATTGGAATGTTAGGCATGTAGAAGTGTGGGATGGTATATTTGAGAATTGTCCTATACCGGAACAAAATAAGCCGCATTTTGTATTTGATGATGACGATATAGCAGTGCGTGTGGATGCTAGACAAATCCATACAGAATCCGCAAAAATTAATTATGAAAAATTAAATTCATTTCTAAAAGGTATATTGAATAATAAACCAATTCCTCATGACATAGAGTATAGTGAATATATTAAAATGAGTATTTTAAAATGGATTCATACAAGCGGTGAATCAAAAGAAGTTAAAAATACACAACTCAATGGATTGAATACACTAATGACTACACGATTGAATAGATTACATTATACAATTCTATCACCAGCAATACGTGACTCTATATTTTATATTTTAGAATATGTAGATAAGCAATCATTACTGTTTAAAAATATGTACGTAGCTACGTTCATAAATGATTGTGTTCATGCTTATGAAGGTCCGGGTGGTATGACTTGTGCTGTTGGAGCGTTAGAAAGAATAGCATCATCGTTACCAGCATCGTGTGCAGCAGAAAATAATGCGGATTGTGAAACAATAATTGGCATAATATTAGCTGATCCAAATAAGTTGATACCTGAATATATACTGGAATGGTATAAATTACACAAAACAGGAACCGATGGAGCGTTTTCAAAGGAAGTTACTGATGATATGAAGAAAAAAGACCTGGTAAAATTTTTGCATGAAAAAATGCCGAGAAACCAATTTCCAGGCATAGATGAATTAATAGATAAATATGTAAAAGATACTGAGGAAGGATTAGGATTTACAGACTTTGAATATGGTGGAAATGGAGGCAAAAAAAGAAAAAGTAGGAAAATGAAAAAAGGGTAGAAATGGTTCGCAACATTTAACTCATTTTTATCAATTATATTACAAATGGATGAAAAATATAGAGTAAGAAGCTCGCCTACATTAGTAGGAACCATAAAACGGCTCGCTGCGCTCGCCGTGTGTGGAGATGTATGAAAAAAGGGTAAAAATTGTAAACATTTGAAGCCAAAATAGAAATGCTTTTTAATTTTTTATAAAAATAGGTAATGATGGAAAAAGTGGGAACTAGAAATGGTAAAAATTGTTAATTTTTAAAATAATACGACGCTAATATTTCTTCGCCATTTTCAATAAATCTGTTGCTTCTTAAGTAAGCACGTTTATTTTTAACAATCAAAACACAGTTATTTTTTAGTTTAGTATGTCTAGTAGAATTCACATAGGACATCAAGCATTTTTTACTTTTGTATGCTTCATAAGAATTCAAGTAATTATTTTTACTAATTCTAATGATATACTTTCTATTGTGTATATTTTTAATACAATTTATGTGCTCACCTTGGTAGTATCCAATGATACTACCTTCTTGAATATCTTGTAAGGTGAATAATCCTTCACCTGCGTCCTGTATAGTAGTCTTTTCAATTCTAAACTCTAAAAATTAAAAATATTACGAATGAGTTCAATTTATTAATGATTAATAAATATGTACTTTCACTTACTATATTTTACATCATCTTTATCCGCAATCCTGTCTGATTTTCTTCCTAAAATGGTAGTAGCAGGAACACTTTCACTCGCTATTGTTGTATAGGAAGGTGTAGGAATAATAGTTTTGTTGTTGGTGGTTGTTGGTTGTTTGGTGGCGGTGGTTGTTTGTTGTCTTTTCTTTTTTCTTGATTTAGTGGTGTCAGTGGTATCGGTGTCGGTGGTTGTTGGTTGTCTTTTCTTTTTTCTTGATTCCGTTGTGTCGGTAGTATCTGTTGTGGTAGTTGCTGGTTGTTTGGTGGCGGTGGTTGTTGGTTGTCTTTTCTTTTTTCTTGATTCCGTTGTGTCAGTGGTATCGGTGGTAGAGGTTGTTCTTCCTCTTTTTTTGCTGGTCTCCTTGACATTTGTAAGATTATATTTATTGAGAACAGTACTACTAACTACAATGAAGGGATCTTTACTGCGAGTCAACAAATTATCTAAAGACAGAAATGCGCACTCGTTCTCATTTATCGGAGGGTAATTATAATGATCCTACAATAAATAATAAATTTTATCAGAAAGGTTAGATTGTAATTTTTATGACATTTTAATCACTCCACCTCTAAATCTTTCATAAATCCTTCTGTGGAATCGCGCAGACAACTGAAGCTGCCAAATCCTATTCCGATAGTCGTTTTATCAGTCTCATGTTTCGTCTTGTTTATGTTTAATACAGCAATAAATGGCAAATCCTCATCTACTACATTTTGATTTTCTTTTGCTGAGAGTAATTCTAAATGAATTACATTTACCTTCTTTATGGCTTTCACTGGTCTCGGTTCTTTATCCAGTAGCGACTGAAATGAAGTGAAGAAGATGGCATCCTCAGGTAAATCTGGTAGCTAAAATGAAAATGAGAATATTATACTATCATAGTGATAATTGATAAATAGGTGTTATATTCAACTGTACCCGTCCACCAAGATTGTAAGTTTTCGTAACATAGGAACCTTTTATGAGCAGATGCGTGTAAACCATTTTATGGTTAGGGAATACCAAACCATACTCTTGAGTCTTATTATTGAATGCTGGATTCATCTCTGCTGTACTGATGGTTGTACTGTACTGATTTATGATGGATAGATGATGGATGATATCCATGATGGTTAATAATGATGATGGTCACAGATGATGATGGTTCATGATGAATGATAATAATGATGGTTTATGATGGTTGTTCATGATGATGGTTCATGAATCAATTCTACCGCGTGAAAAACGATAAGGAAAAAAATAGTGCGGGAAAAATAATGAAAATCCCGCTATTCCCGAACAGTTCGGGAAAGAACAACATTCAATATGAAAAAAATAACCGAAAAACATCCCGAAATAGATAAGCCCGATTCAACGGATTTTTCGAATACGTCCTTCCTCATACAATTCTATGCTATTCTGTTTTAGATGCTTAGAATTGTCTACTAAAAAAAATAATTCTCCAATAAAAAAATATAAGGCCGGGGAGTGAACGAAAAAAAAACAAAATGATTTTTTTTTAATCATTAAAATGATATATATATTTTTATTTTTATAGGGAAATTAAAACATCTCTATCTTTATTTCTATTCGTGGTCAAAGATTCTGAAATTACATGAGAACGTCTTCCAGCGGAACAATTATAAAACTCGATAGCCTTCAATTGACTGTGGTAGGTTTTGGAGATATCTGCCAAACATTCGTTGGTATATGAACGAATACCTTCAAATTCATCCAAGAACCGCATGATTACTGCGCCATCAATATTACCACGATTGATTGTAACATATTGATGTAATCGTAGAAAGATTTCAGTGGTAGTAAACATAAACAAGGTGAGAATCTCACTCATTTCACGTCTTTTCTCATGCTGCTTGTTGGCGCGCTGAACTTTCACCTTGAAGTCATCTTCCGTGATATCACTATTTAAATATTCGACACGAAGCTCTAGATTATTTTCTACGCGATTGATTCGAAATCTTCCCATTTGAACTTCCTGTAAGTGCATCACAGATTGATAAATATATTCTATCTCTTGCTTCATATCAGAAGCATTCTTAGGAATATGAGAGAGGATATTGCGAAGAACTCTAACATTCAGCTCTTCACCGCAAACGTGATTGTCTAAATCAGTCCGAGGAGCTACACCACCATTATTACGACGTTGCCATTCATAATAATGAGGATTGTGGATATGCGTTTCGATAATTCCAGTTCTCCAACTGAAGGCAGTATGGCAGAGAATACACCACATTTGGTCGCAACCGTCGATTTTGAAGATACCTGTGGCGCACTTAGGACACGGCTTTGTATCTTTGTCAAGCAACTTAGCAGTTTCGAGGTCATTAGGGTCACAAGTATGCTCGCCATCGTGCTGTAAACCCTTCACTACATGACAATCAGGACAAGACCATTTGTCGCAAAGGCCGCATTTCCATTGAGAACTCAAGAATCCTCTACAATGCTCATCTGGGCAGGCGCGAATGAATTGTCTACGAGTCGCGGCATTGGTATTATTATTGTGATATGTTTGATTAAACTGAAGGTGTAATGCTTCACGTTCACGTTTTAAATTGGCTATTTGTTCATCTATTTCTAACATTTTTGCTTTAATGACGTTGCGCTCTCTACGCTCTTCTACTACGATTTGGGTCGCAGGTAAGAGCGCCTTTTCACGGTCGAATAGTGTTTTTTCTAAATTTTTCTTCCATGGACCAGTAATGAATGCCTTGGTGAAGTTATCAGCAAGGAACTTGCGAGTCCATTGCTTATCACAGGCATTGTTCATACACTTGGCCACGGTTTGGTCTAATATATACTTCTCGCAACAAGAACGACAAGCTTCAAAATTACAATAGATACACTTGACTACATTGTGCTTTACCTTGTTAAATTTTTCGTCACAAACGAAGCAATTCATTTTTCGTAATAAGATTGGGGGGGATAATAATTAAATAGGATTAGTAAGCAGTTCTAATAATGAATAATGAAGGATACGGATGAAGAAAAAAATTCAATTTTTCAATACATCGGGGCGAGCGAAGCGAGCCTTCTATTGTTCAAAATTTATAGAACATATCTTATCCTTACTTATTTTTGAACTATGGAAATATTATGTTATTATATACTAATATAATATTGATGACAATGTCTCGTAGACGTAAATATTTAATTCGTTCTAAAATGAATACTAGGTCTAGTAAACATGGTAAGAAATCACTGAAATCGGTAACTTTTAAATCAAGTTCTACTCATAAACCCAGACGTTCAGTAAAAAAATCTTCCTCTATGAAGAAGAAGAAAAAAAGACTTAGTGTTGGGGCTTCGATTATGTCTTTCAGTTTATTATTAGGCCCTTTTATTTACAATAGTAATATTTTAAATCCAACCAGCACTGCGGAACAGAACTATATGAAAATACTCAAAATAATAAACGGTAATGAACGACGAGATGATATTTACTTTCAAAACCTTTTCGCAGAAGTATATCACGAGTATCCTGATTTTCGAAACAGCTTTAGAAGTTTTTTCCCTGAAAGCGAAACACACGATTCATTATTTCATTCTTTATTCAATGAAGTGTCTATTCTACAGTTCACTTTTTTTCTTCCTGCCATTTGTTTAGTGTTACATAAAAGAAAAGTCATTACCGTAGATCAGTATAATTATATTCATGGTAAATATCGCAAACTAGTGAATGCTATCCTCATTGCGGAAGCTCCTGAAATAAAAGCAATCGAAAATGAGGGAAGAGGAGGAGATATTGGTGGCGGTAGCGGTAGCATTATATTCGTCTTAATGTTTATGTTCCTTACATTCCATTCGGCTATAGTTTTGGCGAATGAAATCGGGAATCAAGTTATAAGATATATTGGTTTTCAAATAAAACATGATGCCTTAAAACAGAGTTTGAAATTATATTCAAGGGATTCAGCACCCTTCCTACATTTAAGTTCATTCTATAAACTTATCAATAATATGGTTGATGGTAAATCAAATAAATTGATTGGTGACATTGAAAAAATATATAATGCTGTCAATAATATGAATAACTGGAACGACGTTCAGACACTTATTGAATATATAGGAATGGATACAGCTCTTACTGTATTACCTAAAGATGTGAAAATAAAGAAAACTCAGAGTCGTCTGGATTATAATAAGGATACAGAAGGATATAAGATAACATTAAAACCCAATGAATTACAAAATACGGTAGAGATAAATATACCAAAGGATTCATTATTAGAACTAATTGGGAAACGCGATAAGGAAAGATTTCTACATTTATTACAGGATTTATTGGAAAATGAAAATAATGATAAGTTTGTAAGAAATGAATTCGGCAAAATGATCTTATGTGCTGCGGAAGGTGGGCATTGTATCAATGAAATAAAAACAACCCTAAATATGTATGCGGCTGAAATGAATTCCATATTTATGAATACTGGTTTAGAAATGTTAGATAATATGGAGCGTCTGTCAATACTTCTCAAAAAGTCCATGGTATTAATAGCCGATGAATCCATGCTTTATGTGCAAATCTACAACCGGCTTCTATTTACAGCTAACTTTTGGACGAAACAAGTTGGTAATACTATTAGTTTTAAAGTTATGGCTAGTAGTGCGATAGCTTTGAGCTTATTACCTATGGCGAATGAGGGCTCTGAAGATGAATCGAATCCTTATATTAAGGTGGATATGACGTCTACTTATTTAAATCATCTAATTCGAACGACAGAATATTCGTTGGTAGAATACAATAGAAAGCATGTTCCTAATGAAGAATATAAACAATTTATTGATACTAGTATTCAGCAACTTCATAGTATAACTACAGTGGAAGAAAATCACGATATAAATAAGGAATTCAAGACTCAAAATACTCAATATTATGGACTTTTAATTCGTATCCTTGATAATCCTATATATAAAAAGATTATACAACAACTAGAAGAAAATCAAAGTGATTCGAAACTAGATGAAAGTAATGTGAAAGTAATTGAAACAAAGACAAGTGATTCGAATGAAATTGAAATAGCGTATATATGATTATGATTTTTTTATTCTAGTAGAAAATCCTATAGTTTCACTGGTTATTGATTTAAAGCCATTACTTGAGTGTATGCAAAGTTGGATGCCATCCAGACAAAACCTCTTATTATTGTTGAATCTTTCATTTTTTATAATATTTTATAATCATATAAAAATCCCATAAAGTTGGAAGAATCGATTCCGATGACAATGAAATATAATATATTTATATATATGGTATTTTACGAACCGGAATCACAAAAAGAGGATGAATCACCGGATGAACCGCAAAAAGAGGATAAAGGAACTAAAAAAACTATAGTAAAAAGTAAATCGTCATCAAACCATAAAACACAAAAACATTCTTCCGACAATAAGAATAACAATCATAACACGAAAAGAAATAATTTTTCCATGAAAGATTTCCAAAATAAACTCGCACAAAAAATATTTAGTCGAGAAAAAAATAGTTTTTATTTTTTGGAGTTTTTAGACACGATGGTCGAAAAGGAGAAGGATGATGCGATTGATATGAATAATAGATTAAATACATTTGCTACCATTATCGAACTGATTGATGTAAGAATGATGGAACTTCGAGGAAATGAGTCCCATGAGAAAGTAGAAAAAGTGGAAAAAGTGGGAAAAGTGGAAAAAGGGGAAATAATATGGAATGGATGGAATATATTTTCCAGCGAAGAATCGGGAACATCAGATGAATCATCTGGAAAGTCTCCGTCTTATTTGAATTCCGTAAAGTCTATTGAAACTGACGTAAACGCCTTAATACAATCATTTGAAGATATACCCATTGCCCAACCCATAGGAACACCAAATATAGAACCATTTGACCATACCCTTGCTCAACAAGTAAATACAATAGATAAACAAAGTCCCATAAGAACACGTGCGTATCTTTCTCTACATGTAGATACAACTTCTACGAATGATGAAATCTACGATTTTAATTCGTTTATGAAAGAATTAATCAAGGTTTATGAAACAAAAAAAATAAAATTAATGGAAGAACGACATACGTTAGATATATATCCGTCTGTGATTCGCTTTACCAAATATATTCTACAGCAATTTGGAACTCCAGAAACGGAAACATCCACCAAAAGTCCAAAACAAGAAAAAGTAACAGAAGAGGACATAAAATACTTGAAAGAGTTTCAAGAACTTCAAATAGATTTAGGGTATGTTCATAAAGCATTCCATGACTTATTAACGAAAAAACTACAGACAATACATGAGCAATCCATATTGGCGCAAATTACAAATAATTTGTATTTGAATATACAAAATGAACTGAAAAAGTATATTGTCGCGAATAAAGACGAATACAGATTATATATTCAAACACTTTTTTCGAAAGGGGATTCACAGAATATAGATAAAATACGCAAACTAAAACAAACACAACTTTATTTTAAAGAAACAGTGTTAACCAGGCTTTTGGATAAAGAGAAAATGGAAACTATTTTCAAAGGCATAGGAATGGCTTCTGATTTACAGTCGATATACAATATTTTGCCAATCACTAGTATTTTTTCATTTATAAAATCTAACCTTCGACTATCATCCGCCCCAACTGTTTCGGACTTACCCTATTTAGGAACTTATTACAATGAGATTGTCGAAACAGTTGTTCCCAATGGAAAAAAATTAAAAACGATAAACACGGATACACAAGAAATGACGAGAAAGACAATCGATATGATTGGGTCTTATTTACTTTATCCAGTGAGACTATCATTTAATAAAGTAGCCAATATTGTATCTGCGTCTTCTAATCTTGCCTACAAAAATACAGAATATGCGAATCGATTGATAGAACAAAATAACGCGAATAATCGTTCTATAGTGAACGCAATGAATCTTGTTGATTATGTTACTTATAAAATATTAAGTGTAAGTTACAACAATGACGATTTGTGGTCGTTATTAGAACAAGAGACATCACATCTAGATGAAAAAGTACAAGAGAAAGTAAAGGATGAATATATTGATATATTTAATAATTATAAAGATCTTGTGATTAAGATAAATGATATTATTTGTAAAGTCAGATGTATTGAGTCGTTTATGCCGGAAGAAATATTGGAACCTGTAAATACTATAGAAACTAGCAATGTGAGTTATTACGATCTAGAAGAGGAAGAATATATGATTATGTTTGCCTATGTTTCTACAAAAATGGCTATATTACACGAAACGTTAAATCTTTTACAGGATTGTATACATAAAGTCAATCAAAAGTTTGTTCATGATAATAAACTCGATTTACATAAGATAGTAAAATCCCAACTGGAGCCTATGTATCAGAAGTATAAACAAGGCCGGACTGTAATGAGCCGAAATCGGATTCACTTAGGAGGGACTCCCGCCTCTAAATCAAATGACCCGGTGATTCTTTTATATGAGATTGTAGTATGTGAATTTAAACACAGTTATGGTATAGATACGAATACAGAACAACTTCAAAGACAGAATGAATTGCTTTATGGTGATTTGGTGTCTAAATTGAAGAGGCAAAAGCATTCATCGATATTGAAATTTTATAATGACTTGATTCAGGAGGAAAATAAGCAGAAATATCTAGGTTTATTGAAAGGTATTTATCACGAATATAGCAAACAACAGCCAAAGAATAGCGTAGTAGTGGAAAGTAATTTTTTACATACTATATCGAATTCCATCCATGATTTAAGAATAAAATTATCATTTGAATTATTTTCTACCTTTATACATACTACGGAATATAAAAACTTTAAAAAAAATTACAATACTTCGTTTATGAAAATTTCGAAACAATTCAATGAAACGAAGAACTCAGTATTTTCCATGTTCATTCAAATAGGTGGCTACGGATTAAGTATGTTTATAAATAACTGGCACTATATAAAGTCTCTCGTTTCTAAAGATATAGAACGACTAGCCAATGAAACGGGATATGAGAAAATAGCAACCAAAGTCGAAAAAAATTTGAGACAAGCATCTATCATGACAAGGAATATAACGAAACTCAAAAAAGCAGGATGGAAAAAGAGAAGAACCAAGAAGAAAAGAATGAAAATCAATTGAGGGCGAGCGAAGCGAGCCCATTTGTCTCAAAAATATTTTTATAAACCCCCATATGATGAATCAGATGTAAGGAAATGTTTAGAGAGGGTATCTATTTTTACTATTTTTTCGGGAAATAATAGTAAAAAATTCCCGATAATTCGAAAACCAGTACGAAGGCCATTTTATCATATATTTTTTACACATAATATTTCTCAGTTTAAATGATAATTCAGTATTAACATTTAAATAAAAAATGTTCCCACCTCCGCTCAGCATATTCCTTGCTCTCTCAAACGCAGCGGTCCAATGACATAGCTCTCCTGTGTTCCGCAACACATTCGTCCGCCACCCCCTAGGGAGTCGGTTCGAACCCGGAGAGATCCAGGGAATTTGACAACGTGGGATGAGAGAAAGCACGTTGTCAAATTCCCTGGATCACTAGCAGAATGATCATTTTTTTACATATGCTGAACAAAGTAAATACCCAATTTACTCAACCTCAAGTTGAGACAATATTTCTATAGTATATATCTATAACCAGAACATGTGGCGTCATATGTCTATAGAAGATGTACCGTCGGTGTGCAGTATAGCTATGTATATATGGGCGGGATATGGTGAGACTCCTGCTATATACGAAAATAAATATAGGGCGTCGCCGAAAGGCTGTTATGTATATGACGATAACAATGAAATTAAGGGATATGTCATATCACACCCATGGAATATACTTACCCCGCCGCAATTAAATAAACCACTGATTGAAGTCGAATTAGACTGCTGGCTTATTCATGATATAGTGGTTCTACCGGAGTGTCGTGGTAGAGGTATTGGAGATGAAATTATACAGAAGATTCTAGCGGATCATCCTATAGTTTCACTGGTTGCGTGTGATGATGAAAATGTAAAGACGATCGATTTTTGGCTGCGTTATGGATTTGAAGTAGATGAAACCGGAGATAGGTTTTGATTTATGGAACGGAAAAATTGATTTAAAGCCATTACTTGAGTGTATGCAAAGTTGGATGCCATCCAGACAAAACGTCATAAGTCTTACGTTAGGAAGCGCGGTCCTTGTCGGGTTATGTGCGACTGGTATGCGTGCATATAACGTTTGGCGTCGATTTGCCGTGAAGAATTTACAAAATGTAGAAGACGAACGACATTTACTGGAACGTACTATTGCGGAAGAATGTCCAATTTCCACCCTCTTTCCGTTCCAACACCACCATTTGCTCGAATCATTACAAACAATTATCCCATCCGTTCCATTGCTGGTTTTATGTCGTCTGATCATGGGTAGTACCCAACCGTGGTACTATCGCATTCTATTCGGGGAGCATATAATCGATGTAGAAAAGCGTGATGCGTGGACCGCACTTGTATATATTTTGAATGGACACGTGAAACAGCCTGTTTATCTTTTTGGTGTAGTAGATTCGACAACAATGGCTCTCTACCAGCGGACATTTCATCATATGGTGTTACTATTGAGCTTGACAAACGACGATACCGTCATCACATGCTGTGCCGAAACCATGCGACTGATTATTGACACAATGGACCTTCATTTACAACCAAACGAACGTACTGCTTTTTTGCCTTTAGACCCCGGAACTGCCTCTAAGCTCCGTACAGTAAAAAATCCTGTTGTACATGGAGAGATCGTGTTTCAACGTTATGAGATTATGAGAAAGGCAGATGTGAATGCTACGTAATATATATTGTTTCTACTAAATCATGTATTCGTGTATTATCATTTTTATTTATTTATTTTTATGTTAAATAAAGATACATCAGTGGGACTTTTGTAAGAACCATATAACATATCCCAATACATGAATAAATGTCCAAAATTGTACTTGAAAAGTTTATGATGCACATGATGATCACCAGATGTGCCAAACCCTATGAATGTAAATAGAGGATCCCATGGATGAGAATATTCCGAATGTATCAAAGTTAACCAATTCGCATATAGTGAACCAAACGCCATATAAGACCATACATTCGCATTCACTAATCGCGATGTTGCGAATAGAGGGACCAAAATCATGAAGAAAGTATCTACTATAGACCCCTGAAACGCGTCAAATATTTTTGGATTAGTGAATCGATGGTGAGGTTTATGCGATATTTCATAGAATTTTATGTATATTGAACTATGTTCAAATAGATGCATGTGGTATTGCACGACATCTTGTATTAACAATTGCATAGCAACATGTACCCAATCAATTCCTCCATGAAATGAATAATAAGATTCTGGCAATAAACCAAACATCCACGTCATGGAGAGATAACCTCCAATCATCACAAAACCCTCTGGTTGCACAAAATGGGTGATTATTCCTTCTACTATATTGTAATCAACTATACAATTTTTCTGAATATAGATCACGTTTGAAAGAAAGTATCTCTTTTTCCATAAATAGAAATACGTTATAGTGCATATTTCACCTACAATAACTGCGGAAATACCTAAAATTAAACCTACAGGAGAACGCCATTCAGGTTTACTATCATACCATTCTTCATTTATCCATTGCTTATAAACATCTCTATAAGTAAGAATCAATGGAACAGAAACGATGGATGTCCATAAAACAAATGAAACCATGATTGATTTCGCTATTTCCATTGTATATTTATTGTTATTATACGACAAAATATTTATCATGGAAACAAGATATGGAAAAATATTTATATAAATATTAAACATGACACCTGAATTAGTAATAGCTTATTCGGCTACAGTTATTTCCATATCCGCAAGGTTTATTTTTATGTACTTGTTATACACTAAAAAGTCAACAAATCCGTATTCTTTGATTTTTTCTATTTTGAATATAGTTTCGTCGTCATTATGGATCACATATAGTGAAATGATATCAGATACGCCAATATTTGTTAGAGGAACTTCTGATTTATTACTATTTTCAATATCTACTAGTTATATAATATATAACAGAATGCAAATAAAAAATTTGCCATCCGATGATATAATAGTATTGGCGTTTGAAATGTGCAAAGGTGTAAATAAATATTCATATTCACAAAATTCGTCTTTCACTTCTTCCTCACGAATGGAAATAACAGAAGAAGAAAAATAGAACATGTATATATATCACACGCCAGTGTTCTTTGAAATATTATCTAAATATTGAGACATTCTAGAAAGCCTCAAATCATTATCATCCATTCTTTGGAATAAAATATCGAGATGTCTATTCATGAATTTCATTTCTAATTCATTCTTTAGAACTTTTCTACTCAAAACATTATGAGTTAATTCACCTAGTACTTTATTGTAAACAGGGCGGTGGTCTGCGTTGTATTCGTGAATAATATCGATAATTTCTTTTGGCAAATAATCGAAGTAAGTATTGGCATAAGCACGAGTATAATTATTAGCGTATAACTGAAATGAGTTTGTCATATTTACAAGTACAATTACGAATCGTTTCGTTTTATATACTTTAGTTTTATATAAAATAATCGTAAGATACATCTCTTATATGTGATGATTATTATGATTACGATGACAATAATAATGATTATTGATATAAAAAAATGATGGAAATATTTTTTATTTCAACTACTTAAAAGCGCATATTACACTTAATCTAATAACGTTAAAATAGTTAGAGTTGTAGAGTGCATGTTCAAACAATCTTTTAATGAATGATCACTCACTATCTTGTTATATTTATTGCAAAATTGAATGTAATCTGCTCTATCCTCCCATGGTTTACTTCCGTCATTAAATAAATAATATTCACCAATACATTTGAATTTCATAGGTGCGCCATTTAATCCAATATATTTATAATCACGATTAATAATGTAATAATTATTGTTATCGTCCAATTGAATACGATAAGGAGTATATTTTCTGAAGAACGATTTATAATCATAGTATTTTTTATTGATTTTGTGCAAATTAATCATGTTGGGATTACGCATCATTCCAATGTTAACATAAAGTTCACCAAAATCTTTGATTTTTACTTTTTTTTCGTATTCTTCAGTGTTAATGGATGCGTAAATTTTATCATTTATTGCAAAATTATAACATAGAAGTTTATGTATTCTGTTATAAATTGATTTTTCATCAAGCAGGTTGTGTGTATTTATAAAATCGTCATAATGTTGAATATGAATATTCATTTTAGTTTTCGATATTTTCCGAGTAAAACTATTTAACTGCAAATCATATATCTCATTTGGAATTATCAATTGTTTTTCTACTAGCATATTGAAATAATCTAACTCTTCATTGAACGCAAATTTAATTCTATCCTCGCATATGATATTGAAGTCTATGTGCATAAGTTCTTGTTCTGTCAAATCATAATAATCTTTGCTTATTTTTACATCGCCATGTTCCGAATATGTTAAAGATTTTAACTCTGGATTTATATAACATACATGATATTCATTATCAATCAAATTTATTTTTATGAATTTCTTTTTTCCTCCAAATGAACTATCTTCTAGATAGTGGGGAAAAATAATATTTATTTTTTCACATACTAATTTGAATGCCTGTTCTTGGTAATTTTTTGTTTTAACAAGCTTTAAGTGTTGAACATACCAATCATCTTTACTAATTTTATTTGTTGAAGAAATTATATCCATTATGCTTCTATATTCCCCTTCAAAAATATTAATTTCCTGTGAATAATAATGTGCGAAGATTTAAAATAATGAATATATTTCATAATTTTTTTATTTCAATTTTTATAAAAAGAAAAATCATTTTATTTTTCTGAAATACTTTTTCTATAAAAAAATTCCCCCCACCTAAAATTATTACCTACTAAAATCGTTACTATATATAATTATATATATCCTAATACTATATAATTATTACATGACCGAACAACCTACCACAATGAAGAATTTAGTGTTCATCGACAATCGTATCCAGAACTACTCTGTATTCAAAGACAATATAAACAGTGATTCTTCTACAGTAGTGTATGACTATTATTTAGATACTCCAGAATCTATTTATCAGCAATTAACTGGTATATCCTCTATTGATCGTATATCATTTGTGTTTCACGGACTTGTATTAGGAAGTGAAACCTATGAAATCGATTTTATTCAGGAACAACCGTTTTTTACTGCAAATGATTTTTCGGTTGGATCTACCAGTACGAATTATTCCGCTAATCTTCAGTTCTTATTAGATTTAACAAGTCAATATTCCGTGTCTCATATAGATTTCCTGGGGTGCAATCTTCTTACATTTCCTGCCTGGGGATTCTTTTTCCAATTATTCACAGATAGAGGAATCA
>Ga0209550_10002877_pt1 | contig 16495 bp, 16 predicted proteins | sample LauGreSuBDMM15SN_2_FD_187567 | JGI IMG/M metagenome (GOLD analysis project Ga0209550, IMG submission 187567) | Freshwater lake microbial communities from Lake Michigan, USA - Su13.BD.MM15.SN (SPAdes) (version 5) | ecosystem: Environmental > Aquatic > Freshwater > Lake | place: Lake Michigan...
AGCGCACCACACTGGCGCAGCAGCGCAGCCAGCAGCTGTCACTTGACATCGACCGCATGCGCCTGCAGCTGAACGCCACCAAGCACCAGCTGCTTCAGCTTGTCCCCATAAAAAACGCCGCCACCGTGCGCCCCCCCCCTCATCTCTGAATGAAAAATTGTAACATCACGTGCAGGTGCCTGCTGCTGTGGAGCCGGGCAGGACTTCGAAGGGGTAGACGAAGCTGTCGCTCACCGTTTGCTGCTGGCCGAAGGCCGTGCCGGTGGCGGAGACGGAGATGACGATTTCTTGCAGGCCGGCCAGGAGCGGGGTGCCGCAGAGGGTGGCGCAGCCCGAGGTTTGGCCCGTGGACGGGGTGTAGGTCCCGTCCGGATCGCTCAGGACCACCGACATGCCGAAGGGCACGCCCGTGACGGACGTGATGGTGACCGACAGCAAGGTGGCGGTGATGCCGCTGCCCGGATCCACAACCGTCGCCGGGAGGTAGAACGTCAGGAACTCGGTGTATTCCTCACCTGCCGTGGCCGGTGGCAGGGCCGTCGGGCAGACCGTGGGGAAGCCGTCCGCGCTCGTGCACGCGGGGTCGGCGACGCAGCTGGGGCATTGGGCGAACGCGCTGGCCGAGGCAAGCAGCGCAACGCAGATGAGGACCATTCGCATGGCCAAAAGGTACACGGACCCATCGGTTTTTTCCGAACTTCGAAGCATGCGCCCTCAGTTCTATCCCATCTTTTTCGCAGCCGCATTGCTCCTCGCCGGCTGCGACATCACGTACCGCGGTTGCACCGATCCGGATGCCACGAATTACGACCCCATCGCCGAGGTGGACGATGAAACGTGCACCTACGCGGGCAGCGCGGTGTTTTGGTACAATTCACAGACTGCGAACGACTTGCAGTTCTACGAATCGACGGAATTGACCCTGTACATTGACAACCAGTTGATTTCGACAATTCCCACGACGAACTACTGGCTCGTCGCGCCGGAGTGTTCCTCGTTCGGGGCGTGGACCTGGTCGCGGGACCTGGGAAATGCGACCTCTGCGGTGGCCACCTACCGCATCGAGGACAACTTCGAGGATGTGCTTTGGGAGGGCATCGTGGCCATTAACGAGAACGGCTGCACGGCCATCCAGTTGACGAATTGATGCCGGTGCGGCTTACTCCGCCGTGGCGAAGTAGGTCTTTTGGCGGAGCAAAATCCAAATCACCCCGCAGGAAATCGCGGCATCTGCGATGTTCCAAATCGGCGGAAACACCTCTTTTCCAGCCCAAGACGACAGCGGGAAGCCCTCGGGCCACCGCACGGTGAAGTGGAACATGTCCACCACCTTGCCCATCAGAAAAGGAGCGTAGCCCCCGTCGGCCGGGAGCAGGTCCGCATACACGCCCCAGTGGCTCGCGGAGAACAGCAGACCGTACACTGCGCTGTCCACGATGTTGCCCATGGCGCCGGCCCACACAAACGCCGTGGCCACACACAGCCCCGCGTGTGCACCCTCCTTGATCAGCCGCGAGAGGTAGACACCGATGGCCACTGAAGCCAGCAACCGGAACACCGTGAGGGCCAACTTTCCGGCAGCGCCCGGCAGGGCCCAACCGAAGGCCATCCCTTCGTTCTCAATGAATTGCAACTCAATCAAGCCCGGGATGAGCGGCACACTCTCGCCGATGGCAAAGTGCAACTTCACCCAAATCTTCAGCGCCTGGTCCGCAACCAGTACCGGAACCACCACGCGCAAGAAGAGCCGAAGCACGCAGAATGGGCTTACTGCTGGTTTTTGGCCTCGATGGACATCGTGGCGTGGGGGACGAGGCGCAGGCGCTCTTTCGGGATGAGCTTCCCGGTCACACGGCAGATGCCGTAGGTCTTGTTGCGGATCCGGAGCAGCGCGTTTTCGAGGTTCACGATGAACTTCTCTTGGCGCGCGGCCAGGGCCGCAGTTTCCTCCCGGCTCATCGTCTCCGAGCCGTCCTCCATCATTTTGAAGGTAGGCGCCGTGTCATCCGTGCTGTTGTCGTCTTGGTGCGACAAGGCACGCTGCAATTGCGCATAATTCTCTTTCGCAACGACGAGTTTTTCCTTGATGAGGGCCTCGAACTCTTCGAGGTCCGCGTCGGAGTACCGGATTTCTGCCATGGGGGTGCTTCAGAGGGGACGGAGGTCGATTTTCACAGAAATTCCATCCACAAGTTCCACGATTTCAGCGGTTTCGATGGCCTTCCAGGCCACCTCACCCGCCAAAGTTTCGGCGCGAAGATACTCCAAATTCCGCTCGAGCGCCGACCGTACATCCGCATCCGCATCGACGGTCAGCGCGATCCGGTCCGCCACCTCGAGTCCGCGGTCTTTTCGCAAATTCTGCACCCGATTCACCAACTCGCGGCACAGCCCTTCCGACCGGAGCTCCTCGTCGATCGCCACATCGAGTGCAACGGTCAAGCCGCCCTCCGAAGCCACGCACCAGCCCGCGATGTCGTCGGTCGTTACATGCACTTCGTGCACGTCGATTTCCTCCACGGCCCCTTCCACTTCGACCGCGATGCGGCCGGTGCGTTCGAGCGCCGCGACCCGCTCAGACGGCAAAGCCGCCACCGCCGCGGCCACCGCCTTCATCCGCTGCCCCATCCGCGGACCGAGGATCTTGAAATCGGCTTTTGCCCGGCGCACCAGAGCCACTTCCGCCGCGGGGTCGCCTTCGCGCAGGAATTCGAGCGACTTGACGTTGAGTTCAGAGAGGACGAGATCGCGCACGGCGACCCAACGCGCCTCCGTGGCCGCGTCCGCCACAGGGATGAGGAGGCGGCGGAGCGGTTGGCGCACGCGGATTTTCTCCCGTTTCCGCAGGCTGAGGGCCAGCGAAACGCACCGTTGCGCCAAGGCCATGCGCTCCTCGAGCTCGGCATCGATGCAGCCCGGATCGGACTTCGGGAAAGTGGCCAAATGCACCGACTCCGGTGTGCGCCCGACCCCGGTCTCGAGGTCGCGGAACAGCCGATCCATGTAAAATGGGGCGATGGGCGAGGCGAGCAGGGCGACCGTGCGCAAGCAGGTGTGCAAGGTGGCGTAAGCCGAGCGCTTGTCCGCGCCGTCGGCCTCTTTCCAAAACCGGCGCCGGCTCAGCCGCACGTGCCAATTCGACACATCGTCCACGAGGAAGTCTTGGATGGCCCGCGCCGCCCGGGTCGGCTCGTAGCTGTCGAGCGCAGCCTCTACTTCGGCACAGACGGTATGCAAGCGGGACAGGATCCACCGGTCGAGTTCTGGGCGGTCCGCAACCGGCACGTCCTCGGCTGAGCCGTCGAAACCGTCGAGGTTTGCGTACAGTGCGAGGAAGGCATAGGTGTTGTGGAGGGTGCCGAAGAAGCGCCGCGTGACTTCTTCGATGCCGGCCGGATCGAAGCGCAGGTTGTCCCACGGAGCAGAATTCGCCATCATGTACCAGCGCGTCGCATCGGCTCCGTAGGCGGACAGCGTTTCGAAGGGGTCGACGGCGTTGCCGAGCCGCTTCGACATTTTTTGTCCATTCTTGTCGAGGACGAGGCCGTTCGAGATGACGTTGCGGTAGGCGACCCGATCGAAGACCAGGGTGGAGATGGCGTGCAGGGTGTAGAACCAGCCTCGGGTTTGGTCCACCCCTTCGGCGATAAAATCTGCAGGAAACGCGAGGCCCTTGTCGATTTTATCCTGATTTTCAAACGGATAGTGCCACTGTGCGTAGGGCATCGCCCCGCTGTCGAACCACACATCGATCAGGTCGGGCTCGCGGTGCATCGGGCGGCCATCCGGCGCGCACAAGACGATGGCATCCACGACATGCTTGTGGAGGTCAAAGGCGCCGTAATTCGCTGAACTGAAGTCTCCTGGAACGAAGTCGGCGAGGGGGTTAGCGTCCATCAACCCGGCCGCGACGGCCTCTTCGCAGGCCTGCTTCAGCTCTTCCACCGAGCCGATGCACCGCTCGATTTCACCGTCTTCTGTCCGCCAAATCGGAATCGGAATCCCCCAGTACCGGCTGCGGCTCAGGTTCCAGTCGTTCAGGTTTTCCAGCCACTTCCCGAACCTGCCCGTGCCTGTGCTCTCCGGCTTCCAATGGATGGTCGCATTGAGTTCCTGCATCCGTTCGCGTGCCGCCGACGCCCGGATGAACCACGCGTCGAGCGGGTAGTACAGCACCGGCTTGTCGGTACGCCAGCAATGCGGATAGCTGTGTGCATACTTCTCCACGAGGAAGGCCCGTCCGCGTTCCTTCAGTCCGATGGCGATTTCCACATCGACGTTCCGCTCGCCCTCCTCTTCGCCGCCCGGTTCGTATGCCGCCTTCACGTACCGCCCCGCAAACGGGCCTACCCGGAACCTCCCTTGCAGGTCCACGAGCGGCACGCCCCGTCCGGAACCGTCGTCGATGAGCATCGGCGGTACGCCCGCCGCCGCCGCCGCCCGCGCATCGTCCGCCCCGAAGGTCGGCGCCGTGTGCACGATCCCGGTGCCGTCCTCGGTGGTGACGAAGTCTCCGGGGATGACGCGGAAGGCCTCGGACATGCCGTCCATGGGAGCGGCCCACTCGAGGAGTTGCTCGTACCGCGCTCCGCAGAGTTCTGCGCCCGGGATGTGCGCGAGGACTTCGTGGTCGGGTGCGCCTTTGCCGCCGAAGTACGATGCGAGGCGCGCTTCGGCGAGCACAACGAGCACCTCTTCGCCCGTGTACCGGTTCGCCGTGCGCACCAGGGCGTACCGGATGCCCGGTCCCACGGTGAGGGCGGTGTTCGACGGCAGGGTCCAAGGCGTCGTTGTCCAGGCGAGGAAGTCGACCGGCAGGTGCGCCAGGGCCTCGGCGGTGTCCGGCCCGGCATGCAGGCGGATGCGGTCTGCACATTCCGGCAGGGCGCGGAACGCCGCCACGACCGAGGTGTCCTTGACCTCGCGGTAGCAGCCGGGTTGGTTGAGTTCGTGCGAGCTCAGGCCGGTACCGGCGGCGGGGCTGTACGGCTGAATGGTGTATCCCTTGTACAGCAGCCCTTTGCCGTAGAGTTGGGCCAGCAGCCACCACACGCTCTCGATGTACGGATTCTCGTAGGTGACATACGGGTGCTGCATGTCCACCCAGTAGCCCATCTTGCGCGTGAGGTCGTTCCAAACGCCCGTGTACCGCATGACCGCCTCGCGGCACGCGGCGTTGTAGTCCTCCACGCTGATGGACTTTCCGATGTCCTCCTTCGTGATGCCCAGTTCTTTCTCGACTCCGAGCTCGATGGGCAGTCCGTGGGTGTCCCAGCCGGCTTTGCGCTCGACCCGGTAGCCTTGCAGCGTCTTGTACCTGCAGAACAGGTCTTTGAGCGTGCGGGCCATGACGTGGTGGATGCCTGGCATGCCGTTCGCAGAGGGCGGTCCTTCGTAGAACACGAACGGCCGGTCTGCGGGACGGCGTTCCACGCTCTTGCGGAAGGCCTCCTCCACGTCCCAAACTTCAAGCAACTCCGCCGCCACGGCGGGAAGATTCAATGCCTCGCGTTCCGGAAATCGCTGTGCCATAGGGTACTGTGCAACGTGCGTTCGAAAATAGGCCCGCTCACACGCGGGACAGCTTGACCATGTTCGTCGTGCCCGCATCGGCGATGGGCATGCTGGCCAAATGGATGACGAAGTCCCCCCGCTCCACGTGTCCGTGCTTCATCAGCACGTACTTGATGTCTGCGATGGTGTGGTCGGTAGAGACCATCTTCAGGTACGGATAGGCCGTCACCCCCCACACGAGGCTGAGCTGGGTGATGATCTTCTTGTTCCCCGTGAAGACGTAGATGTGTGCCTTCGGCCGTTGGCTCGCCACCTGCATGGCGGTGTAGCCGGAGAACGTCATCGTGACGATGGCCCGGGCGCTGACCCGCTTTGCAAGTCGGCAGGCGTTGTAGCACATCGAGTCGCTGATGAATCGGTCTTCGTCCGGGCTGATGGGCGGCCGCTCGTGGTGGTACATCCCGTCGTTCTCCTCGACGGCTTCGAGGATGCGGCACATCGCGCGGACCGCTTCGACGGGGTAGGCGCCGACGCTGGTTTCGGCGCTGAGCATGACCGCATCGGCCCCGTCGAGCACGGCATTCGCCACGTCGTTGACCTCGGCACGCGTCGGAACCGGGTTCTCGATCATCGACTCCATCATTTGGGTCGCGACGATGACCGGTTTGCCATGTTCCATGCAGCGGCGCACGATGTCTTTTTGGACCAAAGGAACCCGCTGCATGGGGATTTCAACCCCCAAATCTCCCCGGGCGACCATCACGGCATCGGTCGCCGCGAGGATCCCATCGAGGTCGTCCAGCGCCTCCGGCTTCTCGATTTTTGCCACAATGCGGGCATGCTTGCCCGAGGCCCGGATGCGCTCCCGCAGCTCGAGGATGTCCGACGCTCGCCGCACGAACGACAGTCCGATCCAGTCGACGTCGTGCTCAAGCGCGAAGGTGAGATCGGCCGCATCCTTTTCGGTGATGCAGGGCAGCGACACGGCCGTTTGGGGCAGGTTGATGCCTTTGCGCGGCTTCAACGTGCCGCCGTGCACGATGGTGCACAGGACCGCATCCTCGCCGTTCGTCTCAGCGACGCGCAGTTCGATTTTGCCGTCGTCCAGCAGGACCCGCTCTCCGGGCTTGACATCCCGTGCAAAGGCGAAGTAGGTGGTATAGACGGTGCCCGGCCGGCCCATTTCCCGCCCCGTGCGGATGGTCAAATCATCGCCGGGATGCAGTTCGATGGATCCGCCTTCGAGGTCTCCGATGCGGAGTTTGGGCCCCTGGAGGTCGGCCAAAATCGAGGTATGCGTGCCGAGCGCCTCATCCACTGCGCGGATCGTGTGAATGGTCTCCGCATGCACGGCATGCTCGCCGTGCGAGAAGTTCAACCGTGCAACATTCAACCCTTCTTGGATCAGGGACGTGAGCTTCTCGGCGGAATGGGAAGCCGGCCCCATCGTGGCCACAATCTTCGTGCGTTTCATCGGGCATTCGTGCGCTGCTGCGCGGATTCTGTTTCAGTCAAGTCGAGGACGGCCAACGCTTCGAGGGCACCTGTGAGGAAGGGATTCAGCACGGCAGCAACGGACACACTGGTGAGCGTGCGCAGGGTGCGTGCTGCTGATTCCGGTTCGAAGGAATCGAAAGGAAGGGACACCAGGTAATCGAGTTGCGCAGCCCCCGGTGCGAAGGCTCCTTGCGGCGTTCTGTTGCAAATCAGGTACACCGCTGGCCCGTCGTGTGTTTCGCGGTGCCGGTAGATGGGGTGTGACGAGGCCCCTTCTGGCTGCGCAATCTCCCAATCCAGGAAGTGCATCAAATCCCAGCCTAAAGCCCAATTCAAATCCCACCCCAAGCGGTGCGGGCCTACGTGGCTCGACACGCCGATCAGGTGAAAGTCACACGCATCTTCAAAATCCGCTTCAATCCGCGCCATCAGGGGCGAAGATACCCCGAAAACGCATCAGCTTTCGGAGGAACTGCTCTCGCCTTCGGGCTTGGGCCGCCGGCGTCCACCCCTTCGGTTCCCGCTGCGTGGCTTCTTTTCTTCCTCCGTTGCTGGGGCGGCATCCGAGACGAGGACTTCAACCGGAGCCTCTTCCGCAGTGGTGCGGGCTTCGGCGCGCTTTCGCACGCGATCTCGGATGCGTTCTCGGCGCGGTGCCGCTTCTGGCGTGGCCTCTGCAGCCGGGGTCACCGGAGGTGCTACTTCCGCAGGGGCGGTTGCACGGGGCTCGCGGGGTGGCCGCGGTGCACGTGGCTCCTTCGTTTCCTTCGTCTCCTTCGGCGCTCCCTGCGTGGCGGGGGTCTCATCTGCAGCCGGAGTTACCCGCGTGGATCGGCCTGCCCGGGCAGGACGTTCGCGCCGGCGGGAGGCGTCCGACCGATCCGACCGTTCCGACCGTTCTGAGCGTTCCGACCGTTCTGAGCGTTCTGAGCGTTCTGAGCGTTCTGGTTCCTCGGAACGCTTGGGCCGCGCAGGCTCTGGGGCTTGTTCTCGGTCGTATACGGCCTTCCAAGCCTGTCGAGCTGCCACTTGTTCGGCGTCCTTTTTCGAGCGCCCAAACCCCGTCCCCATGACCTTTCCCCCGATGCGAACCTCCATGTCGTAGCCGGACCCGTCGCTGAGTTCACGGACCACGCGGAATTCGATGGTTTGTTTGCCGCGCTGCGCCCAGTGGTGGAGGTTCGACTTGAAGTCCACCGTTTCGTGGATCTTGTCGATGGCACCGTGCTTGCGGAGCATGCTGAGTACCGCAGTCCGCGTGGCTTCGAATCCGTGGTCGAGGTACATGGCGCCGATCAAGGCCTCCAACGCATTGCCGATGACAGTCTCTTGGACATCGGACCGGCGCATCTTTGAGGTGATGAACCGGGGCAATCCGAGGCGTGTTCCCAGCAGATTCAGAGTCTTCCGATTGACAATCTTCGATTTGCGCTGGGTCAACGCCCCTTCTTGCTCGGTAGGGAATTGGCGGAAAAGGAATCCGGCCACCACGAGGTCTAGGACCGTATCTCCTAGGAATTCAAGCCGTTCATTCGACATGCGACCGGAAGTGTCTCCGTCCAGCATAGAGGCGTGGCGGAGAGCTTCGTCGTAAAAGCTCCGATTGCGCACTTTCAGGCCAAACTCCTTCCGGAGCATGGCGTCGAGGTCTTTCGGGATTCCGCCCCCACTTCCCCACGTCTTCAGCCGCTGCCAGACCCCCCACATCACTGCACGACCTTAAGAAAACGCTTTGAAAATCACGGATGCATTGTGCCCGCCGAAACCGAAGGTGTTCGAAAGGGCCGCTCGAACGTGCCGCTTGCGGGCCACGTTGAACGTGAAGTCCAGCTTCGGGTCCAACTGGTCGTCCGTATGCTCGTGGTTGATGGTCGGAGGAACGATGCCCTCGCAGACGGCGTAGATCGATGCGATGGCCTCGACGGCTCCGGCGGCACCGAGGAGGTGTCCGGTCATCGATTTGGTCGAAGAAATGTTCAGTGCATACGCGTGGTCCCCGAAGACCCCTTGGATGGCAAGGGTCTCTGCGATATCGCCGAGGGGAGTCGAGGTGCCGTGCACATTCACGTAGTCGATGTCTTCGGGCACCATGCCTGCATCCGACAAAGCAGCACGCATCACATTCTTCGCGCCCAAGCCTTCGGGGTGGGGCGCCGTGAGATGGTACGCGTCGGCACTCATTCCGCCGCCGGCCATTTCGCAGTAGATGTGGGCTCCCCGTGCGAGGGCGTGGTCAAGGGATTCTAAGATGATGGCCCCTGCGCCTTCACCGAGGACAAAGCCGTCGCGTGTGGCATCGAACGGACGGGAGGCCGTTTCTGGGCTTTCGTTCCGAGTGGACAACGCCTTGAGCGCATTGAATCCCCCGATTCCGCCTTCGGTGATGGCCGCCTCAGAGCCCCCGGAGACGATGACATCGGCTTTGCCGAGGCGGATGTAGTTGAAAGCGTCGATGAGCGCATTCGTCCCGCTCGCACAAGCGCTCACGGTGCAGAAGTTCGGACCCCGGAAGCCGTGCCGCATGCTGATGTGGCCTGCGGCGATGTCCGAAATCATCATCGGAATGAAGAACGGCGAAAAGCGCGGTGTGCCGTCGCCCCGATGAAACTCCCGGGCTTCGTGCATGAAGGTCGCGAAGCCGCCGATGCCGGAGCCCCAAATGACCCCGACACGGTCGTGGTCCACCGGGGGATGTTCGCCATCAAGACCGGCATCGCGCAGCGCCTCGTCCGCAGACACCACGGCGTACTGCGTGAAAAGGTCCATTTTGCGCGCATCCTTCCGGTCGATGAACTGCTCCACGTCAAACCCCTTCACCTCACAGGCGAACTGGGTCTTGAACAAGTCGGCATCAAACCGTGTGATGGGGCCTGCGCCGCTTTTGCCGGCAAGGAGGCCCGCCCAATACGCCCGGGCATCGTTTCCGAGGGGGGTGATGGCCCCGATGCCCGTGACGACAACCCGCTTCAACTCCATGGGAGTAGGCGATTACTTCACGTTCGCGGAGATGTACTCCACGGCTTGGCCGACGGTGCTGATCTTCTCCGCTTGGTCGTCCGGAATGGCGATGTTGAATTCCTTCTCGAACTCCATGATCAGTTCGACGGTATCGAGCGAATCAGCGCCCAAATCGTTCGTGAAGCTGGCCTCCAACGTGACTTCCGCAGCATCCACTCCCAGCTTGTCGACGATGATCGCCGTGACTTTTTCTTGAATCTCAGACATGGCCAAAGGGTTCGTTATCGGGGCGCAAAGTAACTGCAACCCACTTCAATTTTCGGTTAACGTTGGGAACTTTTGTGTGGCCTTCAGCGTGGTTCCCCCGGTTTTTCAGGGTATTCGACCACGAGTTCGTGGAAGGGTTTGCGCTGAATGTCAGGCACCCGGCATCCTTCTGCGGGGTATCCGATGGGCAGCAAGAGGTAGGCTTTCTCGTGTTCTGGCCGCCCCAAAATCCGACCGACGAAGTCCATCGGAGAGGGTGTGTGGGTCAAGCAGCACAGACCTGCATGGTGCAGCGCAGCGATGAGCATGCCCACGGCAATGCCGGTAGATTCCGCCACATAGTAGTTCCTGGCGCGTGTGCCATCGGCCTCAGGTTCCCAGGATTTCCGAAAAACGACTACCAGCGCGGGGGCCTTTTCCAGGTGGGGCTTGTTGTAGTCGGTGCCCAAGGGCCTGAGTTCCCGAACCCAGTCCTCGGGCATGCGCCCGTGGTAGTTCAAGTACTCCTCGCGCTCAGCGGCTTCCCGGATGGAACGCTTGATGCTGAGGTCGGTGACGATGCAGAACGTATACGGCTGCTTGTTCGCGCCAGAAGGGGCAGTACATGCGGCGGCAATGCAGGACCGAAGGACGTCGAGTGGGACAGGTTCTGCGGAAAAGTCCCGGACCGAGCGCCGCTGTGCTAAGCTGGAAGCAAATTCCTGTGCGCGAGCTTCCATTTCGGGCTCGGGGAGCCTTCGGAAGGGCAACGGGATGGTGGCAAAACCGTGGTCCATGCGGAAAAGGTAGTGCGCAGGACTCAGGTTCCGTGCGCGCTGCGCACCTGCCGCATCAACGCCGAAGCGAATACGAAGTCTTCAAGTTCGCGCGGCCCGCCGGCCAGCAGCTCCTCGCGCGTTCCATTCCACAGGATGCGCCCCTCGTGTACGAAGTGGACCCGGTCGCTTGCCTCCATGACGCTGTTCATGTCGTGGCTGACAACCACGGTGGTCATGGCGAACTCGCGGGTGAGTTCCCGGATGAGTTTGTCGATGACAATGGCGGTTTGGGGGTCGAGGCCGCTGTTCGGCTCGTCACAAAAGAGGTACTTCGGATTCAGTGCGATGGCGCGGGCGATGCCGACCCGCTTCTTCATGCCGCCGCTGATTTCGGCCGGGTAGCGCGCCCCCGCTTTCTCCAGTTCCACGCGGCGCAGGCATTCGGCGGCGCGGTCGCGGATGTGCGCCTCGTCTTGGCCGCTGAACATCCGCAGCGGGAAGCGTACGTTTTCTTCGACGGTCATGGAATCGAAGAGCGCCCCGCCTTGGAAGAGCATCCCGATTTCTTGACGAACGGTGACGCGTTCCGCCCGGTCGAGCGCGGTGAAATTGCGGCCGTCGAAATGCACGGAGCCGCTGTCCGGTTCGAACAGGCCCACGATGCACTTCGTAAGGACTGACTTTCCGCTGCCGCTTCGGCCGATGACGCAGCTGACTTCTCCGGGCAGAAAGCGGGCATCGATGCCGCGCAGGACCGGCTGGTCTCCGAAGGATTTGGTCAGCCCCTTTACTTCAATCATATCTGAAAATCAGCTGAGGAGAAGCTGTGTGAGGACCAAATTTGCCACCATCACCACCACCACGCTCCAGACCACGCCCCGGGTAGCCGCCGCTCCGACCTCCAGCGCGCCTCCTTGCGCGTAATACCCATGGTACCCGGGCACGCTTGTGAGGATGAAGGCGAAGACGGTCGTTTTTGACAGCGCATAGACCACATCGAACGCCTTGAAATCGATGCGCATGCCGTACTCGAAATCTGCCATGCTGCTCACCCCGGTGGCCAGCGCGACGACCGTACCGGAAGCAATGCCCAGCACCATGCTCATCACCACCAGGAAAGGAATGATGAGGATGCCCGCTGCGATCTTCGGCAAAATCAAGTGGTTCGCGCTGTTGATGCCCATGATTTCCAGGGCGTCGATTTGCTCGGTGACGCGCATGGTGCCGATTTGGGAAGCAATTGCGGAGCCCACCTTTCCGGCCAGGATGACCGGAATCAGGGTAGGGCTGAATTCAAGGATCATGGTCTGCCGCACGGTGAAGCCGACCGTGTAGTCGGGGATCCAGCCGCTGATTTGGTGAGCCGTTTGCAAGCAGATGACGGCCCCCATGAATACGCTGAGCAGGGCGACGATGCCGAGGGACTGCAGGCCGATGGCTTCGAGTTCTGCGACGAGCAAGCGCCAGAACACTTTGCCGCGCGCGGGCCGTTGAAAGACCGCGCCCATCAGCCGCGTGAAGCGTCCGAGATGGTAAAGGACCCGCATGGCCACGAAGGTACACGCGGGGCGGCGTAAATTCGGGGCGATGAAGCATTCGCTCCTGCTCCTGCTCGCCCTTACCCTGCTTGTGGCAGGGGGGTGCAGCACCTCGAAGAAGTGCCCGGACTGCCCGAAATGGTCGGTCGCACGATGACCCCAGGCGCTACCTGGGCCGTCATCATGGCGGGGGGGGCGGGGACGCGGTTTTGGCCGATGTCCCGGGCCGCGCGGCCGAAGCAGTTCCTCGACATGCTCGGCACCGGGCGTTCGTTGATCCAAATGACCTGCGACCGACTCAGCCGCCGCATTCCGCTGTCCCAAACCCTCGTCGTCACCCAAGAACGCTACCGGGATCTCGTGTCGGAACACCTTCCCGACTTGCCCCCTGAGAACATCTTGTGCGAGCCCTTCATGCGGAATACGGCGCCGTGCATTGCCTTTGCGAACCACGTCGTCGCGGCGCGCACCGGCAACGCCTCGGATGTGGCTCTGGTCGTTGCGCCTGCGGACCATTTGATCCTCGACGAGACGGGCTTCCTCGATGTGCTCGATCGCGCACTTGCTCATACCCGTTCGACCACCCATTTGGTCACCCTGGGCATCCGGCCTACGCGGCCCGACACGGGCTACGGCTACATCCAGTTTGAAGACTTGCCCGGTGTCGAGGACCCTTCGATCCGCGCTGTGCGGACGTTTACGGAAAAGCCGACGTTCGAGCTCGCCACCGAGTTCCTTGCGAGCGGGGATTTCTACTGGAATTCAGGCATTTTCGTGTGGAGCCTGGCGAACATCACGGCGGCGTTCGAGCAACACCTTCCGGAGATGCACGACCTCTTCCACGAGCGCGCGGAGGCCTTTGCGACACGCGAGCCCGCGCACCTGTCGGAAGTGGCTGCGGCCTTGTATCCGGATTGCGAGAACATCTCGATCGACTACGGCGTGATGGAAAAGGCGCGCAATGTTGCGGTGATTCTCAGTGACTTCGGTTGGAGCGATTTGGGGACATGGGGGTCTGTGCACGACAAGTTGCCCGCGGATGCTGACGGGAATGGAACGGCCGGTGTAGATCTGTGGGCCCTCGATGCCCGGGGCAACGTCCTCGCCGCAGAATCGGGGGCCGACGGTCGGTCAAAGCTGATCGCCATCCGGGGCCTCTCCGATTTCATCGTCGTCGACACCCCCGATGCCCTTCTGATTTGTCCGCGCTCCGAAGAGCAGTGGATCAAGACCTTGGTCACGTCGCTGAAGGTGGAACGCGGAGAACCGTACATCTGATGCGATCCTACGTCTACCTGGCAGAGCGGGCCCATCCGGAACCGCTGCGCGCCCGCTTCGGCGCCTACCTCTCGGACGCACCGGACGGCATCGATGCGCACAAGGACCCGGACGAACAGGTCCGGCTGTTTTACCTCGTGCACGGGTTCGTCGCGGTCCATCCGGAGTTTTTGCCGGCGTATTCGGTCCTGTTGGACTCGGACTTCGTGGACGAATTCCCGGGCATGCGGGAGGAGCTCGTGGAACGTGCGGCCGAGGAAGTGCTGGCGTTGATTTCCGACCGAAACGGCACATTCCCGGCAAGCATGCCGTACGACGCAGGGGACAACTCCATGTTGTTCAGTCACTTGCATGAAGCTGCCTTGCTTTGGTGGCAATACAGCACCTCGGAGGCAGGTTCGAACGATGTGATGTCGGAGTTTCCACTCGAAGTAGACGACGTGGTCGGACGCAGCGAGGACCGGGAAGACGCGATCAATTTGCTCGAGAACCTGCTGTTTGCGGACCCTTCGGATCCGCTGGATGTGCGGTTTCCTCTGCTCGCTTTGCTGGAAAGCATGGAGTTGGCGGAGTTTGTGCGTCGCTTCCCGTGGACGGCGGATGCGGGCTACCCTGCAGGGGTGGAACCGTGGTTCAAAGAGCATGCCTTCGCACACCGTTCTCGCTTTCCGAAGGAGGTATTGCATTGATTTGCTTACCTTCGGGTGAACCTGCTATGCTATGAAATCGATTGCCTTGGTCCTTGTCGCCCTGTTTGTGGGCACGGTGGAGCTGTGCGCTCAGCCGATGTTGTTGCTTTCAACACAGCTTGAAAATACGGATGGTGCTCCTGTAGACGTGGTCTATATGGCCTACGGTGGAGGTGCAGTTTTGACGTTTACGGGGGCCACGGATGTGAACGGCTACCACGAAGTGTACCTGGGCTTGCCGTTTGCCTTCGGTGCGCCGATGGAGGTACTCGGGCAGTTCACGGATTGCACGGGTGCTATCGTCCTGGATTCGCTGGAAGTAGGGCCGTTGAACGGTTCGGAGGTCAACTGGGCCGCGACGTGGACCGCAAATTTCTGCGGAGAGCAAGGAGGTGGAGGTGGCGGTGGAGAAGGGGGGTGTGAGGTGTCCTTCGAGGTGGCCCAAACCACAGACGCCATCGGGAACCCCGTTCCTTCGTCGGTCGATGTGTGGATGGGCTCGGCCGGTGAGACGGGCGCATATACTGCGTTGTGGGATTTTGGCGATGAAGGAACAAGTACAGAGCTCTATCCCACCCACGTCTACGCGGGATCTGGACCTTATGTCTTGTGCTTGACGGCGACGTTCAGCGATCCAGCCGGGAGCATCTGCACGGCAACCTATTGCGACACCTTGGCGCTCGACGCCGAGGGGTGGCTCGGCCTGCAAGCTGGATTTACCCTCAACGTCCTTCCTGGGGCACCGTCGGTCGGGGTAGCAACGGCTCCAGCGGCACCCAGCAGCGCACTCGTCTTTCCGAACCCGGCGGTACCAGGCTCCGATGTCCGATGGGCGTGGCCGGTGGCCGGTGAGCGTCCGGTCCGAGTGACCTTGACCGATGCTGCGGGAACGCAGGTGCGTTCCTTCGTGCATCGCCATGCGTCGGGACTGCTCTCGACCGCAGGGCTGGAGCGGGGAGCGTACGTGTTGACTTTGGAACAGGCGGGTCAGGTGTCCCGGACCCGGCTCGTGGTGGCGGAGTAATCAGCCGACCATGTCGGCCGGAACGACCCAGCGGTCGTACTCTTCGGCCGTGAGGTACCCCGTTGCGAGAGCAGCTGCGCGCAAGGTGCTGCCTTCGCGGTGGGCTTTGTTCGCAATCTCCGCGGCCTTGTAGTATCCGATGTGCGGATTGAGGGCGGTGACGAGCATCAAGCTGTTGTTCACCAACTCCGCAATCCGGGGAATGTTCGCTTCCACCCCATCGATGCCATGTTCGGCGAACGACACACAGGCATCCCCCAGCAACCGGGCCGATTCCAGGACATTCCGGGCAATCATCGGCTTGAACACGTTCAGCTCGTAGTGCCCCTGAGCGCCACCGAAGGCTACGGCCACGTCGTTGCCGAAGACTTGGGCGCACACCATCGTGACCGCCTCCGGCTGGGTCGGATTGACCTTGCCGGGCATGATGCTCGATCCGGGCTCGTTTGCAGGCAAGATGAGCTCTCCGATGCCCGAGCGCGGCCCAGAAGCCAGCATGCGGACGTCGTTCGCGATCTTGTTCAGCGACACCGCGAGCATGCGGAAGGCCCCGTGCAATTCGACCAGTGCGTCGTGGGATGCGAGTGCTTCGAATTTATTCGGTGCCGTGATGAAGGGATGCCCGGTGAGGGCAGCGATGTGGCGGGCGACAGCGACATCGTATCCGGCGGGCGCGTTGATGCCCGTGCCCACGGCGGTGCCCCCGAGGGCAAGTTCTGCGACGTGTACGAGGGCGTTGCGGACCGCACGCATGCCGTAGTCCAGCTGGGCGACGTAGCCGCTGAACTCTTGGCCGAGCGTCAGGGGCGTGGCATCCATGAGGTGCGTCCGGCCGATTTTCACGATGTCGGCGAAGGCTTCGGATTTGGCGGCGAGCGCATCGCGCAGCCGCTTCACCCCTGGCAATGTCACGTCAACCGCTGCGGTGTAGGCCGCGATGTGCATGGCCGTCGGAAAGGTGTCGTTCGACGA
>Ga0209550_10002883_pt1 | contig 16485 bp, 13 predicted proteins | sample LauGreSuBDMM15SN_2_FD_187567 | JGI IMG/M metagenome (GOLD analysis project Ga0209550, IMG submission 187567) | Freshwater lake microbial communities from Lake Michigan, USA - Su13.BD.MM15.SN (SPAdes) (version 5) | ecosystem: Environmental > Aquatic > Freshwater > Lake | place: Lake Michigan...
TGTCACACTCACCTGCAAAGAACTCAACAATGAGCAAGAAGAGTGGGCAGTGAGATTGCGATATGCCTATGCCGATGCGCTAGAAGCGGCTGGACGCAGAGAAGAGTCACAAGAATGGTTTTCAAAGTGTGCGCAAATCGATGCCGAAGAGGTAACCGATGCTTCTGAGCGCAAGTTATCTTCTTAGTTTAGTAGGAGCAGATCGAGTTGGATGTTCGAGGCGGATTTCATTAGTAATAAGGAAGATTAGTTTTGTGGCAATTAGTCTAAATACAGCCCAGGGTCACTTTTTCACCTCATCCTCCCTAGCATCTCAGGAATCTGATTTAAGGCAGCTAACCCGTATAGCCTTTGATTCAGGCTCAAACATGGCTCATGTAATCGCTCTGCTTGGTTGATTTACTGGGATGATTGCAGTACGTTCCACGAATGACACTCCTAGCATCGCACTGGCTTTCAAATGCACGGGTAGTAAATGTTCATACAGGAGTCGCCTCCCAGCCGACTAATGTTGAAATCATCGAAGGGAAAATTGGTCAAATCACCGACACTCTTCCTTTTGGGGTTCATGGGAACGATTGCATGGGCTATTTCTTACTTCCAGGGTTGATATCAGTTCATACTCACTTGAGCGTTACATATCCATTTTCTGCAACGAATGAATCGGAAAATGCGGCGGTCACAGTTCTAAGAGCCCTTTCACGTGCACAGGATGCACTGGCTAGTGGAGTTACAACGGTTCGATCTGTTCATGAACTCAATCGGGTAGATATATTTCTAAGGGGAGTGTTTGCAGATCCCAAACTGCATATTCCCAGAATATTTGCTGGTGGGAGAGCGGTCAGTACCACAGGTGGGCATGGCAAGGACTCGGGAAGCAACTATGCAGATGGTTACGATGAGTTTCTAAAGACGGCCAGAAGGGAGTTAGGTTTTGGAGCAGATCATATAAAAGTCTTTATCTCAGGTGGGATAGGCGATGCTCATGAATCTATGTCGGGCGCGCAGATGACAATGGAGGAGATGAATGCAGTTGTCAGGGCAACGATTGAACATGATACTTATGTGGTTGCACATGCTGCAAACGCAGTAGCAATCGATCAAGCTTTGACGGCAGGTATAAGATCCTTTGAGCATGCATATGATTTGAGTGATGAAGTTGCGCAAAGGATGGCAGAGAAAAAAGTCTTCTTGACGCCAACATTATGTGTTACTCGTTGCCCAGAGTGGATGGCAACTCATGATTTCACAAGTGAGCAGATTGTGCGGGCGATGGAGGTTGGACCGGGACATTTGGAAAGTATTAGACGCGCAATACGTGCTGGGGTGCAGATTGTCTCGGGCACTGATTATCCACCAGGTGAGCCGATAGAGGACACAGTTGTCGCCGTGAAAGAAATGGAGTTTCTCGTCGAGGCTGGGCTGAGTCCACTACAAGCTTTGCAGGCCGGTACCTCTTTAGCGGCAAAACTTTTGAACGCCGAAGATGTTATCGGAAGCATAACCCCCGGACTATCCGCGGACTTAATCATTGTTAAGAAAGATCCGACCTCAGATATATCTACTCTGAGAGAGATCCTATTTGTCATGAGTGCTGGACGCATCATCAAGAATGAGTTGGATAAATAATGGTGAAGCGGAAGAAATACCGTGTAGCAGTGGATATAGGTGGCACCTATGTTGACGCCGTTTGTTACAACCAAGAGTCAAGAAAAGTTCACTTCAGTAAGAGTTCTACCACCCCAAGTAATCCAGTTGATGGTGTTATGAAAGCTCTGGCAGGATTGGATATTTCTTTTGATGAAATCGATATTTTGGTACACGGAACAACTCTCGGTCTGAATGCCATTTTGCAGCGTGCTGGCGCAAAAGTAGGATTAATTACAAACATAGGGTTCGAGGATATTCTAGAAATTGGAAGAGCTGCTGTTCCTCCGAGATATATGTACGACTACCAATATGCCCCGCCGCCCCCACTTATTCCTCGGCGATATCGACTTGGCGTTCCGGGGAGAATGAACGCAGAAGGTGTAGAGGTTGTTCCCTTGGATAGAGATGCAGTCGTCGCCATGGGAGACAAGCTCGTCAATACTTTTAACATAGATTCCATAGCAGTGTGTTTTCTTCATAGTTATCGCAATTCCACTCATGAGTTGCAAGCCCAGGAAATATTACAAAAAGCGTTTCCAAATGTTGATATTTCAGTCTCAAGCGACATTTCGCGTGAGTATGGTGAATTCGAACGAACAATGACTACTGTGTTAGATGCCTACATCAGGCCGATCATGAAGTCATACTTGGATGAATTTCAAGTAAGACTAGGAGAAGTCGGGTTCGTTGGAAGATTGCAGGTAATGAGATCAGGTGGTGGGGCTATGGATCTAACTATTGCTGATCGTGCCCCTCTCCTGACAGTTCTGTCTGGACCAGCCGGTGGTATTGCAGGTGCGCGATATCTTTCACATGTGCAGGGATGGGATAAGACGATTACATTTGATGTTGGTGGTACGAGTCTTGATACGTGTGTGATCTTGAATGGTGAGCCAGGCGAAGTGCATGAAGCTACTATCGCTGATCTCCCAGTCCAAATCCCAGTCTTTGATATTCGAACTATCGGTGCCGGTGGTGGGTCTATAGCTAGGTTTGATGATGGTATTTTAAGGGTGGGACCAGAGAGTGCGGGAGCAGTGCCGGGGCCGGTTTGTTACGGACAGGGTGGAATCCATCCCACTATTACAGATGCATTGCTTACTTTGGGGTTTCTAAACCCAGACAACTTCCTCGGTGGTAAAGTCCAAGTTTTTCCAAAACTCGCCTCTGATGCGATTCGGGATGATGTAGGAAATTATTTAAATTTAGAAATCCAGGAATCAGCTGTGAGGATGATTCAAATCTTAGTGGCAAAAACCGTAGGTGCGGTTCGAGAAATAACTCTCGAACGTGGTCTTGACCCTAGAGAATTTTTACTTGTCGCGTTCGGTGGTGCAGGACCAGTCTTAGCCCCGCTAGTTGGGCTCGAAATGGGGATGAATGGCGTGGTCGTACCGGCCTTGCCCGGCGCTTTTTCTGCTCTTGGAATGCTCATGACGGATTTGGAGTTTGATTATTCATCAACAGTGCTAGAAGTATTGATTGAGGCGTCGTTAGTGAATTTAGAATCCGTGGTTGAAGGTTTACATCAGCAAGCTAAAGAGATGTTTCAGTCGCAGGGAATATTTGAAGGTGAATACGAGGTGAAAGTTCGCTATGACTTAAGGTATGAGGGTCAAGAGCACAGTATTAGCGTGCCCGTGGAGCACGGCGATACGGCAGAAGCCTTGGAAGAAAGATTTGGTTCAATGCACTATGAGCGATTTGGTCATAGAATGAAAGAACAGTGTGAGGTCTCTAGTGTGCGCTTGAAGGTGATATCTGAGGTAGAAAAACCAGAATTCATGAGAGTCGAGAAAGACTCTAGTACACCGACTCCAGGGAGCAAACGTAGAGCTTATGATTTTTCGGAGTCTATGATCAGAGATTTCGATATATACCTTCGCGATGATTTACGTTACGGGGCTGTAATTCCAGGACCGGCCGTTATCGAGGAGTCGGCCTCCGCCACTGTTTTCTTTTCGGATCAGGTGGCGATAGTAGACGAGCTAGGTCAAATCATCATTCGAAACAAGAAGCACAAAGCGTAAGATGGCTGAAGATGTTTTGGATGGCGGCACGATTGAAGTTGTTAATAGTTACCTAATTTCGGCCGCGCAACAAATGCGGCGCACGTTAATCAGAACGGCTTTCAACCCAGTAATTTATGCGGTGTTGGATTTTGGAATAAGTATTTATGATTCGAAAATACGACTTATGGCTGAAGCTCCGGGTATCACTTCTTTTGTAGGAGCTAACGACACGGCCTTGCCGAAAGTTTTGAATTATGTAGGAGTAGAAAACCTCAAAGAAGGCGATGTTGTACTACTTAACTATCCTTACTGGAATTCGGCCCATGCTTATGACGCGATGCTCTTTGCTCCGGTGTTCCATGAAAGTAGTGATTCTCCTAGTGCATTTGTTGCTGTGAGGGCCCACTGGATGGATTTAGGCGCAAAGGATGCAGGTTATGTACTCGATTCGACCGATATGCACCAGGAGGGTCTTATATTTCCAGGTACAAAGATTGTTAAGGGAGGTGTGATAGACAACGAAATAATTGAACTAATTCGATTCAATTCACGGCTGCCTGATCTTACGATTGGTGATTTCCATGCTCAACTTGCCTGCTTGCGTGTGGGAGAAAGACAGTTGCACGCAATCTGGGAGAAATTTGGTCTACGCAAAGTTGAACGTGTCGTAGAGGAGCTAATTGATCACGGCAAGCGCGTTGCCTGGAGAGCGGTTCGATCCTTGCCACATGGGAGTTGGAGCGCCGAAGATTGGCTTGACGACGACGGTGTGACCGAAGACCCAATTCTTATGCGAGTCACAGTAACCATCGATGATGACGGAATGCTCGTTGATTACACAGGAAGTTCGAGTGCAGTACCTGGACCAGTCAATCTGCCCTTTGGTTCAACAGAAAGTATGGCGAAAACCGCTTTCAAAACTCTCACAACACCGACGTTATCAACAAACGCTGGACATTATGCACCTCTTCGCGTTTATGCCCCGCCGGGTTCTCTGTTCCACGCCCAGTATCCATCAGCTACGTTCACTCAATGGACAACGATGGCAGCTTTCGAGTTGATTTATAAGGCGCTGGCAAGTGTAATGCCAGAAACTCCAGCATCATCTGGATCGGATGAGCCGGGCTTCATGGCCCTCGGCCGAGATCCTCGAACCACCAAGGATTATGTGGTCTCTAATAACGAGGGAATAGGATGGGGTGGAACGCCTCATCATGACGGTGCTTCCGGCCAAATGCACATCTCCCTAAATATCGTTCAAAACACCCCTATAGAAGTTTTAGAAAATAAGGCAGCGCTTTTTCATATTGGTCTAAGACTTCTCCCCGATTCAGCTGGCGCCGGGACGCATCGGGGTGGACTTGGAATTGAGAGGCATGTGCAATTTACCGCCGATGGCGAGGTGCTTTCGATGAAGAAAAAGACGCAGACCAAACCGTGGGCACTGAATGGGGGATTAGAGCCAATCACCAACAGCATGACAGTTTGGCCAAACACGGACCATCCGAAGCAGATGCGCATGCGTCGAGCTCCCATGAAGCTGGGGGATGAGTTTATTAATGTTTCAGCTGGCGGTGGCGGGTGGGGAGACCCACTTAAAAGAGACCCACTAAAAATCGTTGAGGATGTATTGAATGGCTTTGTCCAACGCGGGACAGCAAGTGAGATCTATGGCGTGGACGTGGACATGGATGGCTCATTCACAGTGAATGTCAGAAGAAGGCCAGAGTCCCCTGAGCGCCCCGGATAGAAATCTAAGATTAAATTACCCGGAAACCTCGGTTCGAAAAAAAGTTAGCATTTTTTAGTTATCCCTAGTAATTTCGCTGAATCTAGGCAATCATTCTATTATGGGACCGTTCCCATGGTTCACGCTAAAACCAATGAAGAATCCAAAAATACGACTAAGGAGAAGACAATGAATAGCAGAAATCCCGCTTTTCTAAAGCGAAGTCACCAGTTGTTGGGAGTTTTTGTGGCGGCAGTGGTCGCCATGGGACTGTTACCGATTGCTGCCAGTACAGGGGCGACCCCCACACAACTTGTTATTGCTGACAATGAACCACCGCAGACCTTCGATCCACAGCAAGCTGGTAACTCAACCGTTAACGAGGTGGTTATTCCGTTGTATGACGTACTGGTGGATTTTGATTCAAAGAGTAAGTTAGGCGCTCGTTTGGCCAAGTCTTATGCCGTTTCTAAAAATGGGAAGACGATTACTATCGCGTTACGTAGCGATGTAAAATTCCATGATGGTACTGGTTTGACATCTGCCGATGTGAAATACACATTAGATCGCATCAAGAAACTAAATACAGGCGTTGCATCCGAATTGGCGGACTATGCCAGTACCAGCATCGTGGATGCATACAATTTTAAAATAAATCTATCAAGTCCCTCTGCACCCTTTTTAAGTGCCTTATCTCGAGCCTATATTCTTAACTCGAAGCTAGTTGAGTCGAATGCCGGCAGTGATTCGGGACAGACGTGGCTGGCAAATAACGATGCTGGCAGCGGACCATATACTTTGAAGTCTTACACTACTAATCAAGAAGCAAGTTTCTCCAAATTCCCATCATATTGGCGAGGTTTCACTAAGCAGCCAGACTCCATCGTTATCAGATATATACCTCAGAGTGCAACTCAACGTGATTTGCTCAAATCTGGTGACATCAATTTAGCAGTGGACATAGCTACTGCGGACTTACCGTCATTCGCCAAGGATGCAAAATACACAGTGAATCAAAAAGATACCCTGGTCCAACTCTATATATTCTTTAACACCCAAAAAGGATTAACTAAGAATCCAAAGGTCAGAGAAGCGATTCGTCTCGCATACGATTATCAATCTCATGTAAAGAATATTCTGGCTGGAGCCGGAGCCATAGCTCAAGGACCGCTTCCTACGGTCATGAACTGTCACGCGCCAATAAAGCCAGGCAAGCAAGACCTCGTGCGAGCTAAGGCACTCCTTAAGGAGGCTGGTGCTTCAAATCTTAAAATAAAGATGAGTTACCTATCAGTAATTGAAGAGATGGCACGCGCTGGAACTCTGTTGCAGTCGGCCCTAAAGACCATTGGTGTCACTCTTGAGCTACAGACCGTAACTTTTCCTGAATACATGTCACAGGTTTCCAAGGTAGCCACAACACCGGATCTAGGTATGATTTATGCATTCCCTTCATACCCAGATCCAAATGCTGTTCTTGCCATCAACTTCGATTCAAAGAACATCGGAGGAGGCTATAACTATGCCTCTTATTCGAATCCGGTTGTAGATAAGTTGGTTCGTAGTGCAGCGATTGAAAGCAATCCTGAAAAGCGTTGCGCCCTCTACATATCTGCCCAAAAAGCCATTGAAGCGGATTTCGTTTCAATTAATATCAGTAACCCAAAGTTCGTAACAGTGCACGATAAGAAAGTGTCAGGAAACTATTACCGACCTGCACACCACAACACGATTGACTTCTATTCAATAATGATGCAGTAGTAGTCTTTTCAGTAATTGAAAAAGAGGGCCACGAGTAGATGTGTGAAAACAATTCTACTCGTGGCCCTCTTCCAATTTTGCGCAATAGTAACGATGTTTTATCTACCACTTACCTTGTTACAGAAGACTAGGATTGATTCGAGGCTGTAAGAAGTCCAACTTTGGAGACTAAAGAACGCTGAAAAGCTTGTTACCTTTCACGGCAGATAGCCGTGAAAGGTAATTGAGCCTCTAATTCCGCTGGACTGTTGCTGGGCTACTATTTTTTGGTGCGGCCAGATTTTTTAAGTGGTGCAACGGACTCGCGCTCGACCAATATTGGGGCGATTCTAAAATTCTTAGCCCCTTTTTTTACACTCTTAACTCCGTAATGTTTGGGATGGATCATTTCAAATGCCAACTCAGCCATTTCTCTAGGACGATTGTTTATCGCTGAAACCGGCGGATGCCACCAGGTAAACCACTCTGCATCTTCGAGACAAATGATAGACAGTTCATCTGGTATTGCAATCTTGGACTGAGCGAGAAATGGTAGTAGTTCATGTGATGCTTCATGATTGGCAACTATCAGGGCGGTGGCTCTTGTTTGATTCAGTATCTCTAAAAATTTTTTGCCCGCCACGCTGCCAAATGATGGTTCATATGGGCCAAGGTGTACGCATGATTCATCTGGCCGTAGATTTGTTGCGAACATGGTGTCGTAGAATCCTTTTAGAGTTTCACGTCCTGAAGTGTAGATTTTATGTCCGCCTATAAAACCGATCTTCTCATGGCCTCTGGAAATCAGGTGCTGTGTAGCAAGAACAGAAGATTGGTAGTAGTCGGGAAGTATAGAATGAGATTCGGCACCTTCGACCAGTCTGATCATTGACACGGTGGAAATTCCTCTGCCGATAAGCCGATTTAATCTATCTGCATTCTGACCAGATCCAGCAACTATGACGCCTGCCAGCTGTAGTTCGATAGCCATATCTAAGAAGCGCGCTTCTTCATCTGGATTTCCATGCGTCACTCCAAGGAGAACTTGCAGATTCTCCGCGCCAGCTAATTCTTGGAATCTCTCAACAATTTCTCGCGCCGTTGAGTTTTGAAGATTGTTAATGGCAATGCCTAGCATCGCCGTTCTCCGAGTCTTCAGGCTTCTAGCGAGACTATTAGGATGATAGTTTAAATCGTCGGCTGCCTTCAGAACCTTGTTTCTGGTGGTCGGTAGAATCCGAGAGTCGTTGAGTAGCGCCCTTGATGCCGTGCTCTTAGAAACCCCAGCAAAATCAGCAACTTGTTTTAAAGTGATTCTGTGTGGTGTCATACTGCAATGTACCAAGACATTTTGCCAACTAGTGGTGTTTTCATGTGTCGCGTGTTGGAACAGGGTTTTGCGGATCTGGTCTTGACAATGAAGTGGGCGAGGAGGATGCTATGGGAACGATTGCATAGGCTGTACTACCTGTAGAAGGAAAGGACGCCCATGAAATGGCGAGGTTACTGGGTAGCCGCACCAACGCCATTTACTGAGAATGGTGAATTAGATCTTGACCAATTTGAAGCGATCCTTGAATTCTACGTTTCAGAGGGTGTTCATGGAATAGTCGTGAATGGATCGACCGGAGAGTGGTTTAGTCAGGAAGAGTCCGAGCGAAAGAGAATTGCAGCTTTTGCCACGCGAGTGGTTGGCTCACGGATTCCATTAGTCATTGGATGTACTACTTTTTCAGTCGCTAACACTTTAAGACTCATAAATAGCGCAGCAGAGAGTGGGGCTGATGGCGCAATGGTAACGATTCCCCCTTACATCCATCCCACGAATGCGGAAATTCTAAGCTTTTTCAAACAGATAGATGAGAATACGAAGCTACCATTGATGGTTTATAATTGGCCCCGGGGGGTCACGATTGACCTGGATATCGACATACTGTTAGAGATTGCACAGCTTCAAAATGTCACATGCATCAAGGATAGCTCCCCGGACGAGAACAAGACAATTGAGTTGTTAACTCGTTTGATTCAACAAGAATCTGACATTAGTTTTTTTGGTCGTTTCATACATGCTTCAGGTATGGAAAATCTTGTGAATCTGGGAGGTGATGGGAATATCGATGGTGGTGGCCTAGGCGCTAAGTTCGCTGTTCCGTATTTTGAGGCAATATGGGATGGGAGAATTACTGAAGCGAAGAAACATTCTAAAGCGTATGAAAAATTGTCCACCTCACTCATATATTCGGATTACAGCGGAAGGTTTGGCTCACCGATATCTCAATTGAAGGCTGCGATGAGAATGACCGGTGTAAGCGCTGGGTTTGTCCGGCCACCCTATGAGGATGTTTATGACGAGCAAAATCTTTTAGGTATACGTAATGCTCTGATTGCCTCTGGACTCGAGGTGAGGTAGTAAAATGAATGTTGATGATGTAGCTTCAGATGATGAAATTAGGCAAGTCACGCCATTAATTGTAAATGGCAGGAAATATGAAGCTTATGTCGGAGAATCACTGTTAGGTTTCTTCTTCGAGAATAACATCCTCTCTACTAGTATCAACTTGGTCACCGAAGAGGCACGTTTTGCCGTTTGTGGCATGGGGATTTGTTCCGAATGTGAAATGGTTGATGAGAATGGACTAATTCTTAGAATTTGCCAGACTAGAATTCGTCAGAATATGACTCTCACCTCTCGAGGAGCCTAATGGCGTCTGAATCAAGATTGCGAGGGCGTTATTCTGAAATGAAAGCCACTAATCACGTTGTAATTGTTGGAGGAGGACCAGCAGGATTAGCTGCGGCTGAAACACTGGCACGTAGTGGTGTTTTGGTAACAATAATTGATGAGAACCCTGATCTGGGTGGCCAGTACTACCGCCGTAGAACCAAAGGCACCACTGACCAATTAGGGGACTACAGAATCGATGGTACGCATCTAATAAACTCAGTCAAGAAATTGGGTTGTACGGTCCTGACAGATAGTTATGTCTGGGGCATTTCCAACGACAAGCATTCATTACTAGTTGAGAATTCGTTAGTAGGAAAAAGCTCCCGTGTCAGTTTTGACTATCTAATTGTCGCTTCGGGGGGGCATGAAATACATTACCCATTCTCGAATTGGCAAAGCACTAAAGTTATGACGCCAGGAATGCTTTCTCGCCTCGTAACAATTGATGCGATAGAGCCAATCGGACGCCGTGCCATTCTTGTGGGAAGCGGACCATTTCTTCTGGCAGTTGCCTCCCACTTAATTGATTCGGGTGTTGCTGTCGACGGAGTCTTTGAGGTGACGAGGCCATATAGAGTTACTAAGTTTTCAATTTTTGCGCTTTTCTTCCCCGGTAAATGCCTATTATTCCTTCATTACCGATTCAAGCTCCTCAAGAACGGAGTGAAACTGGCGCAGGGATCTAGATTGCGTTCAGTACAAGATTCTGGCGATGGAATCATCGCTACTTTTGATAATAAGTCGGGTGGAGAGAGTGTTTTAGTTGAAAGCCAATTATTGGGTGTTGGCTATGGCTTTAGACCAAATAGCGAGTTACTAGAGGCTTTGAATGTAACGAGAGAAGAACCAACAATCTTCGGCCACTTTTATCCCAAGGTTGATCGTTTTGGACGTACTAGTCAAGCAAATGTTTTTGCAGTTGGTGAAGTTAGTGGAATTGAGGGCTTCAAATCAGCAATTTTTGGGGGAGTTCTCAGCGGTGAGAGAATTCTTCGCGATATTAAAGGTTCACAAGGATTGAAATCAGCGTTAATTACATGGGTCCATCAACTTAGGTCCATTTATGAAGAGGCGTTTGCTAAATTCTTAAAAAAACTCTATCAATTCGATCTAGAAGATTTTCCAAATTTAGATTCTGGAGTATTGTTGTGTCGTTGCGAAGGTATTTATGCATCTGAACTCGATGGAGTTCTAAGCCAAAGTGAAAGTGACATGGCTTATGTGAAATCGGAAACTCGAATAGGAATGGGGCTTTGTCAGGGACGAATGTGTGGTACGGCTCTAAATATTTTAGTCAAGAAGAAATGTCCAAAGTTTGTTTCGTCGGGATTTTCTGTCCGGATGCCATTCCGGCCTGTAACTATAGGCAGTGTTATCGAACTAGAGTCAGTGGGAACACGCGATGACATTGATGTCTGACTCCGATGTAATCATCATTGGCGGCGGAATCCTTGGCGCCTCACTTGCCTTCGAGCTTACGAAGGAGTCCATTCGAGTTCAGTTGATCGATAGGTCTTCGGTTGGTCGTGAGGGCTCTGGCGCAACTGCTGGGAATCTGCATATACAGGCGGTTCATACTCGTAGACCAGGTCAAGTGATTGCTCTGGATAACGTTCGCCTCTTGCCCCTACAAATTGCGGCATCACGTCTTTGGGATGACGCGGAGCAGGAATTGCCAGAGGATATTGAACTACGCCGTACCGGAGGTCTAACGGTTGCAGAGTCAGAATTACAAGGTGAGGAAATACTTCTTAAACGCCGACACGAAATAGAGGCTGGAATTCCTGGAGAAATACTTAGTTCTGATGAAGCGCGCAGATTATTGCCTGAGTTGGGAGATTCTGTACAACTTGCCGAGTACTGCCCGCTAGATGGATATGTAAATCCGCTGAAGGTTACACCTGCTTGGATGAGAGCCGCAATACGTCAAGGGCTGACTCTGAGGACTCACGATGAGGTTCTGAATATTTCAAAAGTAAGTTCGTCCTGGATTGTCAAAACTAAAAATGGCCAATTTACCTGCTCAAAATTGGTTATCGTGGCTGGGCCATGGATGGATGATATTTTATCAATGGTAGGAGTTTCAATCCGTATGAATCCAGTTGCAATCCAGATGCATCTTACCGAAAGGCTGGCGCCACGATTACCTTTTTTGGTTCAACATATCGCCGAAGGAATGAGTATTAAACAAGTATCAGCGGGGCAGATCATGATTGGGGGCGGGTGGCCGGCGCAGTATCTAGCTTTGGGAGAGACTTCTGACATATCTGTTGAGAGTATGACTGGAAATCTTTCGCAGGCAGTTCGTATCTTGCCATTTCTCCAAAAAGTCAGATTGTTGCGCTCTTGGTCAGGTGCATTGGGTGCAACTGCAGATGAAATGCCAATAATCGGAGAAGTACCAGGCGCTGAGGGTCTTTTTGTAGCAGGAGGCACATATGCATTCACCTTTGCTCCATTATGGGCGAAGACTTTGCTCAACTTAATTTTGAAAAGGGTTCCTGCGGTAGATGTTTCTGATTTAGGTATTGGACGATTGATGAATGCAAGTGGGAGTCAGAGAGCGGGGGATAATCGAAATGGATAAGTTGAGAATGTTTGTGAATGGACAAGCAATGTCAGGTGGTGATATCTCCATAGGTCTTAAGGGTGCGCTTCTCCTTGGCGAAATATCAACCTCAGCCAGCTATAAATTTTATTCATTCAGAAGGGAGTTCCCAGGTCTTCACCGTGTGGCAGTTGGTGGAACTTCTGTCCCGGGAGAACTGTACGCCGTTACTTATGAAATTTTGATTGAACAACTCTTACCCTTGGAGCCCGATGAGTTGGAGCTTGGATGTATAACATTGGAAGACGGAAGTGGAAGTCTAGCGATGGTTTGCCGAACGTCTTCATTAGACCTTCCGGGAGTCTTAGACATCTCCTCTTTTGGCGGGTGGAAAAACTATTTAAGAAGCTCACGGGAGTTTGACGAATGATGTTATTGACAGAATCAGCTCCGATTACTTGCATTATTCGGGGTGGGACTGTTGTCAATTCTGAGTTCTCTAAGATCATGGATGTGTTCATTTCAAATGATCTGGTAGTTGCGCTTACTGAACCTAATGTAGATCCTGGGCTCGCACGCAATGTAAACTGTTTTGAGATCGATGCAAAGGGAAAAATGGTTTTACCTGGAGGCGTGGATCCTCACTGCCACGTTGGATTTAAGTCGGGTGTCTTTTCAACTCTTGATGATTACCGGGAGGCATCAACAGCTGCTATATTCGGGGGAACAACAACAATAATAGATTTCGCAATACCGGAGAGTGGCGAAACACCTCTGGACGCAGTGAAGAGACAAATGGAAAGGTCGAAGGAATCTCTTTGTGATAGTGCGCTTCATGGATGCGTTATTACTTGGGATGAATCAACGGCTCATCAGATCGGAGAGATAGTTGATCTCGGAGTTATAACTATCAAGATGTTTACAACCTACCGAGGTGAATCAATGGCCGACGATGACACTATTTTGAGAGTTATGAGGGAGCTCAAAGATGTGGGTGGGATGGTAGTTATTCATTGCGAGTCGAACCACTTGATAGAAGAAGATCAACGTAAGGCCGAACAGATGAATCAGGTCTCGGCTAAATGGCATGCGAGCACACGAAGTGAGCTCGCAGAGCTTTCTTCTGTAAGAGGAATCTTGGATATTGCAAGTGCTATCGAAGCTCCAATCTATTTTGTTCACCAGTCGACAAAGTCAGCAGTTCAACTTGTGTCAGAGGCACGAGCGAGGGGAGTCTTTTGTTATAGCGAGGCCGTACTGCATCATCTTGTTTTGGACGATGCAAAATATGACGAGGCACAACCAGAGAGATATGTTTGCTGCCCACCTTTGCGTTCGCGTTCAACAGTAGCTGGACTCGTTGAAGCTTTACTTAATGGTCAGATTTCAACCTTGGGGAGTGATCACTGCTGTTACAACATCGAGCAAAAAATGCGACACAACAGTGATGTTCGTAATATGCCGAATGGTCTGCCTGGAGTTGAAACTCGATTAACGGTTGGCTTGTCACTTCTTGTTCAACAATTGGGATTACCAATTGAAAGATTCGTTGCAATTTCATCGACGAATCCAGCTAAACTCAATGGGCTATACCCCAAGAAGGGAGCGATTATTCCAGGATCGGATGCCGACATCGTTATTTGGGACCTAGATTGTTCCTACACGTTAGACGAATCCGATTTGCATATGGCCACCGATTATTCGCCGTACCACGGAATGCAGACAGCTGCCCGACCAATTATGACGATGCTTCGAGGAAGAGTCGTGGTTAAGGATGGGGTTTTAGTTGATAAAAGAGCCTACGGCCGTTTTGTATCAGGGACAAAAGTTGATTTCTCACGTTTTATCTCTGGACTTTAAGTAGGAATACGTGAGAAAAATTTTTATGAATAGGAACTTCGGTGGTGTGTATTAGCCTGGGAAATTCTTAACTGTGTTAATCAATCATCTGAAGTGCCGGCAATGTCAGGAAGTCAACATAATCGTCATCTAGACTCACGCGCTCGAATAGCGAAGTTGCTTCTGCAATTCTTACCGCATCCCATCCAACGTTAATTAATCTAGCAGACTCAGTCAAAAGGATTTGTCGAACTAACTCTTTTGTTGCCAAATTATTTGTATCGGCATAAGTAACTGAGTTCTTGACTTGCTGCCAGATTTGAGACCGGGAAATTTCCACTGTTGCTGCATCCTCCATCAAATTATGGATTGCCACCGCACCGTTTCCACCAAGCCAAGCCGCTAGATATTGAAGCGAAACATCGATATTGAGGCGGAGCCCTTCTTGGGTAATACGACCTGGAGTCTTAGTCACTGACAATAAATCGGTTGGACTGACACTAACTTCTGTACGCATAATATCTAATTGATTAGGTTTTTTGCCGAGTGCACTATCGAAGATCTCCCGGCACAGTGGAACTAAATCAGGATGCGCAACCCAGGAGCCGTCAAAGCCATCTTCGACTTCACGCATCTTATCTGCACGGACCTTCTCAAAGGCAAGTTTGTTAACGTCAGGATCCTTACGGCTTGGCACAAAGGCTGCCATACCACCGATAGCAAACGCACCACGTTTATGACATGTCTGCACCAATAAATCTGTGTATGCGCGCATCATGGGAGCAGTCATTGCCACTTGACCTCGGTCTGGAAGTAAAAATTCAGCACCTCTATCCCTAAATGTTTTAATCATTGAGAAAAGATAGTCCCATCGACCGGCATTCAATCCGCTTATGTGATCGCGTAACTCATATAAGATCTCGTCCATCTCAAAGGCTGCTGGGATGGTTTCAATTAGAACAGTAGCGCGCACGGTGCCATTCGGTAATCCTAAAAATCTTTGTGCTTCAACAAAAACATCGTTCCAAAGACGGGCTTCTAAATGAGATTCATTCTTAGCTAAGTAGAAGTAAGGCCCGGAACCGCGGTTAAGTAGCTCTCGTGCATTGTGAAAAAGGTGCATACCAGCATCAAAGAGCGCACTCACTACAGGTTTTCCATCGATAGTCACGTTACGTTCGTTCATATGCCAACCGCGAGGGCGGACAACAAGTGTCGCCAAGGGCCCCTCTTTTAGTTTGTAGGATTTTCCCTCAGGGGAATCAAATGTCAGTGAGCGCCGGGCAGCACCCTGGAGGGTTAACTGACCTTGAACAACATTGGACCAGTGAGGAGTATTGGAGTCCTCTAAATCGGCCAACCAGACATTTGCTCCTGAATTAAGTGCATTTATGGCCATCTTTGGTTCAGTTGGTCCTGTAATTTCAACACGCCTGTCTTGTAGATCCTCTGGTGCTAGGGGGACCCGCCACTTTCCGTTTCGAATATGAGCGGTCTCAGCTAGAAAAGATAGTGTTCCACCTCCAGCGATTTTAGCCCTATTAGCTTCGCGAATATACAAAAGCTCATCCCTGCGAGAATGAAATAGCTGGTCGAGATGGACTACGAAGTCGATTGCCTCTTTCGTTAAGACCTTTTCATATCCCGCGATCAGAGATGACTTAACAATAACTTCGGTCATTTTAAGAACTCCTTCTCTCAACTCGTAGATAGGACTCGCTATCTTAGAAAAAGCCCATCTTCTTTTTTTAATATTGAATATCTCAACAACCCGTTCAACTCTATGTTAACTCGAACTCTAGACAAAGGCGAACACATTGCGATAAAGATCGCGTGTGTTTAATGGCTGAATAGTCCTTTTTCGATTCTCGCGGATTTTGTTCGTAAAGGAAACAAAATGAGCCTACTAATCAGGTAGACGAGCTGGTTTTCCCTCTTCGAACAGGGCCCCGAGCCTTGAATTCGCTCGTATTTTAGGAGATGCAAAGTAAAGGACCTTGCGCATTGAGATGTAAGGTACAGCAATTCCAATCTATGTCATATAAATTTTCGCAGTATTGGATGGTGGGCAAAACCATTCGGGCTTAAGCTTGCTACTAATTACGGTGCTGTGGTGAAGCTAGGACCCTTGAAGATGTGGGGTTTTTTGCTAGAAAAGGCTCAAACATGGCTCATGTAATCGCTCTGCTTGGTTGATTTACTGGGATGATTGCAGTACGTTCCACGAATGACACTCCTAGCA
>Ga0209550_10002887_pt1 | contig 16474 bp, 11 predicted proteins | sample LauGreSuBDMM15SN_2_FD_187567 | JGI IMG/M metagenome (GOLD analysis project Ga0209550, IMG submission 187567) | Freshwater lake microbial communities from Lake Michigan, USA - Su13.BD.MM15.SN (SPAdes) (version 5) | ecosystem: Environmental > Aquatic > Freshwater > Lake | place: Lake Michigan...
GGATTCAGCCTGATTTTCTCGCAACCCCATCAACCAAATTTCGCCCCGACCGAACCGTGCCGATAGCGGTTAAACCGCTGAAATGGTGGACCTTACTGGCGTGAATGGGATGTTTTGGTATCCAATAATCACCAGAGAGTTAACCATGTTTTTCAGTGTTGTTATCCGATGTTTCCAAATGTTGCCGGGAGATGTCCGCGACACTACCTTTTTCGGTAGACCCCGATTCGGGTCTAACTTGGAGGTATTGACGTGGTTCATCAGCGCCTATCGGTGCCCGGTTTGTTCTCTCTGACGAGCTTAAATTTGTGGGGAGGGCTCGAACCTCCATTCTCAGTCCAGCCCCAACGTCGTCACGCCGGCAGCACTGAGGTCGTATCCTTTGGACCACCACAAAAAGTATTGAGATCGGGGTTGCGACCGAGCTCCGCGTGCCACGTCTCGTCCGGCATCACCCGGTACTCGGACAGGCTCTTCGATTTCGGACGCACGAAGGATTCGTCCCGCCACAGGATCCGGTTGTTGGGCTGCGCCGCAATCTGGCCCGAGCCGTCCTCCCGCAACAACAGGTGGTAGCACTTGTGCTCGCTCGGATACTGGCTGTAGCCATTGTCGGTGTGGTCGAGGGTGAACCAGTAGCTGGCCGGTACCATCACCCCGTCCCGTGTCCGGTACTCGCAGCCCATCTCTCGCAGGTACTCATATGCCACCACCGAGAAATCCCAGCCGTGGCAGTCCCAGCTCTGCAACTCCGGCAACGTGTGCTGCGGAGCTTTTTCTTCCGGCTCAGTGTGCCGCAACTTGTGCAGCGGGATCCTCGCCCACTGACTACCGGCCTCGGTCAGGATCGAAAAATGCAGTGCCCTCGACGGGATCGAAGTCACCCCGAAGATCACGCAGGGATCGTAGTGATTGGTGTCTGCGATGTTTCCCCGCAGGATGCCTTTGTCTACGAGACCGTAGAGGTGTTGTGGGATTGAGGCGTTAAGCGTGTGGTGCATTGCGGTAAGGCAGGTCGTTCAACTCAGCCGGTAGCTTGCCCGCCACGATCTGGGACTCGGTCCAGTCCATGGCCGCCAGTTCCGAGATTTTAGTAGGCCCACGACCGTCACCCAGCGAAACGGATGATCAACGATCCTTACGAAAAAACGAAGTGACGTACTCCGATTTGAAACGCATTTCCTAGAATATATTGTTGCTTAATGTTATTTTAAAGTTGGATGTAACAACAAGACCCCTGTCTTTTCAATCCCCTCAACACCTAAAACACATGGCACGAAACGTTGTAGCACGAAGCATCTCATTTGACCCACAAGTCTTCAAAAAAATGGAAGACCGTCGCGGCAAACTCCTGATGCAGCGCAGTGAGTATATCACCCGTTGTATTTTGTCCGATTTACGCAGCGGTGGAAATATGGCGATTCACGAAGACGGCGGTACTTTAATTCCGTCTGCTGAGCCGAAGAAGACTCCGAAAAAGAAAGCCTGAGCTCTCGCTGAGCAGCCGACGAGACCTGCGATCAGACGGACAGAAGCCGCAGGGTCTCGCGATCAGGAAGGATTTCGAGCTGGCCCTGCATATGCTCACCGTGCTCGACCAGTATACGAAGGAAGTGCATTTGTTGCGGCGACCGAGGAGTTCGGCGAAGCATTGGCGCAAGGGAAGTTTCGCCAGGCGAAGGACGCGCAGCGCTGAATCGACAAGCGCACCCGCCGGCGACTGACGGTGAACGCTCCCTTCGAGTACACGACCCACGCGATCGGAACCGTAGTCAACGGCCGCCTCTTTACCGACGGTCCGCACTGAACGGGCAGATTGCCACCCATCAGGCTCGCCCGGCGCCGGGATCGGACGAGTTGCTGAGTTTTCGTCGGCATATCTTCATTAACCGTCACGGCTCCGTCGTCATCGCGTGGGAAATCTTCGGCGCGCTCGGCCTCGTGCTGATGTCGTAGGATTCTACGATAGTAGGCTTGGACAGCTTTCAATTGTTCCGCCGGGGCTGGGTGAGTGTTGCCACTAAAAACTGTGCCGGAATTCCCCACTACGATCAAATGCAAGGCAGTTTGCGGGACTCGCTCAAATTCAAAGATGAACAATACCGTGCCGGATCGCCTCGATCGCGGCTTGGGTGCGATCGGCCACGCCGAGCTTTTGGAAAAGCCATTTCGAGTGGGTCTTTACACTCTCCTCCCCAATCTGAAGTTGCTTGGCGATCTCCTTGTTGCTGCGACCGTCGACGATCAGTCGGAGCACTTCGAGTTCACGGGGAGACAAATCCTTTCGCCGCACGCGTTCACGGAAAAGGGCGGCGACGTGTGGCGGCATCACAGTCTTTCCGCGATGCACGGCTTCAACCGCAGCAACCAGTTCGGCGCTCGAAAGCCCCTTCAGCAGATAGCCGCTAGCCCCGGCTGCGATCGCGCGATGGATATCTTCGTCGCCGTCAAAAGTTGTAACGATCAAGACCCGCGTGGCGGGCCAGCGCTGGCGGATGGCCAGCGTTGCATCCACACCGCCGCCGCCGGGAATGCGCAGGTCCATGAGCACGACGTCGGGTTGGTGCTGGTCGCATGCGGCAATCGCGCTGGCGTTGTCCGCGGCCTCGGCGACGACTTGCAGGTGTGGCTTGGCCGACACCATCGCCGCTAGGCCGATGCGCAGGGCGAGGTGATCGTCGACGATCAGGATGCGAATGGTTTCAGACATGAGTTTCAGACATGAGGAACGCTTAATTCGAGTCGAGTGCCGCCCGCGGTTTCCGGAGTGACGGCGAAAGTGGCGTGCATGGCGTCGGCGCGTTCACGAATTCCGGAGAGGCCGAAGCCACCCTTGGCCGACGGGCGGACGCGGGTGGCGTCGAAGCCCTTGCCGTTGTCGCGCACCACGAGACGCACGTCGTCGGCGAGAAAAGCCAGTTCAAGATCGATCCGCGTCGCGCCAGCATGCCGCGCGGCATTGGTGATGGCCTCCTGGCCAATTCGCAGGAGATTATTTTCCACGTCGGCGGGGAGCGTGCGCGGGGTGCCGTCGACCCTTAGCTCGAAGATGACCTTGCCTCCCTCGGTGAGTTGTTGGCCCAGGCGCGACAGCGCGTCGCCCAGCGTCGATTCTTCAAGCGCCTGAGAGCGGAGATTCCAGACGGAGCGTCGGGCCTCGTCGAGACTGCTCCGCACCAGCTCCCGCGCGAGGCTGAGGTGGCGCCGGAGTGTATCCGGGGCATCGTGGAGCCGGTCGTTGAGCACCTCGAGCTGCGTGGAGATTCCGGCGAAACCCTGCGCCAGCGTGTCGTGAATCTCTCGGGCGAGGCGAGTGCGCTCGGCCAGCACGGCGACGAATTGCGCGTGGGCGGCTTCGCGGGTGCGGGAGGTTTCGCGGAGCCGCACTTTGGTTCGCCACCAGACCAGACCAAGAGCCGTGCACGCGATCCCAGAGGCACTCGCCAGCAGCCAGGCCACCCGCACCGCATTCCACCAAGGCGCCGGTCGCACCAGAATAATCGTGGCCGCATCCTGCACCAGCAGGGAAAACCCCGTGGGCTTGCGATGCGCTACGAATGATTCCCAGTCGCCGATCTCGACACTGCAAACACCGGTCGCGCGCATCATCGAGCCTTCAGTACAATCAAGCGCGGTGGCTCTCGGAATGTGCACGCGACAACGCTGGCCATCCGTTTCCAGAGTCAGCACGATTTCGCGGTCTCCGTTGGCGATCTCGGTCAGTAGTCCCTCCACCGTGAGCAGGCGGCCGTCATGCTTCATCGCTTCCGTCATGCTAACCGAAAGTGGTGCCGGCGTGCCCTTGCCGCCGGATGGGCGCCATTCCGCATCACGCAGCACGGGGGAAAACGCCCCGGGCTCGGGAAACCCCACCACGTCGACCGCTTCGCCCGCGACCGGTCGCGGAACCTCGCGCAAGAAAACCTGGATACCGCGCGACTCGTCCTGGAAGTAAAAGGAATCCCCTTGACCGACAAAGGTGACGATTCCGCGGGCGCGTACGCTGTGCCCGGCACCCGCGACATGGGTGCTGCGCATGACACTGGCGAGCGGAGTGGGCGGCTGCTCGAAAGGCCGGGGCATGGCCGGTGTCACCACTTCGACGTCCGCCAGCGTGTGGGCGTTGATCATGGGAAGAAACGCCTGCTGCTGCGCATCGGTAGCGTGCAGGTTGACGCCGCGAATACGGACCGCGGCGTCGACAAGTTCGGGATGCCCCGTGGCCTCGTGAGTGACGTTGACCGTGATACGTCCGCCGCCGGTCGCCACATCCAGTGCCAGCCAGTCGAGGCCAAATTCAGGATTCACGCGCTGGCCTCGAATTATCCCGCTGATTTCGACTCGGCGACCGTGCAACTGAGCGCTCAACAACTCCTCGAAGGTGGAGCGCGGTGGTGGCGCTAGAGCGCGCACTCCGAGCGCGCGCACCGTGTCGGCCTTGACGAAAGGTCCCAGAAATCCCGCCTCGGTGCGCCCTTCGATCTCCACTTCGGACCCGACGCGGCAATTGAACGGCAGCGCAATCGCCGGGCACCAGACCGCACCGGTGGCATCTTCCAGCGTGAACTCCGTGGTTCCCGTATGCCAGGTGAAGGTCACCACCCCGCGCAGCCGCACATCGCGAGATTGGCGGGCTTCCGTCGACGAGAGTCGCAGCACCTCGGCCGCCGTGCGCAACGGCTGCTCCTGCCCCGGGCATTCCGCGAGCAGACCAGCGAGGGCAATCACGCCGATCGCGCCGATCCTTAGTTGGCGAAAGCCAGAGATCACTGGGCGACTTTGGAGACCGGCGGCACGCACGCAATCGCGCGATTGGCGTTCTCCTCCCCCAATTGGGGGATAAGCAAAGAACGTCCCGTGGTTGCGGCCACCGACCGAATCGGACAACATCGTAACGATGAAATTCCACCGCGTGTTCGGCCAGATCGTTGTCGCGCTCGCGCTGCTCACGGGATGCAAACCGGCGACACCGCCGAAACCGGCAGGCACCAGGCTCTTCATCATTTCGTTTCAAACGCTCAATAATCCGTTCTTCGTTGAGCTGAATGAAGGCTTGAAGGCCTCCATCGAGGCCAAGGGTGACCGGCTGATCACGGTGGACGCACAATACAACTCCCTTAAGCAGAAGAATGACGTCGCGGAAATGCTCGAACAGCAGCCCGCCGTGGTTTTCCTGAACCCGGTGAACTGGGAGGGCGTCAAGGCCACACTCATCGAAGTGCGCCGCCGAAATGTCCCGGTAATCATCGTTGATGCGCCCGTGAGTGATCCGGACCTCGTGTTGTGCCAGATCGCTAGCGACAATGTGGAAGCGGGCCGCCTCGCTTGCGAGGCACTCGCGCGCATGAAGCCAGCCGCCAAAGTCGTCATCGTCCAGCACAGCGTGAACAAGCCGAGCATCGATCGGGTGGCTGGATTCAAAGCCGAAATGGCCAAGCACCCCGCCATGAAAATTCTGGACACGCAGGAGGGGCGCGGGGGCCGCGATGGCTCCGAGCGCGCGATGCAAGACCTGCTCACGCGCTTTCCGGCTCTCGATGCAGTTTTTACAATCAACGATCCGAGTGCGCTGGGGTGCATTTCCGCCATCGAGGCCGCCGGCCGGGCTGGGCAGGTCACGATCGTAAGTGTGGACGGCTCCAGCCACGGCGCGGAGGCGATTCTGGCCGGCAAGCTCGACGCTTCCGTGGCTCAGTATCCGCGCGAGATCGGCCGGCTCGCCGCAGACCGAGCCTACGCCTACCTCGCGGGACAACCCGTGGAGAAAGATGTCAAAGTGCCGGTGCGTCTGATCACGAGGGAAAACGCCGCGGCGTTGCTCAAGGCAAAGTGAAGCAATGGGAAATGTCCCTGCCGCCCGGCGAATTCCCTGTCACCCGTTTCGGCGTGGCGGAGTGCGCCCCGCGCTTAACAAGGGCGTGAACCATGTTTCAATTAGGCGATAGAAACCGTGAGCATTCGCGAACTCCGCCAGAACTGGCCACCTTTGAAAGGCGGCTCGCGGCAGTTGGAGAACTCCTCGTAACCCGCGATGGCGTGACGGTCGCGATGCTGGCTACCCCGCGACCGGGCGGCGGTCAAACCATCCGCGAGGTCCTTCGATTCGGCCGCGCATGCCACGCTCATTCGGAAGATTTTGGGGAGCGAAAAACCAGCCTTTAACACCGATCAAAGCTTGGCGGAGGAGCGGGCGGAGCGCGCCCTTGGCGGTAGATCCCATTGAGTCTCTACCTCGACACGAGCTGCCTTTGGAAGCTGTTGGTCGATGAACCTGAGTCCGCCCGCGTGCGGGATCTGGTCGGAAACGAACCAGTGGTGCTGCAGTCCTACGCGTAGTTCGAAGCCGAACTGGTCTTGCTGGCGCTCCGTCTGGTTATGGAAATTTCACCGAGCTAGGAGGCACGGATCGGCCGCATCTTGGCGGGCTTTCGCGGAATGGAACCTTTTCAGCATCGATCTCTGCCGTACGATTTGGCCAGGATCGTTTGGCAGCAGATGCTGAGTTCCGCCGTCTACTGCCGCGCGGCGGATCGCCTCCACCTCACCGCTATGAGAGCACTCGCTTTTGCCCCGGCTGCTCACCAACGGTGGTCGTCGGGCCGTAGCTGCGCGTGCGATTGGCTTCGGGGTCTTGTTGCCACGCTGAACTCGGCAGAAAGTGGGCTGCAGTGTTTTGCCGCACTTCCCCCAAATGGGGGATAGCTGGCGGATTGAATTTGCCCGCGAGGGCGTTTCCCATCGGTTCTAAACTAGCCCAATGATCCCCGCCTCGCCGCCGTGATCGCCGAACACAAAAAATGGCCTCCGAAACAGGAGGCCAAAGTCCGCATGATCGCATCGCCCACGGCCAAGCAGAGGTCATACGCAAAATCTAGCGCGGCTCGGCAATCCACTCCAAAAAAACCAGTATGAACCCGCTCCGCTTCCTCGCCCGCCAGCGCCAACTGCACGCCGGTGTTTTCACGCTCGCCATCGTCTCGAGCCTGATCGCCCAAGCGCCGAAGCGGCCCGACACGAGCGCCGTGCCGGCCGCGTCGCCGCCTACTCCCGTGCTGATGGCCAGGACGCTGGTCGTGACCGGCACCCACCTCATCGTCCCGATCGCAAACTATGCAAGAGGGGCCGATGTGGTTCTGCTCGGTATTTACGACGGCGATCGGTTGGTGCAGAATTTCACGGCCTCGCTGCCGCGCGGTAATGACGCGTTCTGGTTGGCCGCCTATCCGCTGGAGCACTTCGGATTAAAGGGTAAGTCGATCAAGATCGCTCCGACCGACGATGGTCGCGCCCCCGAATCCTGCCGCGCCGCGCTAGAGCGGATTAAGATCGGATCGTCCTCCGATGCGCTGTCGTCGACTGACTATGCGCAACCTTACCGCAATCAGTTTCACGCTTCGTCGCGCCGCGGTTGGAACAACGACCCCAACGGCATGGTGTATCACAATGGAAAATATCACCTCTATTATCAGCACAACCCCTTCGGCATCTTCTGGGGCAACATGCACTGGGGGCACTTCGAGAGCACGGACCTGATCCAATGGGAGGAAAAGCCCATCGCCCTGTTCCAGAAAACGACCAAGGACATGGCGTTCTCCGGCGGCGGCTTCGTCGATTTTAACAACTCGGCCGGCCTCGGGAAGAACACGCTATTCATAGCCTTTACCAGCACCGGCCGTGGCGAATGTCTCGCGTACAGCAAGGACGACGGGCTCACCTTCACCGAGCTGCCCGAAAATCCCGTAGTGAAGCACAAGGGCCGCGATCCGAAGGTCATCTGGTACGAACCCGAGCAGAAGTGGGTCATGGTAATCTTCAACGACGACGCCTGCGCCGAGACGGAAGCCATGCCCCAGACGGCTGGACCCAAGGCCAGAGCCCACAGCAACCTCGTTTTCTGGGAGTCGAAGAATCTCCGGCAGTGGACCCGCACCGGCGCGTTCACTGATCCAGATCGCATGGCCGTCTATGAGTGTCCCGAGCTCTTCGAACTTCCGGTTTTCGGCAAGCCCGGCCAGTCCCGCTGGATTCTCCTCGGCGCGCAAAACCGCTATTTCGTCGGGAAATTTGACGGCAAAACTTTTCGTCGGGAGTCGGGTCCGCTCGGCACCACGCATGGCGCCTTCTATGCGGCCCAGACGTTTAGCGACGTGCCCGACGGGCGGCGTATACAGATCGGCTGGGTGCGGACCGACACTAACCTAGAGCAATTTCGCGATCAGGTCGTGAACCAAGCCTTTACCCTGCCTCACGAGATGACGCTGCGCGAAACCGGCGAGGGCCTGCGGGTGTTTTTCTCACCGGTCTCGGAAACCGCGAAACTGCGCGTAGCTGTCATCGCCGAGGGTAATGACCTGACCGTCGCGCAGGCCAATGATGTGCTGCAGAAGTGCCAGGGCGAGTTGACCGAGGTGAAGATTGAGTTTTCCGCGGCGGGCCCGTGCGAATTAAGCGTCAATGGCATCGATGCCAGCTTCACCGGCCGCTCTGCACGCATCTTTACTGATCGCACCTTGAATGAAGTCTACACTGACGAGGGCATCTCATACGAGGTGCGTAAGCGCACGGCAGACAATTTTAGTTCGACAAAAACCAAACTCATTACAGCAGATGGCATCCGGATTAGTTCGCTGCGAATCTTCCGGCTGAAATCGATCTGGCCCCGCAGTTGACTAGGAAAAGCGTTTAGCGGAACCCATCGCGTCGATGAAGAATTGACGGGATTCAACTTTTTGAGCTGATCGGAGAGTCGATTCAATTGATGAATTGGGGTGGATGTATGGGTCGTGGTTTGTCGATCACCGAAGCCAGAGATCGAGAGAGTTGGGCTGCGTAATGCGCAGGGCTGCGATAACCTAGCGTACTGTGCGGGCGCAGCGTATTGTAATTGCGACGAAAGCCTTCGATGACGACGCGAGCCCCGATAGTCGCAGGCTGCGCCAACCTGCCCGCCCAGAGCACGAGTCGTTGCTCACCACGGCCTCCACCCTCTGCTTTTTGTGTCTTGGGCTAATAATTTTTTTGACCACCTACTCCAACACCCGCTTGGCCAAAAGCGCCTCCGCGAGCATCTTTTTAAGCTCCGTATTTTCCCGTTTCAGTTCCTTCAGGCGCTTCGCCTCATTGAGGTCCATTTGCCCGAACTGCTTCTCCCAACGATGGAATGCGGGAATGTCCCCTCAAAGAGGTTTTTGTCTCGGCAAACCTCCACGATGCTTTTGCCGCCATCGGCCTCCCGCAATATGCGGATCTTCTGTTCGGTTGTGTGTCTTTTGCCTTTCATGATCTGAGTTCATTTTAAGGCCGCGCACTAAAATTACAAGTGGCCCGGATTTCGGGGGATCACCGCGATTGGATCCGAGAGGGGTTGTCGCATGCGAAAATCGCGCGGTCGAGTTGGCCCTCGGTGGCGGCGACCACGCAGGCGATCGAGGCGTGACCGGTTACGTTGACCGTGGTGCGAATCATATCGAGGAGGCGGTCCACTCCCAGCAACAGCCCGATGCCTTCCAAGGGCAGGCCCGCCTGATTCAGCACCACGGCCAGCATCACGATGGCTGTTCCGGGAACACCGGCGGTGCCGAGCGATGACAGGACGGACATCGCCACGATGGTGACGTATTGTCCGATGCCCAACTCGATACCATACATCTGAGCGATGAATACCGACGCCACGCCGTGCATGACGGCAGTCGCGTCCTTGTTGACCGACACACCAAATGGAATCACAAAGGCCGCCACCGATCGCCCCACGCCAAGGACCTCCTCGACCACTCGCAGGCTCGTCGGTGTCGTCGCGCCGCTACTGGAAGTGCTGAAAGCGACGGCATGCATGGGCCTGATCTTCCGCAGAAATCTCAACGGGCTTAGACCGGCGCCGAATTTCAAGAGAGCACCATGCACGATCGTCACATGAAGAAACAAGGCCACGATCAACACCGCCACGTATCCCGCCAGCGACACCAGCATCGGCATGCCCGTGCTCGCAAAATTTCGCGCAGCAAGGGCGAAGACGCCGAACGGAGCGAAGAACATCAGCACTTCGACTGCTCGCATCAGGACCTCTCGTCCCTCGACAAAAAGTCGCTGAACGTTCCGACCGCTGTCACCGGCCATCGTGCTGGCGATGCAGACCAGCAAGCCGCAAAAAATGACCTGCGACATATTACCGTCGGCCATGGCTTTCACGGGATTGGAGGGAACGAGCCCGATCAAGACCTGCTTGAGCGTCGGTGGAACTGCGACTTCAACCGCGGCGGTGGTGGCGATCTGCTGACTTTTTCCCGGAGCGACGATGGTGGTCAATGTCGCCCCGAGCGTGACCGCCAGCACCGTCGTGCAGAGAAACAGCCCGAGCGTCTTTCCGCCGATGCGCGCGAGCGATCTAACGTTGTTCAGCAAACCGGCCGAACTCACGAGCGAAACGAACACGAGAGGCACCGTAATGAATTGCAAAGACGCGAGGAAGATCGTCCCCACTACGTCGAGCAACTGATCAAAGAACCACGCGCGCACCGCTCCGGGCGGACCTGCCACATTCGCCGCCAGACCAACCGCCGTACCCAATGCCAAGGCGAGCAGGGCGCGGCCCATAGGACTGAAGGCGCGCAGTCTCATGCTTTAGGATGCAACGGCTGCTGCCAGCATCTCTGCCACTCGGTCAACGTTCCCGGCATTCAATGCAGCCACGTTGATTCTCCCCGATCCAACGAGGTAGAGCGCCTGCTTTGCCCGCAAGTCTTCGACGCGCTCCCTCGGTATGCCCGTGAGCGAGAACATCCCGCATTGCCGCGCGATGGCCGCCCCCAACGCAGCCGCACCAAGTGTCGCAAGGCGTTCGCCGAGGGCGGTGCGCATATCGATAAGCCGTAACCGCATGCTTTCCAGTTCAGCTCGCCACTGGACGTTCAGTGCAGGGTCCGTGAACAAGACTTCGGCGATGCTGGAGCCATGCAGCGGAGGGTTTGAATAGGTCGTGCGGATCGCCGACTTGACCTGACTGAGCCCCCGCGCGGCTCCATCCGCATCCGCCGCCACCAGACTCAACGCGCCGACGCGTTCAGCGTAGAGACCCATGTTCTTCGAAAACGAACTTGCCACCATGAATTCGATGCCGAGCTCCATCGCTCTGAGGATGGGCGCTGTGTCTGCGGTCAACCCGGTCGCGAATCCTTGGTAGGCAAAATCAAAAATCGGGAACAGGCGCTTCTGCGCGATGATTTCGAGCATGCTCGCCCACTGCGTGTGGGAAGGATCGATGCCGGTCGGATTTTGACAGCAAACCTGCAACAGGATGCAGTCGCCTTCTGGGATGGCCGACAGACCGGCGTGAAAACGCTCCCAATCCAATTCACGAGTCGTGGGCGCATAGTAGTCCAGCATTCCGACGCTCATGTTTGCCCCTTCGAACACGCCACGGTGATTCGGCCAAGTGGGCTGCGCGAACCAGATCAAACGATCGGGCCGCATCCGCTGCAAAACTTCGGCGCCGATTCTCAGTGCTCCTGTGCCACCCGGCGTATGGGCCGCGCAAACACGGCCGGCAGCGACGGCCGGATGATTCGAGCCAAAGATCAGGTCAAGCACACCACGCAAGTAAGCCGCGCCGCCCTCAATCGGCAGGTAGGTCTTGGGGCGGTCCTGAGAGAGAAGTCGCTCCTCGGCGGCCCGTACGCTGGCCAGTGTAGGAGTGGCACCCGAGTGATTCTGATAGACCCCAGAGGCCAGATTGATCTTGTCCGGTCGAGGATCGCGTTTGAAGTCCGCAGACAATCCCAAGATCGGATCTTGAGGGGCGAGATCGAGGACTTTGAACATAACTCAGTAGGATTTACCCAAGCCGCCGTCGACCACGATGTTCTGGCCGCTCGTGTACGTATTTGCGGGTGAACACAGAAAGGCCGCGACACGACCGATCTCTTCCACTTCGCCATAGCGCCCCAACGGGATCTGGCGCTTCGTCTGCTCCTGAAGCGCTTCCTTCGTGATGTTCAGCTGCGCCGCTTTCTTCCCATCGGTGGTGTCCACGCGCTCCGTCGCAATTTTCCCCGGACTCAACAGATTGATCAAAATTCCATCGCGACCGAGTTCCGCGGACAAACTTTTCGTCAGCCCGAGCAGACCGGTTCGAAAGACATTGGAAAGAATCAGATTGTCGAGCGACGCCTTGGTGGAGGACGACGCGACGCTGACGATCCGGCCACCGCCAGCCGCCCGCATGTGCGGCAACACACCTCGAATGGCGCGGATGTAACTCAAGAGCGTCAGCTCATAGGCGGATTGCCAGGCCGCATCGTCAAAGGCATCGAACCCACCGGGCGGTGGGCCGCCCGTGTTGTTGAAAAGGGCGTAGATGGGCCCTAGATTGTTCTGTGTGCGGGCGATGGCATTCGCCAAATCGCCGGCCTTGGTGATGTCACCCGCCGTGAACTCGACGGTCGCCTGCGTCTCTTCGACGAGGCGATCCCGGACCTGCGCCAGCTTCGTCTCGTTACGGCCGAATAACATGACCCGTGCGCCTTCTTGCGCGAAGGCCTGCGCGGCACCCGAGCCAATTCCCTGGCTGGAAGCGAGCACGAGAACTGATTTGTTTTTAAGTCCGAAATCCATGGTTGGTTGTGTTTCTACCGCTTGAGGTCCTGTACCGGGTTGATGAGCGTTTCGAAGCCAGCGATCCGGCATTCCACTCTGTCTCCGTGGCTGAGTGGCGCAGCACCCGGGGTGCCGGTGGACAGAACATCGCCCGGCAAAAGCGTCATGATTTGCGAGTGGTAGCTCACGAGAAAATCAGGCCTGAAGGTCATATTCCTCACCACATTCTCCGCATGCACCTTTCCGTTGATGATCGTCTGCACCAGCAGCGATTCAACATCCGGGATTTCGTCGGGCGTTACGAGAACCGGGCCGAAGCTGAAGAAGGTGTCGAAGCTCTTCGACTGCGTCAGGTTCCGGGGATTGCGGCGAAGAATGTCCTCCGCCGTCATATCGATGACGGTAGTAAAGCCCGCCAGAACTGACCGCCATTGATCGCGGGGCACATCCCGGCATTTGCGACCAAAGATAAGTGCCAACTCAGCTTCACCGGTGGTTTTTTCTGAAAGCTTCGGCAGCAGAATGGTTTCGCCATGACCGATGATGCTCGTGTCCGGCTTCATGAAACTCGCGGGCTCGGCGGTGGGTGATTTCTCAGCCAAATCCGCCGCGTGGTCGCGGTAATTCAGGCCTATGCCCCAAATCTTTCGAGGTCTCCGATAGAGCGGAGCGAACTCGGCCGAGGCGATCGGAACGGCCTGCGCCGAATGATCGATCTCCGAATCTGTGACGTAAGCCGCCAGCTCATCAAGCCGCCCGGATTCAATCAGCGTGAGCATTTGCACCGGCCATGGGTTTACTTGCCCGGCGTTCAGTGTCTTGACCGCCACGAAGCCGGATTCAGTCAGAACCCAAGCCTCTTCGGCGCCATTATTGCGGAGTGTTGCTAATCTCATAGTTAAACGAACTTTAAGAAACGGGAGTCGCCAATTCCGCGGGTGGATTCCCCTCCAATCGTTTCCTCAGAACAGGGGGAGCACGGCACGAGTGCACAATTTCGCACACAAGGAATAGAAAACTTGCCCGGCCGGGCAGGCAACGCGCGCTCTGGCACGACGCACTTGGATAGCCGTAAAATCCAGTTTTCCGCAAAGAGGATATTCGGGCGGGACATGCGAGCAAATCGACGGCAGGAGGACGCGAGAGGAGAGGTAGAGTCAGCCCAGATCACGGACCGGCGGGGACGTGGCGAATGGTGCCGGTTACAACCCGGGTTACCTCCGAGCCCAAAGCGTCCGGAATCCGCCAGGTGATCTCGATACTCGTCGCCGGGCCGAGGGAGGGAATCTCCAGCCGGACCTTCCGCGGGTCCGGTTGGAGCCCGGCCCGCAAGACGGGCAGCGCGTGCTCGTTGATCCGGGGGCTGCCGTACTTGGCGCTGCGCTGCAGGCCCCAGACCTTGACCGCGTACCGCCCCACTTCCTGCGCGGCGGGCGGGAGCGCTTCGCTGAGGGTCAACTCGATCGCCCCGGGCAGGATACGCCATCCGACCGGCAGCGTGGCCGGCCGGCCGGTGGGCCACAGCCGGTAGAAGCCTCCCTCCTGCTCTGTCTGGGACGTGGCCCAGGCCGAGAGGCCGCACAGGTAGAGCTGACCGTTCGCGGGATGCACGCGCCCGCGCATGATCCCCGTGGGGAAATCGGGAATCGGCAGCCGGCAGAGCGCGCCCTGCGCCTCCTCCCCTGCCCCATCGGTGAAGACCACCTCGATCCGGCCCTGGCCGTACGACAGGTTCAGCAGCGCCCCGTCGAGCGGCCCCCAGCCCGGGCGGTCGAGCCAGACCAACTCGGCCGGGGAACGGTCGATCGCCTTGTCCACCCACAGGAGCGGCGGCGCCATCGCTTCATCGGACGGGTCCGCGGGCGCGCCATAGCCCCACATATTGCCGAAGAATGCTTCCGGCCTGACCCGGTTGATGCGGTTCATCGGCATCCAGTATCCCTCCTGATCCGTGACCATGAACGACCCGTCCGGGTTCAGGCACACGCCGTTCGCCGCGCGAAACCCACGGGCCAGTATCTCCGTCCGGGACCCATCGGCCGCGACCCGGAGCAGCGTCCCATGCTGGGGCACCAGCGCCGTCCGAGCATGGCGCGCGCTCTTCGCATAGTAGAAGTTGCCGGCGGCATCGGCCTGCAGCCCCATCGCGAACTCGTGGAAATGATCCGTGACCTGATGGTCGCTGTTAAAGCTTTCTAGGAAGTCGGCCTCGCCGTCGCCATCGAGGTCGCGCAGCACCAAGAGCTGGTCGCGGCAGGTGACGAACACATCGGCCCCGCGGAGCTTCAAGCCGAGCGGCTGGTACAGCCCGGCGGCGATCCGGCGCCAGGTAACCGTCTCCGCCGGTCCATCGATGCCCTCAACCCGCCACACGTCGCCGTCCCAGGTGCAGACAAAGGCCATCCGGCCGTCCGGCGAGAAGTCGAGCCCGCTCGGCCGCAGGCGGCTGCGCCAGGGATTGTCCTGCGGCAGCGTGAAGCGATCCCAGGCGAACGGGCCCTGGGTGCTGCTCCGGACGACCGGGGTGCTGATGCGCTCGGGCCAGCGGGAGGGACCGCCTCGGGTGAAGGGCGCAAGGTCCAGCGGCTCCCCGGCCATCCCACCCACGGCCGCCCGGCCGGCGTCACCGGTCACCGCCAGCCGCACGGCCAGCCGCAGCGGCGTGGCGGTCGCGGGGATTTCCACGACAACGAAGCCCGAATCGACCCGCATCTTCGCGGCTGGTGCACCCGCTAGGGCGACGGCGGTTTCGGCGTTCGCCACGCGCACGGCGAGATCGCGGGTAGAGCGGCCCACGTTGAGCGTACGCACGAAAACGGGTTGGCCCGAGGCCTCGTCTAGGTCGTGGCTCTCAAGGATGGATGCGTCGCCGACGTCGTACGCAATCACCGTCCGGTCCCTGGAACGGTAAAGGCCGCGGTAACGTTGCCACTCGCGGGGCAGCGGACCGTAGCGCCGGCCGTCGGGTCCGCGGAAACGCGGATCCCCGAAGGTACCCGTGGCCGGATCCGCCCAGCCGGGCCCGTCGGCGGTCTCGAAGCACGGCTCACCCGCCGTACGGGGGTGCACGACGTGCCGACCGTTGAAATTGATGCCCTCCCAGTCGATGAAGCCTCCGCCCGTCCAGGCGCCGGCCACGCGCAGGGTGTCATGCTCGAACACGACCCAGGCCCGGCCCGCGGCGATGCCGCCGGCACCGGCATCGAGGCGGATCGCGATGCCCTTGTAGGCGAGGTTCGCATCCGGCGTCAGGGTATCGAGGGCGGTTCCCGGCAGCTTCGCCGCCGCCGCCCGGCGCACGGTATCGGCCACCTCGTAGGTGCCGATGAGGAAGCGACCGTAGTCCATCTCCCGCCACGGCTCGCGCTTCACCGGCGCCGGCCCTTTAGACGTGCCGCGCGGCAGGCCCGCTAGGTAGTCGTCGGTCACCACGACGTACTCCAGCGGGTTGCGGCCCGCGAGGAACGTCTCGCGCAGGTAGTGGATGACGTCGTACTTCTCGCGCGGCACCAACTCCGTCTGCGGGGCCATCAGCCGCCAGCCCCGCGTGAGGGTCTGGTAAAGGGTGTGCGGATCGGCTCCGTGCCCGAACTTACCCTCCGCAAAGCGCAGCGCCGTCGGCAGGGAGCCCGCCAGGTTGAGGTCGCCGTGGCAGGCATGGCAGACCCGCTGGTAGATCTTCTCGCCCCGGGCGAGCGAGGCCGGGTTCCAGCCGAGGATCATACCCGCGTGGTCAAGGTCGCGCTCGTAGTCCGGCAGGGCGGACAGCGGTAGCAGCGGTGCACCCGGCGGCAGGCCGCCCTCCTGGGCTAGGCAGCCCAGGGCTAGGAAAAGGGCGGGGGAAACGCGTCCGATCATGCGCGGCAATTGGAAAAAGGGCTGGGCA
>Ga0209550_10002889_pt1 | contig 16468 bp, 19 predicted proteins | sample LauGreSuBDMM15SN_2_FD_187567 | JGI IMG/M metagenome (GOLD analysis project Ga0209550, IMG submission 187567) | Freshwater lake microbial communities from Lake Michigan, USA - Su13.BD.MM15.SN (SPAdes) (version 5) | ecosystem: Environmental > Aquatic > Freshwater > Lake | place: Lake Michigan...
AGAAGCTGCTTTATTAAAGCGTCCTATGGTCATTACTTACCGCATGCCCTGGTTTAGCTGGCAAATTCTCAAGCGCTTAAACTATTTGCCTTATGTTGGGCTTCCCAATATTTTGGCGCAGCGTTTTGTCGTTCCTGAGCTACTTCAAGATGATGCTAATCCAACCAAATTGGCCGAAACTATCCTCAACATGGTGAATGACAAAGCCATACTGGATGACATTCGCGGCGAGTTTACTGGTATGCATGAGCTATTGCGTCAAAATAACGAAGAAAAAGCCGCACAAGCTGTATTAGCCTATCTTAGATGACAGCACGTCTTGTTTGCGGAGTAGATGAGGCGGGCAGAGGGCCTTTAGCAGGCGCTGTGTTTGCCGCTGCCGTTATTCTTGACCCAGCTAAACCAATTTTAGGCTTAGCAGACTCTAAAAAACTCTCAGAAAAAAAGCGTGATGCGTTGGCAATTGAAATTAAAGCCAATGCTCTAGCATGGGCAATTACTAGCAGCAGCGCAGAAGAAATTGATGAGATTAATATTCTGCAAGCTAGTCTATTAGCAATGAAGCGAGCTGTGGAGGCACTTAGCATTATGCCAACGGAGATTTTAGTGGATGGATTGCATTGTCCTAAACTCTCACTGCCAATGCGTGCCATCATTCAAGGCGATAGCAAAGAGCCTGCTATTTCAGCAGCTTCTATTCTTGCTAAAACCGCACGAGATGCTGATTTGTATGCGCTAGACAAGCTACATCCTGAGTATGGATTCGCCAAGCATAAGGGCTATCCAACAGTTTTACATATGCAGATGCTAGCACAGCATGGTGTATTATCGATTCATCGCAAAAGCTATACGCCAGTTAAAAAAATATTAAATAAGGGTACATCAAATGAGTAGCACCAAAGATAGCAGCGGAAATACCTTAAACGATGGTGATTCAGTACAACTCATTAAAGATTTGAAGGTTAAAGGCACATCAGTGACCATGAAGCGCGGATCGGTTGCTAAGAATATCCGTTTAACCGACGACACTGAAGAAGTTGAATGTAGCGTTGAAAAGGTTAAAGGCCTTTTATTGAAGACCTGCTTCTTAAAGAAAATTTAAGCGATCAGTAAAAATATAGTGGGTTGTTTGTGTAAATCAGGCAACGCATTTTTTTTCCATTCAGCAATCGTTTTGCTGACAACCAACTCAGCTTCCAAGCTAACATTTCTTGCAATACATAACTTGGTATTTGTGCTACAACTAGCCAAAATATCCTCTAGCATGTGTTGATTGCGATAGGGGGTTTCAATGAATATCTGCGTTTCATTGAGGCGTTCTGACTTTTTTTCTATCTCTTTTAATTTAATGACGCGAGCAGCCTTGTCGCTCGGCAAGTAGCCTAAAAAGGTAAATTGTTGACCATTGAAGCCTGATGCCATAAGACTCAGTAATATGGATGATGGGCCAACCAAGGGAGATACTTTGATACCTTTGCGATGCGCCAAAGCCGCCAGCGTTGCACCTGGGTCAGCAATTCCTGGGCAACCCGCCTCTGATAGCATGCCAACGTTATGTCCGGCCAGCAATGGGGCAATGAGTCCAGGTAAGTCTTTTTCAGCAATATGTTCGTTGAGTAATTGGAAGTTGAGTTCACGGACTGGCTTATTTGATTTAACTGTGCCTAAAAAGCGACGCGCGCTTTTTTCGTTTTCAACCACAAAATATTCCAAGCCTTTAACGAGCTGTATTACATCAGCTGGGATAACAAAACTAATATTATCGTCACCTAATGTAACTGGAACCATGTACAGAGTGCCTAGTGACATTTTAATAAGCCTTATGTGTAAGCTTAAATGATATTAACTTGTTCATTTTGAAGCATGGTAATGAGTTTAATAAGAGGTAGGCCAATTAAAGCGTTGGGGTCTGAGCCGGTCATTGAGGCAATCAATGCGATGCCCAAACCTTCAGATTTTGCACTTCCTGCACAATTGTAGGGCTCTTCTATGGCTAAATAGTTTTCGATTTGTACGTCTGAGAGGTTTCTAAATTCCACATCATATGGCACTACCTCAGCCTGCATATGCTTAGTTGCCGAATTGTATAAACATAATGCGCTGTGAAAAGTGACGTGACGGCCACGTTGATATTGCAATTGCTTCACAGCATTTTCGTGTGTCATTGGCTTGCCAAGTTGAATGCCATCTAGCGTTGCTACTTGATCACAGCCAATAATTAATGCGTTTGGATGTGACTCTGCAATTTTTTTTGCTTTTATTTGAGAAAGTCTGAGCGCTGTTTCCTGCGGCTCCTCACCATCCATTGGTGATTCATCAATCTCAGGTGAGATTACTTCAAACGGCAAACGCAGTCTTGCTAACAGGGCTTGGCGGTAGGGTGAGGATGAAGCTAGGATTAATGTCGTCTGCATATGCGTAAAGCCTGTAAAAAGCCGACAGCGCTCTACCGTCGGCTTTTAATTTAAATCAGAGCAATATAATTACTCTGGTTGAATTTCTAACAATGATTCGTCAGGTGTAACGGTATCGCCTTTTTTAACATGAACAGCAACTACAAAGCCTGTCACTGATGCTTGAATTTCATTCTCCATTTTCATGGCCTCAATCACAAGCACGGCATCACCAGCATTCACTTTGTCGCCAGCTTTGACTTTTACTTCAACAATACTGCCTGGCATTGCCGTCGTTACGCAACCTTCGTGTGATGGGCGTGGGCGACCACTTGCACCAACAGTTGCTGTTGTTTTCTTTTTGCCATTTGATGTGCCGCCGCTGACTTCAATTTCGCTTAGCGTTTCAACAATCACTTCTTCAGCGACGCCATCAACTGAAACATAGAATGGACGCTGCTCCTCGCCAGAGTGACCAGTACCAGTTAACTTGATATGGAAAGTTTCGCCGTGCAGTGTAACCTTGAATTCATTGGGCGCATATCGTGCATCATTGGTTGAAACGGCATCTTTAGATAGTAACTGTTCTGGTTTTAAGCTGTCAGCGTTACGCTCTTGTAAGAATGTTTTTGCTAAGTCAGGGAACATGGCATAAGTCAGCACATCCTCTTCTGTCATTGCCCATGACTCAGACTCTTGACGTAGTTTATCCAATTCATCTTCAAGTAAATCAGCAGGGCGGCACTCAATCACTTCTGCATCGTAGCCAACTGCAATATTTCTTACGTCAATATCCACTGGTGCTGGCGCTTTGCCATATTGCCCTAAGAAGTAGTTTTTAACTTCATTAGTGACTGATTTGTAGCGTGCACCTGTCATTACATTCAGCACAGCTTGTGTGCCCACGATTTGAGATGTTGGGGTAACAAGCGGAGGGAAGCCTAAGTCTTCTCGTACACGTGGAATTTCTGCAAGCACTTCATCCATGCGGCTCAACGCACCTTGTTCTTTCAACTGGTTAGAGAGGTTAGAAATCATGCCGCCCGGCACTTGATTAACTAAAACTCGGGTATCAACCCCAGTGAACTCGCTTTCAAACTGCCAATATTTTTTACGAACATCGCGGAAATATGTGGTCACTTCTTGAAGCGCAGCCATACTTAAGCCTGTATCGAATTCCGTCCCCTGTAATGCAGCAACTAAGCTTTCGGTTGAGGGATGGCTTGCTCCTTCCGAGAAGGATGTATTACATGTATCGATAATCGTTGCACCATTTTCAACAGCTTTTAACAGGTTCATGCTTGCCAAACCAGAAGTAGCATGGCTATGCAAGTGGATAGGTAACTTGACTGAAGCACGGATTGCTTTAACTATGTCAGTGGTGCTCTGAGGGGTCAATAATCCGGCCATATCTTTGATGGCAATCGTATCTGAGCCCATCTCCTCGAGTTGTTTTGCCATTGCAACAAAGTAGTCAACGTCATGCACAGGGCTTGTTGTATAAGCAATAGTCCCTTCAGCATGCTTGCCATACTTCTTAACTGCTTCGATCGATACGCGTAAATTCCGAACGTCGTTCATTGCGTCAAAAATACGGAATACATCAACCCCTGAATCTGCGGATTGTTTGACGAAGGAACGCACAACATCATCAGAGTAATGACGATAACCTAATAGATTTTGACCACGCAACAACATTTGAATTCGGCTATTTGGAAGGGCGGCGCGAAGTTTTTTTAAGCGCTCCCAAGGATCCTCTTTTAAATAGCGCACGCAGGTGTCGAATGTAGCACCGCCCCAAGCTTCCAGTGACCAAAAGCCAATCGCATCTAGTTTTGAGCAAATAGGCAACATATCTTCTGTGCGAAGACGTGTTGCGATGAGAGACTGATGACCATCTCTTAAAACTAATTCAGAAACATGAACTTGTGCCATATATTTAACTTATTTTATTAATTGATTGATTGATATGAATTAAATGCCTTCATGAGCTGCAATTGCTGCAGAAATCGCTGCAGCAATCAACTCAGGAGGGAACGCAGTTGCGTAATTGTTTAGCTCAGGATGTGATTCTACAAAGCTAGTATCAAATTCGCCACTTCTAAAATCAGGGTGCTTCAAAATTTCTTGGTAATATGGAATGGTTGTTTTCACTCCATAGACCAACATATCATTAAGCGCTCTGCGACCGCGCTCAATCAAGCCATCCCAATCCAAAGCCCAAACTGTAAGCTTGGCACACATGGAGTCGTAATAGGGCGGGATAACGTATCCACTATAAATCGCCGCATCCATACGAACACCAGGGCCACCAGGGGCATAGTAACGTGTGATTTTACCAAAACTTGGAAGAAAATCGTTTTTAGGGTCTTCCGCATTAATACGAAATTCCATCGCAAATCCACGATATTTCACTTCATCTTGTTTGTATTGAAGCTCTTGGCCATCTGCAATCCTAATTTGCTCTTGCACGATATCAATACCAGTAATGGTTTCCGTTACCGTATGCTCAACTTGCAAACGAGTGTTCATTTCCATGAAGTAGAAAGTATTATCTGAATCGAGCAGGAACTCAACAGTGCCTGCATTCTCATAGCTGACCGCTTTAGCCGCTTTAACAGCTAAATTACCGATGTACTCACGTTGCGCATCACTTAATTGTGGTGATGGGGCAATTTCGATCAACTTTTGATTGCGACGCTGAATAGAGCAGTCGCGCTCAAATAGGTGAATCACGTTACCGAGACTATCGCCAATAATTTGCACTTCAATATGACGTGGATTAACAACACATTTTTCTAGGAATACTTCAGGGTTGCCGAAAGCTTTACTTGCCTCTGAAATTACACGGTCATAGTTTCCGAGCAATTCTTTTTCGTCGTTACAACGGCGAATGCCTCGACCACCACCACCGTTAGTTGCTTTCAACATAACAGGGTAGCCAATTTTAGCGGCCAAGATGCAAGCCTCATTAAGATCAGCCAGATTACCATCGCTGCCTGGAGTGCATGGAATGCCGGCTCCTACCATCGCATTACGCGCTTGAATTTTATCGCCCATTTGGCGAATCACATTCGCATCAGGGCCAATAAACTTAATACCACGACGAGCGCAGATTTCAGCCAACTCTGGATTTTCTGAAAGAAAGCCATACCCTGGGTGCAAAGCATCGCAACCTGAAGCAACAGCCAAATTAACAATATTGTGTGCATTTAGATAGCCAACTAATGGATCTGAGCCAATATTGTAGGCTTCATCTGCTTTTTTGACGTGCAATGCATGACGGTCGGCGTCAGAATAAATCGCAACGGACTTAATGCCCATTTCCGAACAAGCTCTAACGATACGCACTGCAATTTCGCCGCGATTTGCGACTAGAATTTTTTTAATCACTACTGAACCTGAATGTTAAAAGTTTAAAGATGTTAAAAATAAACGGTTAAATCGGTTAGTTTTTTGACATAACCACGACTTAATTATATCATGCGCGCCTTATGACTGCACAGCACATCATCAATAGCCTTGAATTTGCAAGAAAATCTCTAGAGATTCGTGATACAATCGCGCAAACAGATTTGCAACGATCTAAAGATTCGCTCACCAAAGAGACTGAAAGCCTTATTTGGCGCTTGACTGGTGAGTTTAGTGCAGATAAAAAAGCAAGGCTTCACTTGAGCATCAAAGGTAATATTGGCGTACCTTGCCAGCGTTGTTTAGAGCCCATGTTAATTGCTTTGAATATTCACTCAGATTTTATTTTAGTTAATGATGAATCCGAAATACCTCCTGAAGAGGACGACATAGAGGATCATGATTATATTGTTGCTGATGCGAAGATGGATGTTCTGCAAATGGTTGAAGATGAGATTTTGCTTGCTTTACCTTATGCACCAAAACACGAGATTAAAGATTGCGCAGCAAATGCGGAAGTAAATGAGCTTAAGGCTCCTAATCCCTTCACTGCATTGCGAGATTTTAAAGTGGTAAAAAGTTAGTTTATATTTAGGAGTAAGAAATGGCTGTTCAACAAAACAAAAAATCACCATCTAAACGTGGTATGCATCGCTCACATGACTTTTTAACGAATCCAGCTTTGGCCGTTGAGCCAACAACTGGCGAAGTACATTTGCGTCATCATATTAGCCCAAGCGGTTACTACCGTGGTCGTAAAGTATTGCCGGCTAAAGGCGAGTAATTAAAGATTAAAACTAGCGTGGGGTCTTTTTTTAAGATTTCACTGCTTGTTTTAGCATTTATTTAAAGCATGGATATCACCGTTGCTATTGATGCCATGGGTGGCGATTACGGCCCTCGTGTCACCATACCTGCCGCACTAGCGCTCTTAAAGCAAGATAGCCAATTAAAAGTCATATTAGTTGGCCTTAATGATGCAATTGAAGTCGAACTTCGAGCACAAAAAACAAAACTTAATTCTAGATTGAGTATCCATCATGCAAGCGACCTTGTATCGATGGATGAATCCCCTCAAAGCGCCCTCAAAAACAAAAAAGACTCATCAATGCGGGTCGCCATTAATTTGGTTAAAGACGGCCAAGCTGATGCTTGTGTAAGTGCAGGAAATACGGGTGCTTTAATGGCCACCTCAAGATTTGTCTTAAAAACACTCCCAGGTATTGATAGACCAGCCATCGCCGGCGTTTTGCCGAGCAAAAGCGGCATGACCCACATGCTCGATCTTGGCGCTAATGCAGATTGCACACCTGAGCATTTGTTGCAGTTTGCCATCATGGGTTCCGTGCTTGTTTCTTGCGTAAGAAACAAGCCAAAGCCAACAGTAGGCCTGCTAAATATAGGCTCTGAAGATATCAAAGGTAATGAAGTAGTTAAACAAACTGCCGAGTTACTTAAAGTCAGTAACTTAAACTTCTATGGCAACGTGGAAGGCGATGATATTTACAAAGGTACAACTGACCTAGTTGTTTGTGATGGTTTTGTAGGCAATGTTGCACTTAAAACTTCGGAGGGCCTAGCAAACCTCATGGCTGGCTTTTTAAAAGAAGAATTTAAAAAGAACCCAATCACCAAGCTAATGGCTTTGATTTCAATGCCTGTACTATCAGCTTTCAGAAAACGCTTAGATCCAAGATGCTATAACGGTGCTAGCTTTTTAGGCTTGCGTGGCATTGTGGTGAAAAGCCACGGCGGTGCTGATGCTTTTGCATTCAAACACGCCATCATCAAGGCAGTTGAGGAAGCAAGAAGTGGTGTTTTAGAGCGCATCTCAGAACACTTGGCACTTGAACACGCGCAATCTGAAACACCTAACACCGCGACAAATTAACTTGTCATTGAGCATGTTTGAAAATATTATTAGTTGTCAAAACCAAATTTATTTGAAAGTTCTTGCATGAAGCATTCACGTATCACGGGCACAGGCAGTTATTTGCCCGAAAGAATACTTACCAACGCAGAACTCGAGCGGTCAATTGATACTACAGACGAGTGGATTTTTACTCGCACTGGTATCCGTGAGCGCCACATCGTCGCTGAAGGTCAATACACAAGCGACATGGCCCTTGAAGCAGCTAAAAAAGCGATTGAAGCTGCAAATATTCATATCCAATCTATTGATCTCATCGTTCTTGCAACAACGACGCCCGATCGCACATTCCCAAGCACTGCTTGTTTGTTGCAACAAAAACTAGGCATTATTAATTGCCCTGCATTCGACTTACAGGCCGTTTGTAGTGGCTTCGTTTATGCACTAGCAACAGCAGACAACTTTATTAAAGCAGACGCAGCAAAATGTGTGCTTGTCGTTGGTGCGGATGCGATGTCTCGAATTACTGACTGGACCGACAGAAGCAACTGCATTCTTTGGGGTGATGGTGCTGGTGCTGTGATTCTTCAAGCCAGTGATGAACAAGGTATTTTATCAACCCATTTGCATGCCAATGGCAACTTCGCTGACATGCTGACAGTGCCACAAGGCGTATCCAATCTAGAAGGAAGCAAGACTATCTTGATGGAAGGTAACGCAGTGTTCAAAATGGCTGTGAATACATTAGATGCTATCGTCGATGATACGCTTGCAGCAAATGGCCTAGAGAAATCAGATATTGATTGGTTAGTACCACATCAAGCGAATATTCGCATCCTGCAATCCACTGCCAAGAAACTTGGCATGAGCATGGACAGGGTAGTGACAACCGTTGATAAGCATGGCAATACCTCTGCAGCGTCAATTCCATTGGCACTTGATGTTGCTGTCCGCGATGGCCGTATTAAACGTGGTGAAACCATTTTAATGGAAGCCTTTGGTGGTGGGTTCACCTGGGGTTCTGTCTTGATGAAATATTGAGCTAATAAAGTATTAAGAGGTTTACATGAAATTTGCTTTCTTCTTCCCAGGTCAAGGTTCACAATCAGTCGGCATGATGCAAGGCTTGGCTGATATTGCAGTCGTTCGCCAAACTTTCGATGAAGCGTCAGATATATTAGGCCAAAATTTTTGGACAATGGTGACAGAATCAAACGAAGCGCTTAACCAAACTAGCAATACACAACCATTAATGCTCACAGCAGGCGTTGCCACATGGCGTGCTTGGCAAGCACATTCATCTTTAGCGCCATCCATTTTGGCAGGACATAGCTTAGGTGAATACACGGCTCTAGTAGCTGCCGCCGCTTTAAGCTTTAAAGATGCGTTGCCATTGGTACGTTATCGCGCTGAAGTGATGCAAAGTGCTGTTGCTGAGGGCGTTGGTGCAATGGCTGCTATTCTTGGTCTTGATGATGAAACAGTCCGTCAGGTGTGTGCTGAAGGCGCACAAGGCGAAGTACTGGAAGCAGTTAATTTAAACTCCCCAGGGCAAGTGGTCATCGCAGGCAATAAAGCCGCTGTTGAGCGCGGCATGGAGATTGCAAAAGCCAAAGGCGCTAAACGTGCTTTAGCCCTTTCTGTAAGCGTTCCATCGCATTGTGCATTGATGAAACCAGCAGCAGAAGCCTTGGCTGTATATTTACAAAACGTCCCAATGACAGTTGGCAATGTTCCAGTGATTCATAATGCTGATGTGCTTGCTTATAGCGATACTCATCAAATGAAGGACGCTTTAGTGCGTCAATTATATAGCCCGGTAAGATGGGTTGAAACTGTGCAAAGTACCTACAATCAAGGCATTACAAACACAGCAGAGTGCGGCCCAGGCAAGGTACTTGCAGGTCTCACAAAACGCATTGTGGCTGAATTGCCTTGTATCGCATTAACAAATGTAGAATCCTTGGCAGAAGCTCAAGTGCAATTCTCAGCATAAATAATAGGGAGAACAATATGTTAGATGGTCAAATTGCATTAGTGACAGGAGCTAGTCGCGGCATTGGTGCTGCAATTGCTCAAGAACTAGGCAAGAAGGGCGCAATTGTTATTGGAACAGCCACCACACAAAAGGGTGCTGAGGGCATTAGCGCTGCATTAAGAGATGCTGGCATAAAAGGCTGTGGCCTCTTGCTAGATGTAAATGATAATGAACAAATTCAAGCGACTTTAAAAACAATCGCTGAGCAATTTGGCGATGTAAGCATTCTTGTGAATAATGCGGGCATCACTAAAGATACATTGCTCATGCGCATGGAAGAGAGCGATTGGGATGCGGTCATCTCAACGAACTTAAGCTCTGTATTCCGCATGTCTAAAGCCGTTTTGCGTCCAATGATGAAGGCAAGAACAGGTCGTATCATTAGCATTTCATCAGTCGTTGGGCATATGGGTAACGCTGGCCAAACAAATTATGCAGCTGCAAAAGCAGGCATGTCAGGCTTTACGAAATCATTAGCAAGTGAAGTAGGCAGCCGCAACATTACAGTGAACTGTGTTGCGCCAGGCTTTATTGATACCGATATGACGCGCTCATTGCCAGATGAGCATAAAGAGGCATTATTGAAGCACATTCCTTTGGCTAAACTTGGTCAAGACAGCGATATTGCAGCTGCGGTGACGTTTTTAGCATCACCATCAGCAGGCTATATTACAGGCGAAACCTTGCATGTGAACGGTGGAATGTACATGGCATAATGCCATTAATAATTTAGTTTTTTGATTTCCTCAGGCTTTTTGTTAGAATGGCATGAGGTTTAGTAGCAGTAAATTTAAAATAAATTAAGGGGATTTAGATGTCTGACATCGAACAACGCGTTAAAAAAATTGTAATCGAACAACTTGGTGCTAACGAAGCAGATGTAAAAAACGCATCTTCATTTGTTGATGATTTGGGCGCTGACTCTCTAGATACAGTTGAATTAGTGATGGCTCTTGAAGAAGAGTTTGACTGCGAAATTCCTGATGAAGAAGCTGAAAAAATCACAACAGTACAACAAGCTATTGACTACGTCACAGCTAATCTTAAGTAATTAAACGTCTCATTATTTCTTGGAGTCGCTTTGTCCAAGCCAATTAACGTGTCTAAACGACGCGTCGTTGTAACTGGTCTAGGGGTTGTATCACCGGTTGGTATTGGTGTACAGCCTGCTTGGTCTAATCTTATTGCTGGAAAATCTGGTATTACTAGAATCACAAAATTTGATCCTAGTAATTTTTCATCTCAAGTTGCAGGTGAAGTAAAAGATTTCGATGTGTCGCAATATCTTCCTGCAAAGGAAGCGCGTCGCATGGATACTTTTATTCAGTACGGCTTAGCCGCAGCTATTGAAGCAGTAAAAGACTCAGGTATTGAAGCGACTGAAGAAAATGCTGAGCGTATCGGCGTATCTATCGGCTCAGGTATTGGTGGTATTCAGTTAATTGAACAAACCAATGACACTTATGATGAAGGCGGTCCTCGTAAAGTGTCGCCATTCTTCATTCCCGGCACGATTATTAATATGATTTCCGGCAATCTATCTATTATGTTTGGCTTTAAAGGCCCGAATGTATCAATAGTGACTGCTTGTACAACCGGCACCCACTCCATTGGCGATGCAGCGCGTATGATTGAATACGGTGATGCTGACGCAATGGTTGCTGGCGGTGCAGAAGCTGCTATTACAGAGCTTTCTGTTGCTGGCTTTGCTTCAGCGCGTGCTTTATCAAGTCGCAATAATGATCCGGCAACTGCAAGTCGCCCTTGGGATAAGGACAGAGATGGTTTTGTCATAGGCGAAGGTGCTGGGGTGATGGTGCTTGAAGAGTATGAGTCAGCTAAAAAACGTGGCGCTAAAATCTACGCTGAGCTAATCGGCTATGGCATGAGCGCTGATGCATTTCACATGACAGCACCAAACATGGACGGCCCACGTCGTTCTATGCGAAATGCGATGAACAATGCAGGCGTAAATCCTGATCAAGTTCAATTTGTGAATGCACATGGCACATCAACACCATTAGGCGACGCAAACGAAACCAATGCAATTAAAGCGGCATTTGGGGACCATGCAAAGAGAGTCGTTGTAAACTCAACCAAATCCATGACAGGGCATTTGTTGGGTGGGGCAGGTGGTTTGGAATCAGTATTCACTGTACTTTCTATCTTCAACCAAATCTCACCACCAACCATCAACATCTTCAATCAAGATCCAGAATGCGATTTGGATTTCTGTGCAAACACCGCACGCGATATGAAAATTGATATTGCACTCAAAAACAACTTTGGTTTCGGTGGTACAAATGGTTCGCTCATATTCCGAAAGATTTAAGCAAGCCGCAACTCTTTCGGGATATCAAAAAACATTCTTTAGGCTGTTCTTAACATGAGAATGCACTAAAAGACCAACAATCTAAACCGCATGAATCCAGAAGCTCAAAACAATCAATATTTAATCAATGGCAAGCCCTCAGCAGGGCTTTCTATGTTTGACCGTGGCCTTGCTTATGGCGATGGCGTTTTCCGTACCTTTCTTTTCAAAAATGGCGTCCCGCATCATTGGGAGTTGCAGTATCAAAAACTCTCTCAAGATTGCCAAGCACTAGGAATCGCTTGCCCAAGCGAGGAAGAATTACTATCAGACATTAAAGCGTTGTTTAATGGAGGCGCAGATGCCGTTGCTAAAATCATTGTCACACGTGGCGAAAGCAGTCGTGGCTACGCGGTGCCTGATGGCATTCAAGCCAACAGAGTCGTCACTAAATCAGCATTGCCAACTTATCCTTTAAGCAATCAAACGCAGGGCGTGAAGCTTCATCTTTGTGAGCTAAAACTGGGCCTTCAAGTAAAGTTGGCTGGGGTGAAGCATCTTAATCGATTAGAGAACGTTTTGGCACGCATGGAATGGAACGACACTAAGATTGCCGATGGCCTGTTGATGGACAGCAACGACAACGTCATTGAGTGCACAATGAGCAATATTTTCGCAAGGTTTGGTAATGAGTTCATTACACCATCGCTCGATCAATGTGGCGTTGCTGGCATCGCAAGAGCACGTATCATAGAAAATGCTAAAGACTTTGATCTGGATGTTAAAATTGAAGTATTGAAGCTCAATAAACTCATGCAGGCTGATGAAATAATTATTTGCAACAGCTTGTTTGGCGTATGGCAAGTGGTAGACTTTAATGGTAAGCAATGGTCCAAACAAAGCCTAGATAGCCGATTGCGTGAAATGCTACTTAACTAGGATGCGATTCATCATAAAAACCATCAGAATAAGTTTGCTGTGCGCTGGTTTAGCGCTCGCATGGCTGATTTATTTTGCCAATTCAGGCATACAGCTCAAAACGGAAACTGAGAGCTTTGATATTGAAGCTGGAAGCCGCTTTAGAGGCGTCACACATCAACTTGTTCAGCAAAAAATCATACAAGACCCTGTAAGCTTTGAAGTGCTTGCTAGAGCGTTGCGCGTGGCCTCAGACGTCAAAGCCGGCATATACGAAGTTAAAAGCGGCATCACACCATTAGAGCTGTTGGACATGATGACTTCAGGCTCAAGCACCCAAGTAAGCATTACTTTTATTGAAGGATGGACTTTTGCGCAAATGCGTGAAGAGTTGAACGCCTCAGAAAAAGTGAAGCATATGACCATGAGTGAAACAGACCAGCAAATCTTAAAAGAAATTGGCGCAACGGAAACCATGCCTGAAGGTCTATTCTTCCCAGACACTTACTTCTTTACTCCCAACACTAGCGATAGAGATGTCCTCAAGCGTGCATACTCAACCATGCAAAGCAAAGTAAAAAACGCTTGGGCAACAAAAGCGAATGGTTTGCCTTACCGTACTCCATACGAAGCGTTAATTATGGCTTCTATTGTTGAAAAAGAAACAGGGAGAGCTGTTGAACGAACACAAATTGCTGGGGTGTTTATTAATCGATTAAAAATAGGCATGCGACTTCAAACAGACCCAACCGTGATTTATGGCATGGGCGAGCATTTTGATGGTGATATCCATAAAAAAGACTTATTAAGCGATACCGTTTATAACACCTATACTCGCGATGGCTTGCCGCCAACGCCCATTGCGATGCCAGGCCTTGGCGCAATCAAGGCGGCATTGCACCCGGCGCAAACCAAAGCGCTTTATTTTGTAGGGAAAGGCGATGGCACACATCACTTCTCCACAAGCCTTACAGAGCATAGCAATGCGATTATTAAGTACCAATTAGGTGGAAATCGTGCGCGGTAAATTTATCACATTGGAAGGCATGGATGGCGCTGGTAAAAGTACGCATATTCCAGACATTATCAAATTGCTTGAAAGCAAAGGCGTTGAGGTCGTTGCTACGCGCGAACCAGGTGGCACGGCATTAGGTGAGCAATTAAGAAAATTGCTTCTTAATGAGCCAATGCATCCAGAAACCGAAACCTTATTGATGTTTGCTGCGCGAAAAGAGCATATCGCCAAAGTCATTGAGCCTGCTTTAACTCGAGGCGCATGGGTGCTGTCAGACAGATTTACTGATGCCACTTATGCTTATCAAAGTGGCGGCCGTGGGGTTTTGGCGAACAAAGTGATTGAATTGGAAGCTTGGGTTCAAGATGGCTTGCAACCTGATTTGACGCTGCTATTTGATGTGCCTGTAGAGATCAGCGTGGCGCGCTTAGCGATTGCTAGAACCCCAGATAAGTTTGAGCGTGAATCTTCAGAATTTTTCACAAAAATTCGCAATGCTTATCTCGACAGAGCCTATAAGAATCCAAATCGCTTCTGCATAATCAATTCAAATCAAGCTTTAGATAATGTTAAAGTTGAAGTAGAGAATGTCATTTCAACCTTATGATAGTTAGTGAAAATTATCCTTGGCAGTCATTCATCTGGCAGCACTTAATGTTAGACAAAAGGCGCTTGCCTCATGCATTATTGTTGCGTGGTCAAAGTGGCATAGGCAAGCAAGCCTTTGCCATTTCACTTTCGCAAGCTTTGCTATGCGAAAAAGTAAATTCAGCGCATCAAGCCTGTGGTGTATGCCCAAGTTGCGGATGGTTTGAACAAGACAATCATCCTGACTTCCGTCTGATTTTGCCTGAACAAGATGTAAGTAAAGATGATGAAGTCGGCACAAAAAGCACTAAAAAAAGAACGCAGATTGTTATTGAGCAAATAAGAAGCTTAAGTGACTTTTTAAGCCTTTCAAGTCACAAGAGCGATGGTGTGCGTATTGTGCTAATTCACCCAGCAGAAGGTCTCAACGCTGCTGCGGCAAATGCATTATTGAAAATGCTTGAGGAGCCGCCACCAAACGTTATCTTTATTTTGGTTGCCCATCAAGCACACAAAATACTGCCGACCATTATGAGTCGCTGCCAAAAGATAGATATGCCTGTGCCATCGACAGATGATGCGCTTGCCTGGATGAGGCAAAAGGGCATACAGTCGGCGGAAGTGTTGCTGAGCTACGCTGGCGGTTCGCCCCTAATGGCAACAGATGAAATAGAGGAGGGCGTGCTGACCTCTATTCAAATCTGCAAACTATTATCCTTTGGCGCTAAATCAGATGTATTTCAACTATCCACAGCTTGTTTGGCATTAGGCATGGAGAATGCCGTAAGCGCATTACAGAAATGGTCATACGATCTACTTCTTTGCCATTTCACGCAAGAAGTAAGATATCATCCAAGTCATGAGGGCGCAGTTAAAAAGCTAGCTCAGCAACTACACTTATCTCAACTTTTGGACTTTCAAAAAATGCTTGGCGATGCCAAAAAAAGTGCAAACCACTCGTTGAATAATGAATTGCAATTAGAACGCTTGTTTTTACACTACATACAGATATTTAAATGAGTCGTTTATGAACACACAAACAGTCAATCAGACAGCAAAAACAAGCCAAGCTAACAAGACGGGTGTTTTATCGCTTACGATTAAAGAGAAATCAATGTTGTATTCAGCCTATATGCCATTTTATTCCAACAAATCGAAAATATAGCATGGGTGAAGAAGTCTTTATGTTGCTGAATTTGCCAGAAGATGACTCTAAAATAAGCGTTGCGGGAAAAGTGGTTTGGATTAATAAAGTGGCGCTTGCAGGAAGAGCTCAAGGCATCGGCGTACAGTTTAACAACGACGCAAGCGGTTTGGGGTCGAAAAAAAAAATTGAAGCCTTACTGGGCATTTCAATCAAGTCTAGCCGACCAACACATACCATTTAATCATCATGTTAGTCGATTCGCATTGCCACTTAAACTTTCCTGAGCTAGCAGCAAATATTGATGCGGTTCGCAGCGCCATGACCGAAAATGGAGTAGGTCACGCACTTTGTATTTCCGTCACTTTAAAAGATTTCCCGCAGGTCCTAGCCCTAGCTGACAAGTACGCTAATTTCTTTGCTTCAGTTGGGGTACACCCTGACTATGAATGTGAACCGCCTTTTACCAGCGAAACCTTAGTTGTCCTTGCTCAGCACCCGAAAGTCATCGCAATAGGTGAAACGGGGCTTGATTATTTTAGGCTCACTGGCGATCTAGAATGGCAAAGAGAACGCTTCCGCACGCATATCCGCGCTGCAATTAAAACTCAGCTTCCTTTGGTTATCCATACCCGCTCATCAGCAGAAGATACTTTGCGCATCATGCAAGAAGAAAATGCGCGAGAAATAGGCGGTGTTATGCATTGTTTTACCGAAACACTGGATGTGGCGATGCGCGCTATTGAAATGGGTTTTTATATTTCATTCTCTGGCATCGTT
>Ga0209550_10002890_pt1 | contig 16468 bp, 16 predicted proteins | sample LauGreSuBDMM15SN_2_FD_187567 | JGI IMG/M metagenome (GOLD analysis project Ga0209550, IMG submission 187567) | Freshwater lake microbial communities from Lake Michigan, USA - Su13.BD.MM15.SN (SPAdes) (version 5) | ecosystem: Environmental > Aquatic > Freshwater > Lake | place: Lake Michigan...
GTGCAAACCAAAGAGAGTAAGGGTATGAAAACCCTTTTGCGCTAATTCATCACTTAAAATACTTGGATCAGTCAGAGTATGACAATACATTTCTGATGGAGCATGCTGGGGTATCTCACCATTTTTAGCAGTGACATAGGCATCTTCTAACTCTGAGTAACTCTCATTAATATGAAAAGTTCCTGAAAAAGCCTTCTGCGGATCCGCACCCGATTTTAAACGTGGCAATTTTCGAAGCAACATATTAATTTTTAACTGCGAACCAGATAGCGTCTTCTGGCTACTCTTTCCACGAAGACGATCTAGATGCCCTGGCGCCGCATTGCTCAATAGATATTTGGCCGTAAAGCTCTCACCCGTGACCGTCTGCACCTTTACGCCATGGGCATCTGAGGAAATCTCATTGACTTCAGAATTGGTTTTGATTTCAACGCCATGGGAACGAACTACTCGCTCTAATTCATTAACAAGTGCAACCATTCCTCCATGTGGAACTTTCCACTCTCCTGTGCCATTGCCCATGAGGTGATAGAGAAAACAAATGTTTGCTTGAATGGAATTGGCTGAAACAAATGTTCCGATCAGGGCATCGGTTAACACAACTCCTTGAACTAGATCATCTTTGAATGTGGAGCGAATAATCTGCGCCATCGGTTTTTCAACTAGATATTCCCAGGTTTTATCTTGGGCAAGCAAAGCTTTCATCTGACTTCTGGTGCGCAGTGGTTCCAGAAAAGTTGGGGCCATCTTCTGTGCGAATTTTTCTACCTCGGAATAAAACTGCTGCCAAGCAATACCTTCATCTGAAGAACCAGTGAGTTCGAAAAAAGAGTCTTCAGTTTGCTTATCCCAGACTCTGGAAATATGTAATCCAAAATCCTTGCCATCTTTTTTATAGGGCGTAAAAGAGGAGACTTCTCGTGAAATAGTTTTAAAGTTCAAAGCCAGATCTTTAACAATTTGATCTGGTAAAAGCGCTACTAAATACGAATAGCGAGAAAGAAGTGCGTCATATTCTTTAAATGCTCGAACACTTGCTGTTGCGCCACCAATTTCATCAGCGGCTTCTAGCATTAGAACACTCTTGCCGGCCTTTGCCAGATAGGCCGCGGCTACTAAACCATTGTGACCTGCGCCAATGACGATGACGTCATATTTCATAAATGAACTGTATTTCTCAATTTACTTTGGTTCAAGAATGAGTGAAACAGAGTTAATGCACCAGCGCTGATCAGTTGGTGTGCCAAAACCCTCGCCTTCGAAAACATGTCCAAGATGTGAGTCACATGCAGCGCATCTGACTTCAGTTCTCACACGTGGGGCAAGGGAGCGATCTTCAATAAGTGTGACCGCATCATTTTCTGTTGGAGCATAAAAGCTTGGCCATCCACATCCGGAATGAAACTTTGTTTCACTTCTAAATAATTCAGATTGGCACGCTTTGCATTTATAAACACCCATCGTTTCGGTGTCTGTGTACTCCCCCGTAAATGGTCGCTCCGTCGCACCCTTTCGCAGTACTTCATATGAAAGTGGATCTAACTGCGCCTTAAGGGCTAATTCATCAATCTGAATTTTCTTACTCATGCATTTACCGCTGATTCTGGAAAACGAACGCCTGTGTTTGAGTGACAGTCATACCCATTTGGATTCTTCTCCAGATAGCGCTGGTGATACTCCTCAGCTTCATAATATTCGTGCTCACTAGCTGGCAAAACTTCAGTAACAATTTTGCCAATGGAATTAGCATCGAGTGCGTTCTGATAAATACTGAGAGATTTTTGGACTCCATCTCTTTGTTCATCAGATGTTGTGAAAATCGCACTTCTGTATTGCGAACCAATGTCATTGCCCTGGCGATCAATTGTGGTCGGATCGTGCATCTCCCAGAATTCTTTCAATAACCTCGAATAGGAGATCGTGCTGGGATCAAATGTAACTTTGACCGCTTCTGCATGTCCGGTTCTGCCTGTGCAGACTAATTCGTAAGAAGGATTGGCAATAGTTCCGCCCATGTAACCAACGCTTGTTTGGATAACTCCATCTAAATTCCAGAATCGTCTTTCAGCACCCCAAAAACAACCAGTTGCAAAATATGCTGTGTGTGCGCTCATCTCTGAATTCTCGCACCTCATTTGTGTTCATGCACGCGCTGATAACCTTGCGCATGCGCCCCCGTAGCTCAGGGGATAGAGCACAGCCCTCCGAAGGCTGGTGCGCAGGTTCGATTCCTGCCGGGGGCACGCATAATCATTCAATTGAGTTAGATGGCGACTTAAATCACTTAATCCACAGAAATCTTTTGCCGTACATCCTTGTTTAAGTAATGAATACGCGAGATAATTAAGACGTTGCGTTGGCATTATTGCCTCGTATTTAGTAATTTTCGAAAATTTCTCATGTGGAAAGGATGGTTCTGTCATGGATTGGCGTCATCAATCTGCTTGTCGCGATGAAGATCCTGAGCTCTTCTTTCCTGTTGGAAACACTGGACCAGCAATTACACAAATTGAAGAAGCGAAAAAAGTTTGTAATCGCTGCATCGTTAAAGAACCTTGCCTGGCGTGGGCACTCGAAAGTGGTCAAGATGCTGGAGTGTGGGGCGGATTATCAGAAGATGAGCGTCGTGCCCTAAAGCGCCGTGCTGCTAGAAATCGTGCACGCTTGCAAGAGCAAAATCAAATAAATAATCCTGCTTAAAGCGGAAAAGAAAGTTTTGCAACCGTTGAATTTTGTGTTGACTTTAATTCTATAGAACCCTTTAACTCATTTTCAGTCAAAGTTCTTACAATCTGCAGTCCTAAGTTAGATGATGTATTCAAGTCAAAATCACTGGGCAAGCCCACGCCATCATCTGAAACCTCAATAATGCAATCCTTGCTTGTTCGCTCGATGTTAATGTGCAGCCCAGATCCTTTAGTAGCCAAGCCGTGCTCGAGTGCATTATGAATTAACTCCGTGATTACTAAAGCAAGGGGTGTTGCAATGCGTGGATCAAGGGATGAAATCTCACCGGTTCGAGTAATTTTTACCTCACTCATTCGGGGGCTTAAATCCAAGGCATGGGTAATAAGTGAATCCAATACTTGATCGAAAGCAACGCTTGCCTCTGAGCTAGTTGAAAGCGTTTCGTGAACCAGAGCGATTGATGCAATGCGACGCACTGCTTCGTCAAGGGCTGCACTTGCGCTGGGATCTTCGATGCGTCGTGCTTGTAGTCTCAACAGCGCAGAAACAGTCTGCAGATTGTTTTTTACACGGTGATGAATCTCTTTAATAGTTACATCTTTAGTAACAATCACACGTTCACGGCGGCGCAATTCCGTTACATTTTGAATCAAAACAATCGCTCCGATGCGATCTCCCTTTGCCAAGAGCGGAAGCACAATTAAATCAATTGTTCCTCCATCATTTTCGCACTCAGCACGTTGTAAATTCTTACCACTGAGACGACTTCGTAATCCGTGATCATCAGCATCATGATTATTCTTATTTAGCTTTTCACTGATTTCCCCGAGGTTAAACCCTTCAAGATCGTTATCCCATCCAAGTCTGTTATATGCAGAACGTGCGTTAGGGCTTGCAAAAGAAATAACTCCATTGACATCTAATCTAATTAATCCATCTCCCACACGTGGTGCGGGATCAAGATATTCATGAGCACCTGGATATGGAAATGTTGCCTCACAAACCATGGCATATAACTTGTGGGCAATTTCGCGGTAATTAAGTTCCAGACGACTTGGAGTTCGCATTGACTCCGCACTTCTGTGTCGAGAAATCACAGCAATTACCTGTGAATCAAAAATTACTGGCACTGTTTCAACTTTGATCATTTCCTCGCCATCTAATTCTGGCTCTGAATCTCTAATAATTTCACCATTTGAGAGAGCTTGGTCAATTAGTGGTTTGGATCCCCAGTCGATTTCATCGCCTATTACATCGTGAGAAAAAATCGTTGCCGCAGTTGTTGGACGGATATGAGCTACTGCAACGTAGCCAGTTGGCCAGCTTTTGAAATCTTTACGCAGTGGAACCCAAAGAACTAAATCCGCGAAAGATAAGTCTGCGAGTAATTGCCAGTCAGCAACAAGTTCTTGAATTCGATGAATATGTTGGGCGGTAAGTGGTGATCTGCCATGAACAAGATCTTCCAGGCGTGCCATTACTTACTCCCTACGGATTGCAGATAATCGCCTATCTCTTGCGTTGCATACCACGTTAATTCATCCTCAACTGAGTCATATACAAAGAGGGCTTCAACGTTTTCCCAGATAATGTTGTTAAGTATCTCAATTGTCTCTTCACTGTGTCGAGAGACTTCTTTTTCCGCCAATTCAACTGCGATAACGAACCCACCAGATGCGCGGGCAGCAATCATTGAAATTTCATACTCTGCTTCTTCTTCATCTAGCTCTGGATTGGCAGTGATGAATTTAATCGTTGGAGCATAAATAATTTCAGGTGCGAATGTTTTTTGAAGATAAAACTCCTTGACTTCATCAATCGTCAGAGGCAGATAGGCACGCATAGGGTAAGGGTATAAGAGTTTATGAAATCATTTCACTTGCGATGGCAGCCAACGCTTTTCGCAGAACTCCTCGTTCATTGACCTCAGCAAGAGCGCCCCGTGATTGTGAAGAATCTGCCGTGTTTCGAGCATCGGCGGGTAGAACATATAGATGCTGCGCTTTATGAGTCGTGGCAATTGCTAGAAACGCTTTTTCTTCTTCTTGCCCCTTTCGTCCATGAGAGCGCATGTTGAGTATGAAAGTTATTGAACAAATTAATGAAGTTCTATTAAGAATTGATGTGACTTTCTTAAAGCGCACCTGTCCGATTCGATCGGGTCTAGCAATAATCCATAAATCATCGGCGTGATCGCCCACCCACGTAATCACCAATGAATCTGCTCGCCTATCCGATAACTGCGAAGACAGGTCATTGATCCTTCCAATATCTAAGATTATGAAGTCGAATTCAAGGTTGGCTTTTTCAATAAATGAATCAAATTCAGTAATTCTTTGGCGCGTTAATTCTTTTAAATATAGAAAGGGTGATGAAAGCCTCCATAACTCCTCATCAACGAGGTTTCTTTGATCTAAATACACCGCAATGTTTGAGTCGGCTAAATTTGCATCAACAAGTAAGATTTTTTTAGATTGCAAACTTAATTCATAGGCCAGATTTATCGCGATAGTACTTGCACCCGTGCATGAGCCTGCCGATGAAATTGCAATCACACGTGCTCGCTTTTCAGGTTGCATCAGTGGCTTGAGTTTTCTAATCAATGGCGATCTCACATAGCCGCGGATAAATGTCGCAAGTTGTGGCGCTGTGGCTGGAATCTCATGCAGCGAATCATCTTCGCTGCGCACAGTAGTCGATGATGCAAATCCAATTACTTGTCGAAACTTCAATGAAAGACTTTCAAATGCAATCGAATCAAAATCGTTTAAATCAGGTGAATACAGCAAAAGTGCGGTACTAGCTTGCACTTGTTGGTTTGCGGCAAATTCGACAAGAGATTCAAAATCTACTGCCCGATGAATGACGCTCCACCCCTGTGTGAATAAGGTTGCCGCTATGAAACTTTCTTGATCAGAGTTTGAAATTGCCGTGACTATGACGGGCAGTGCAATGTCAGCCATGTGAGCTCACAAGAACTACGCGACCTTGAGATGTTGCGCCAAGGAGTAAAAGCACATCTTCAGAGCTCACTGCCACGGTTAACCCAACTTCACTACCAAAGTTTGAACCACTCTTAGTTATCGCAAGCACATGGGCGCCCACAACAACTAACTCTGGAATTAGTTGAATCTCATTGTTTGTATCATCTTGAACCCAATAAATATCCACCGCAGCACCTGGAATGAGTCCATCTGGTGCATCTGCTGATCGAATGCTCAATGGAACAGAACTCAGTGAAATCACACCAGATCGCGGTGCAATTGCACTCTTTGAAATTAACTCGTGTGATTCAACTCTAACTTGTGTGAAGGAACCCACAATCTGTGATGAATCACTTACATAATTATCTGCAACCTCTCCGAGTGAAACCTGAATCTCTGTGAGGTCACTTTCAATTATTTGATGTCCCGGCAGTAAGAAATTTGTGGAGACAATCATGCTCGTTTTTTGGTTTGCTAGGGAAGAAAATATAAAAGCACTGATGAGCGAAGCTGCGATGAGAGTGATTGCTAGAACTAAACGTGCGCGTGATGATTTTCTATAGGTAGCCATAGGAAGGTACTCAACGCTAGAAAGAATTCGTATTGGCTAATACTCCACATTCATACTTTTTGATGAGCCGGGATTCATCTCTTTAACTGTTTTATCCCCTGTGCATCTGAGCCAATCTCGGCTCATGACAACCTTAGAGAGCATTTCATTAATCAAGCCCGTTACTTATGCCCATATTTCTAGTTGTGAAGCCGAAGATTGGCAACACCCGATGTTAGAAATGTTTCGACCAATTGTAGAAGAGCATGAAAAACAAAAAGCTCGGCTTTATTTAATTCCTTCAACTTTTGATGATGAATACGATCCTGATTTCTCACCACAACCAACTTCTGCAAGTGATCTGCCAGAGTTGCACGAATGGACCATGCGCTTTGTTGTTAGTGTCCTTGAGATTTGGGCTGGGCGTCGTTCTCCTTCACAATTAACTCGCATGTGTCATCGAAAGATTTTCACTGAGTTACACGCTCGCGCCGGAACATTTAAGGAGGTAGGAAAACTTCGAACTATCCACCAAAGCGAACCCTTGGATGGTATTTGTGAATCTGTGGTGACGGTTAGATTCGGAGAACGTTTGCGCGCGCTATCAGTGCGATTTGAAGGAGTTGATAATCGTTGGTTGTGTACTGCTTTGGACTTACTTTAGAAACTATGCAGCACCATGGCAACGTTTGAATTTCTTACCTGAGCCACAAGGACAAGGTCCATTTCTTGAAACATCCGTTGAACGCGTAACTCCATCTTCATCGGCAGCTGTGTACTTAAGCGCTGCTGCCGGTGCTTCTGGTTGTTCAAGGCCTTTTGCTTGAACCTTGTTGCCACCTTCAACTTGAACTTCGATATTAAACAAATAACTAGCAATCTCTTCTTTAATTGCATCCATCATCGCAGTGAAAAGATCAAAACCCTCACGTTGATATTCAACGAGTGGGTCACGTTGAGCCATAGCGCGAAGCCCAATTCCCTCTTGTAGATAATCCATCTCATACAGATGTTCACGCCATTTGCGATCAAGAACTGAGAGCAAAACTTTGCGCTCTAATTCGCGCATTACTTCAGTACCCAGGCTCTCTTCGCGTTTTTGATAAGCAGCGCTCACATCATCTTGAATTCGAGTGCGCAAAAATTCAGAATCTAGTCCTGCTCGTGAACCAACCTCTATTTCAATCTCTTGAACTGTAAATGAGACTGGATAAATTGCCTTTAAGGCTGTCCAAAGCTTTTCTAGATCCCAATCTTCTGCAAATCCTTCTGCTGTTGCTGCATCTACGTAAGCATCCAGAGTTTCGCTCATGAATTCAGCAACTTGATCCTTGATGTCTTTGCCTTCTAATACAAGGCGGCGTTCACCATAAATTACTTCGCGTTGGCGATTCATGACATCGTCATACTTTAAAACGTTCTTACGGATTTCAAAGTTCTGAGCTTCTACTTGAGTCTGAGCCGAACGAATAGCATTTGAGACCATCTTTGATTCGATAGGTGCATCATCTGGAATTCCGGCAGCTGATAGGAAACGTTCGACTAAGCCTGAATTAAATCTGCGCATGAGTTCATCTTGTAATGAAAGGTAGAAACGAGACTCACCCGGATCGCCTTGGCGACCAGATCGTCCGCGCAACTGATTATCAATACGTCTTGATTCGTGACGCTCAGTTCCGAGAACATAGAGGCCACCGAGTTCGCTGACTTCATCATGTCCTTTTAAAACAGCAGCCTTTTGCTTTGCTATTTCATCTGGCCAAGCAGCTTCGTACTCTTGTGGATTATCAACTGGAGATAATCCCTTACGTTGTAATTCAAAGTCAGCCATAAATTCTGGATTACCGCCGAGCATGATGTCAGTACCGCGGCCTGCCATATTGGTAGCAACTGTTACAGCGCCAACAACTCCTGCGCGAGCAATGATTGCGGCTTCTCGTTCGTGATGTTTTGCATTGAGCACTTCGTGGGGCACACCGCTTTTCTTAAGCAAGGCCGATAACTCTTCAGATTTTTCAACGCTGACAGTTCCGACCAATACTGGTTGACCTTTGCGATGGCGCTGCACAATATCTGCAGTCACGGCTGCAAACTTTCCTTCTTCTGATTTATATACTAAGTCTGCTTGATCAATTCGAACCATAGAACGGTTGGTCGGAATAGGCACAACACCGAGCTTGTAGATCTGTTGAAATTCAGAAGCTTCAGTCATCGCTGTACCAGTCATACCTGAAAGTTTTTCGTATAAACGGAAGTAATTCTGAAGAGTGATTGTCGCCAAAGTCTGGTTTTCATCTTGAATTTCAATACGTTCTTTAGCCTCTAGAGCTTGGTGCATACCTTCGCTATAGCGACGTCCTGCAAGAATGCGGCCCGTATGTTCGTCAACAATGAGTAATTCGCCATTCATAACAACATAATCTTTATCTCGCTTGAAGAGCTCTTTAGCGCGAATAGAGTTATTGAGATAGCCAATCATTGGAGTATTAGCTGCTTCATAGAGATTTTCGATTTTTAGCAGTTGCTCTACTTGAGTAACACCTGCTTCAAGAATTCCAACGGTGCGCTTTTTTTCATCAACTTCATAGTGGCGACCGCGCTCAAGCTTTTGTGAAATTTGGCTAAATTCCATATACCACTTGGTTGCTTTGTCAGCAGGTCCGCTAATAATCAGAGGAGTTCTTGCTTCATCAATTAAAATAGAGTCAACTTCGTCAACTACGGCAAAATAGTGGTCTCTGTGGACGCAGTCATCCATGTTCCACGCCATGTTGTCACGAAGGTAATCAAAACCAAATTCATTGTTTGTGCCGTAAGTAATATCTGCGCCATATGCCTCACGTCGCTCTGCTGGCGTCATGTTTGCAAGAATTACTCCAACATTTAATCCAAGGAATCGATGAACACGTCCCATCCATTCGCTATCGCGTTCTGCTAAATAATCATTGACAGTTACAACGTGAACACCTCGACCTGCAAGTGCATTTAGATATGACGGAAGCGTTGCAACAAGAGTTTTTCCTTCACCTGTTCGCATTTCAGCAATGTTGCCGCGATGCAGCGCTGCACCACCCATAAGTTGAACGTCATAGTGACGTTGACCAAGAGTACGTTTTGCAGCTTCTCGCACGGCAGCAAATGCTTCTGGAAGTAGTTGATCCAGAGTTTCACCTTGTGCAAATCGATTTTTAAAGCTTTGAGTTTGTTCGCGCAGTTCGTCATCGCTCATTGCGATCATTCGAGATTCTTGTGCATTTACTTGAACAACTAACTTACTGAGATCTTTTAGGATTCGACCTTCGCCAGCGCGCAGAATGCGATCAAAAAAGGCTGGCATCAAATCACCCTTTCAAAGGTTTAAAACATCCGGTCTAAGTAACTGGGTTATCTTAGCGGTGGTGAGAGGCAGGCAGTAATTGCCGCTATCACCCTTATCCCGCGCACTTTCAGAGCCCGTCGGGCTTCAAGAAGTGTCGCACCAGTTGTGAGCAAGTCATCGACAAGAATCACATCAGTATCAACTCCGAGGCTGGGCAATTTATTCCTGTCAATGGCTAATGCTTGATAAATGTTTTCATTACGGTCATGGGCACTAAGCCCAGACTGATCTCTTACCTTTCTCGTGTGAATCAGTAAATCCATACTTTCAAGTGCTTCACTCTCTGCAATCGAATGTGTGATCTCAGAGAGAAAATCTCTCCCTCTTTTCCGATTTGAACTTTTCCGAGATGGTGCGGGAACGAGTATTCCTATTTCAAAGTCTCGTAGTAATAAATGTAAAGAATGCGTGAGTGCATGAATAATTAGTTCATCTGCAGCTTTAACTCCATTTTCTTTTGCCGAAAGTATTATGCGCTTGGCAACTGGTGAATAGAGAACCGCAGAGTAAACATGCATCGAATCTAAAGTGCTTCGATAGAGATGTGGACTCCAGAGCACTCTACATTTAGAACAAATTGTTGGACCTAAGGCTCGACATCCAAAACATCGAGCTGGAAACAATATTTCACTTAATGAGTCAGGTTTTAACACCGCTTAATAGTCGCAAAAGCGACACACATATCCTTACAATTTAGGGAGTCTGTGGATATTTAGATCTTTAAATCTTTTGGTTCCAAGCGAATTAAGCGAGATTGAATCTGATTTCCAGCAAGACGGGGCAAAGTTAAAACAAAGTGAGCACCTTTATCTGGACGCGCCCATACTTCGAGCTCTCCCTCATGCAAGCGAGCATCTTCTAGTGCGATAGAAAGACCTAGTCCTGTGCCGCCACGAATTCGTGAACGCGATGGATCAGCGCGCCAGAAACGATCAAATATGCGCAAGAGAGAATTTTCATCCATTCCAATGCCATGATCTCGTACTGCAACAGCAACATCATTATCGTTATATTCCACGTGCACGTTTATCGGTTTTAATTCAGCATGATCAATTGCATTATTAAATAAGTTTCGCAATATTCGCTCCACACGCCGAATATCAGCATTGATCGATAAATCTTCACTATACGGTGTGAAGATTATCTGTGTGCCCTTTTCTTTTGCCACTAAATCTAAATCGTCAATACACCCATTGATCAGAGAAATTAGATTGAAATCAACGGGTTCAAGAACAGCTACTTCGGCATCAAATCGGCTAACTTCTAATAGGTCCTCAAGCAAGCGTTCGAATCGGTCGATATTGCCAATTAGTAACTCAGCACTACGTGCAATCTGTGGATCAAAAGAGCTACGTGATGAATAAATCACTTCAGATGCCATACGCAAAGTAGTAAGTGGTGTCCTTAATTCGTGAGAAACGTCAGAAACAAATCGTTGCTGCACGCGCGAGAGGTTTTCTAGCCGCATGATCTGCTGTTGAATCGAGGCAGCCATTTCATTAAATGAAACTCCAAGGGTCGCAATTTCATCTTTGCGGGTGACTTTCATTCGTTGATTAAAATCACCTGATGTAAATTTCTCAGCTACACGCGCTGCCTCACGTACCGGTCTAACTACCTGCCGGGCAAGAAGCCATGTGATTAAACCTATGAGAAATACCAGTGCTACGTCTACCAAAATAATGGAGCGCGAAATCAAACTCAAAGTTTTATTCTGATTAGTCAAAGGAAAGAGTAGATACATTTCATATTTACCAGATCTTGGAATTGAAACCATATCGCCCACTGCAATTGCCGGGACTTGCAAAGAACCTGCATATTTAATGGTGATGTAACTCCAATGTAGTTCAGATGTACTTCGTACCTTTTCACGGAATTTCTCTGGCAAAGACCCAGGATCTACAAGATTAGAAGTTGTCGTAAAGTCTTTTTCGGCCGGGTTAGCCATTGGACCTCTTAGCAATGCGAGCTCACGTCCACTTGCGCGTGCTCCAACAGTTGTTGCTGCACTGAGAATTTCTCCAATGAGTTCATCTACATCTTTTTGTGAACCACTTTTGGCAAGAATTAATCGATAACGCGCACTCACAATTGTTGAACGGGCTTCGTTGATCGATGAATCAAGGTTGACCTGTTTCACATCTGCAGACACTCGGGAATTTAAAATAGATCCTGATAGCCAAATAACGGCGGATGAAAGCAGAATCGTTGAGAGCAAGACTCTTAATGCTAAGGAGGTTCTCAGGCGATTAGTCATTAAACCCACTGCTACTTACTTTGATTTCCTGCTTTATACCCAACACCGCGAACGGTTAAAACTATTTCTGGATGCTCGGGATCATTTTCAATCTTGGCGCGCAATCTTTGTACATGCACGTTGACCAATCTTGTATCCGTTGAATGTCTATATCCCCATACTTCGCTCAATAGCGCATCTCTAGTGAAAACTCTTCCGGGTTCGCGGGCAAGTGCGACCAGAAGATCGAATTCCAAGCGCGTTAGTGCAATAACTTTGTCTGCTCTGCTAACTTCATGAGCGTTAAAATCAATTGATAAATCTGAAATTTTCAGTAGTCCAGCGATGTCAGTATTAGTTTTACGTAGTCGGGTTTTAATTCTTGCTACTAGTTCACTCTGATGGCGAAAAGGTTTAACCATGTAATCATCGGCGCCAGCTTCTAGCCCGCGAACAACATCATGAGTATCTCCCTTTGCTGAGAGCATCACGATTGGCACCATAGATTCAGCGCGTATTTGTTTGCAGACTTCAATTCCATCTAATCCTGGAAGCATTACATCTAGAAGGACTAAGTCTGGAGGATTATTTCTAAAGACCTCCAGAGCTTCGTCACCTCTGCTTACTAAATCAACATCTATTCCGGCACCATTTAAAACAATGCCAAGCATCTCTGCTAGGTCCTGGTCGTCATCGACGACCAATACCAAGGTCATTAGCTTCCGTGCTCCCAAGAGTTCAAGTACATATCTTGTGCAGGAGTTAGAACGTCAATCTTTCCACCCATGCTTTGAAGTTTAAGACTTGCAACTTCCTTATCAATATATGTAGGAACTGTGTGAACACCTGGCTCGAGATTCATTGCTTCCTTAACCAAGTATTCAGCTGTGAGTGCTTGATCAGAAAATGACATATCCATAACAGATGCAGGGTGTCCTTCTGCAGCGCCAAGATTAACTAGGCGGCCTTCGGCAATAAGAAGCAAGCGGCGACCATCTGATAAAACATATTCATCAGTTTGGTGGCGCATCTTTGCATTCTTTTTCTTAGCATTTTGCTCAAGCCATGCAACATCGATTTCGATATCAAAGTGACCTGAGTTAGCCATGATTGCGCCATCTTTCATGACGGCAAAGTGCTCATCACGTAATACATCGCGGTTTCCAGTGACAGTGATAAATACATCACCGATCTTTGCAGCTTCTGCCATTGGCATAACTCGGAATCCTTGCATCATCGCATCGAGTGCTTTTGTTGGATCAATTTCAGTAATAACAACGTCGGCGCCCATGCCCTTTGCGCGTTCTGCAACGCCCTTGCCGCAATATCCAAATCCAGCAACAACTAATACGCGACCTGCTAGTAAAAAGTTTGTCGCGCGAAAGACTGCATCAAGAGTTGATTGACCAGTTCCGTATCGATTATCGAACATGTGCTTCGTGTCAGTGTCATTAACGGCGATCATTGGGAATTGAAGTGCGCCATCTTTTGCCATCTGAGTTAGGCGAATAACACCTGTGGTTGTCTCTTCGCAACCGCCGGCAATATTGCCAATAAGTTCTTTACGGGTTGTGTGCAATGTATTTACAAGATCGCAACCATCGTCAAATACTTGGTGAGGTTCGATATCTAGTGCTGCGTTGATGTGTGAGTAATAACCATCGCGATCAACGGCATTTCGTGCAAAGACGCTAATTCCGTATTCGTGAACGAGCGCTGCAGCTGTGTCATCTTGAGTAGAAAGAGGGTTGGAAGCACAGAGAGCAATTTCTGCTCCTCCTGCTTTTAGTACACGCATTAAGTTTGCTGTCTCTGTTGTCACGTGCATGCACGCAGCAATGCGAACTCCAGTAAATGGTTGTGATTTTTCAAAGCGAGCACGAATCTGAGCGAGCACTGGCATATTGCGCTCTGCCCATTCAATGCGCTTGCGTCCTTCAGATGCTAAAGATGCATCTGCAATGTCATGGCGTGGAAGTGTTGCTGTCACTGGTGAGTTCACGAACGTTCTCCTTTTAGGTTAAGTACTTATATGTAATAGACGTGACCTAAGGGGTAGGGCTCTACAGTGTTAGGTTGCTAGGGGCTTAGGTTACTGCCATTACTTAGAAATTGAGAACTCAGGCTCTCATTTTCTAACTGTGGCGAGTACCTCATCTGTGATTTTTTCCATGCGGGCAAGGGTCTTTGCTTCAACGTTGAGTCGAAGCAGTGGCTCGGTGTTTGAGGGGCGCAGGTTAAACCACCAGGTATCACCATTGATGGTCAAACCATCAAGGTGGTCAATGCTGACATCGGCTTGCTCTGCATATTTTTGTTCAATGATGCCCATAGATTTTTGAGCATCCTTAACCTTTGAATTTATTTCACCGCTTGAAAAATATCGTTGATATGGTTTAAGCAACTTTGAGAGTGATCCCTTAGATGTGCCAAGGGCTGCAATCACATGAAGTGCTGCCAGTGCTCCTGAATCTGCTTTCCAAAAATCTTTGAAATAGAAGTGTCCTGAATGTTCGCCGCCAAAGAGTGCGCCACTGTCGGCCATCATCGCTTTGATATATGAGTGTCCAACGCGTGATCGAAGCGCTATTCCCCCATTTTCTTCAATAACTTCTGCAACAGATCGTGATGAAATCAGATTATAAATAATTGAAGACCCAGGATGGATTTTTAATTCGCGCTCGGCAATAAGAGCTGTCAGGTCTGAAGGATTGACCGTGGCCCCATTTTCATCGACCAAGAAGCAACGATCGGCATCTCCGTCGAATGCCAGACCAAGGTCGGCTCCATGTTTTTTGACAGCTTTTTGCAAATCTTTAAGGTTTTTAGGATCAATGGGATTGGCCTCATGGTTTGGAAATGATCCATCAAGTTCAAAAAACATAGGAATTATCTCTAGATTTAAATCTTCAAAAATGGCTGGTGCTGTATACCCGGCCATGCCATTGCCAGCATCGATAACAATCTTTAGTTTTCTAATTGCCGAAACATCTACAAGGGTGTGTAAATGTTTCACGTAATCTGAAAGGACATTGCGGGTGCTCTCTTTTCCGATGTTTCCAAAAGAGACAGGAGAACCTGATCGAACGAAATTTTCTATTGCCAGCAAACCAGATTCTTTCCCGATTGGCCTGGCACCGCTGAGGCACAACTTAATTCCGTTGTATTCAGACGGATTATGACTAGCTGTAAACATGGCACCAGGCATGTTTAATTTTCCAGCTGCGAAATACAACATATCTGTGGATGCAAGACCTATACGGATTACATCTAAACCATGAGATGTGACTCCTGCTGAGAATGCATCAGCGAGTTCTGGCGAGGAAGGACGCATATCTTCGCCAATAACAATAGTTCCGGGTTCGCGTTCTTGAATAATAAATCGAGCAAATGCTGCGCCAGTTACAAATGCAAAATCAGGAGTTAATTGCGTACCAACTAAACCTCGTATGTCATACGCTTTAAAAATATCTGGAATTTCAGTCGAACCCATGTGCTAAGTCTAGGACGGAACTGCGCGCAAGTGTCCTCTACGACCGAGTGATGTTGCAGCGCTAGCGCTGCTCTGCGGGCTTTGACTGGTAATTTCTTTTGATCCCACTTCACGAACCGCATCTGCGATTGCCATTAAATCATCTTGTGTCGGGCCATTATCGTGTGAATTGATAGATGCCTTAATAACATTCCAACCATTTGGAACTGTTAGACGCTCTCCATGTTTTTCACATAAGTCATAAGCATGTGGTTCAGAAAAAGTTGCTAGTGGTCCAAGTGCTGCAGTTGAGTCTGCATAGTTATAGGTCAATGTCATAGTTGCAGTGAGACGACAACTCGTTCGCGAACATGCGCGCCCATATCGTGTACTCATGCATACAAGGTTAGTGGGGTGTGTACTAAAAACTTGGGATTATCAGGGATTTAAAACGCGAATGTTTGCAGTAGGGATGGCCGATTTTGTCAGAACGCTTCCAGCTATTAATGGAATTGACCCGAAGCCATTTACTGATGATTGAAGAGCAGACCCATAGGTATTAGCACTGACTCGTAAGAAGGTTAAATTTCGAGCATTATCAGGAACCCGCCAGAAAGCGATGTCGCTTGCATTAATAGTTTTACGAAGCTTTTTCCCACCAGCAACCCCGAGTTCGAGATCGATATTGATGCGCTCACCTATAAAAACTAATATCGGTGACATTCCAGTCAGGGCAATTGTGAAGGGGCTCAATGGCGGAACAGAAGAACTCCACACGAAATCTTTTCCAACATTGGCAAAGACTCCCGCAACAATTGGTTCATCCGATTCGATTCTTATTCCATATACCGATGAACTCACTTTTGGTGATAGAGAAAAATTCATCACCTGACCTTTTTTAAGCAAAATTTCATTAAACCCAACAGGTGTGAAACGTCCATCTCCAGAGATAACTTCAACGCTTATATTTGCATCCGCATCCCCTGGCGCCAAGAGTCGCAGTTGTTGGGCTGGTGCATTCGCAACTTTTGGTTGAAGAGGAATCGCAGGTATATAAATTTGCTTTGACGGTGCAACACCCGGACTAACTAAATCTCCACCTAATGCACGAAGACCTTTACCTCGTTCATCGACCATATATGCGTTTAAGCGACCAGAT
>Ga0209550_10002891_pt1 | contig 16467 bp, 14 predicted proteins | sample LauGreSuBDMM15SN_2_FD_187567 | JGI IMG/M metagenome (GOLD analysis project Ga0209550, IMG submission 187567) | Freshwater lake microbial communities from Lake Michigan, USA - Su13.BD.MM15.SN (SPAdes) (version 5) | ecosystem: Environmental > Aquatic > Freshwater > Lake | place: Lake Michigan...
CTCGCGTTCAGGCATAGGCACGCGTAGGAAGGCAGGCAGGGTGGCTCCGGTATACGGGCAGAAGGGGTCGGCGTGTGCGGTGACGGTCGGGTTGTACAGCTTACACATCTAGACGCGTTGAGTGGAGTCAGAGTCCTTGAGAGTGACAGTGAGTCTCTCTAGTAACTTCTGTATTATGTAGTCGTGTACGAAAGCCCACAATTTGGTGAATCCCCACGTCAAGCAGAAGCACCACACTCCCGCACACCGGGGTCGGGTGCACAGTCCACAGACCCCGCAATGCGATGCGCTTACGCGTACTCGCACACACGCTCAGATGCTCCAGAACCTATCCTCTGGCGTGTCCAAGTCCGCAACTTCTGTCGGCTGCGCCGTGCGCTGATGCGGTGGCAGCGCAGAGACCCGCGGCATCGAGATGGGCGGTAAGTCTCTCGAATTCGGCTCGAACTTCGCCCGGCTTTGGTCGAAACTCGCGCGGCGCGCCACCGCCAGGCGCCAAGAGCGAGCTCGCTCGAGGGCCGCGTGCTTCGCAGGTGGGGGTGGGGCAGGCACAGGGGCAGACTCTGAAGTGGGCGACTTCTCCTGTGTGGACGCACGCTTCGTGCGGGTGAACGAAGGCCGGCGCCGGAATAAAGAAGTGTGACTCTGCTTGACGTCGGTGGACTGCGCATGCTCATCTGGCTCATCTGCTGCGAGCATCTGGAGCAACTCATCCGCTTGCTCGAGCCACTGCAGCTGTCTGTGGAACGTTTGGCTATAGGAGCTCTCGACGTGGAGTATGGGGTTCGTCGAGGCTTCCGCCTTCTCTCGCAACTCGCGCTGCAGCGTCGACCGTAGCACGAACAGATCGAGCTGCAGGCTACTACCTGTCGCACCACCTGATCCCGAGGAGCCGTTACCTGCTGCACCACCTCCTTTGAACGAGGCTGCATGCACCGAGGCCCCCTCGACGTCTGCTTCCTTGACTGACGCCGCGGCCGGGGCAGCCGCTGGACTGGCCGGCGCAGCCCAAAAGCCCAGGGACGGCGCATGGCTCAGAGTGGACAGGGAGACCCGGCGCAAGAACGAGGCCGTGCGCCTCAGCTTCACGCCACCTCCGACCGTCGCTGTGGCCTCAGAAGGCGGAAGGGCGACAGGTAAGGGTAGCGAGGGCGTCGGCTCGATTTCGAGCACGAGCCTTCCCACCGCCACCTCGGCTTGCTCGAGCCACTGTAGACGGCTTTGGAAGCGCTGGCTGTAGGGGCTCTCCACGTCCAGCACCGGGCTCGTCGAAGCCTCGATCTTCTCTTGCAATTGGCGCCGCAGCTTTGCTCGTAGCTCGCTCAGGCCGTGTGGCAGGCTACCTGCTCCGGCGGCCTCCTCGGCAAGGCTCGCCGCGGGCGGCAGATAGTCAAAGGCGGGCGAAAGGCCAACCGTTGAGCCGACCGTTTCTACAGCGCGGGTCGCAGCATCACCGCTGCCGATCGTTGAGCCGACCGTTCCTACAGCGAGGACCACGGCATCATCACTGCCAAAGTCAACACGACGGCGCGGCAGGCGGAGTTGCGTGCCCGTCTCGGCGCCCGTCTCGGTACAAGTCGAGTGATGCATGGGCGGCGCTGTCGGCTGAGCGCTCGCATTCCTGGGAGCCTGCTCGGGGTGCGACAATCCCTTCGTCCCATTTGTGACCGACTCCAAAGCGGGTGAGTGTTCCGTCCCGTGCTGACACAGCGCCTTGATCGCGCGCCAGCCACGTAGCAGCTTCAGCCTTGTCGCGTGTGATGTCGCGAGGGAGGCGGTGGCGAAGGCGGTCGCGGCATGCGACCGAACATACGGCCGGCCCTCCAAGCAAAACGCGCGTGCGGTCGCCTGACCAGCGTGCGCGCGTGCACTTGTTTGGAAGGCCCGAAACCCGCGCCGCAGCCGACGAAGCCCCTCCCATGTGGCAAGGGCTCTGAGAGCTTCGTTGGTAGAATTGTAACTGGAGGTGGGATCAGTGGCGGGCCTCGGCGTCGACCTCGGCGACGGCCGCGACGCTTCTTCTCGCCGCACCAGCCGAGTGCGCACGACCAGAGGGCTCAGTGGCTCCCAGCCCCTCGGCACGACCTGCAGCATGCCTTCAGGCGACTGGCGTGGCACCTCTTCGGTGTTCACCAGCGTGGAGGAGGCGCGCCGAAGGCCAGTGAGGGAGAAGAGCGACGTAGGGCGAGGCGAGGCGGGCGAGGCGGGCGAGGCGGGCGAGGCGTTCGAGGATCGGCGAGGCGCTTCTTCTGGGCGCACGAGATGACGGCGCGCCACGGGCACTTCTTCGATGACGACAAGCGTGGTGCGCTTGAGGGCCTTGAGACGCGGCATTTGTTTGAGCCGCACGAGCCGACGGCGCTGCTCGTGCCACCACGCTAGCCAGCGCACCCAGTGCCGCGTCACGCCGGTGCACTGCATCGGACGCCGTGATGAGATCGCGCTGATGAGATCGATGAGCCTGTGCCTCGTAGCAGCCTCGTGCGTCCACGTCGCCATGACCGCTTCCACCGCGCGAATGACTGCGCGCGTACGACCGCGATCGCGCAAGTGCTTGTTGAACCGTCGTTGGCGCGACAACTCTATCCAACGAGTCATCGCAGCTGCGAGCTCCGCGTTCCGCAAGCGCCGCCCTGCAAGACTGAGAACAACGTCCACCGCCTGGAAGCGCATCTGGTTGTGGCCAAACGGGTCCAGTGCACCTTGGACTCGGGCGTGGACCCCGAAACGCCACAGTAGGCCTTGGACCCTATCGGACAGACTGCTCACGTGCTGGCTGGCGCCCGCCTCACCGTTTCCGACCAGCATCCAGCCGAGGAAGAACGTTTCGTTGAATTTTGTTTTGCTCGCGGAGAATCAAATTTGGAGGTTTCGTCGGCCGGGTGCTCTTGCATGCAATCCCAGTCGAACTCGTCTGGACAATAGCCCTCTTTCTTCTACCCTACACATACACAGTGCACGCACAATTGTGCACGTATACTGACTGTTCATGCAACAACACTCGCCTTTGGATTCTCGAATGCGAGTATCCGAATAGTCTCAACAGTCGCGGCGCCGACTCCGCCTCGCCTCGCCGTCCGGTCCCTCGTGCGACGTGGAAGGGCCCACACGCAATCGCAAACAGCTCGAGCCCAGGCGTACACGCCCCCTCTAGCTCCTACCCCTACCAGTTATCGCGCTTCCCGTCCTTCCTGCGCCCCTCGAAAGTTGCCTTGAGCTCCTTCTCGAAGTTGGCCGACTGGCTGAAGAACCCTTGCACCACCTCGACGCTCTCCTCGGCTTCGTCAACCGCAGGGTCGGCGTAGATGCCGCCGCCGCCCACCACTATGGGCGGCAGTCCTTCCTTGGCGCGCCAGTGATTCGAGTCGCGCAGTGAGTACGAGCAGCCGCAGTACTCTTGCTTGTAGAAGCTCTGCTCGGCGTTGATTCGGTACCTGAGGAGGTCATCAGTGGGTCATTAGTGGGTCATCAGTGGGTCATTAGTGGGTCATTAGTGGGTCATTAGTTGATTCGGTACCTGAGGAGGCAGGCAATCCAGAGGTAATCAGTGGGGCGACCAGAGAGGCCATCAGAGGCCATCAGAGGTCATCAGTGGGGCGACCAGCGAGGCCATCAGTGGTCATCAGAGGTCATCAGCTCGAGCCCTCCTCATCGTACTTGCGCTGCGTCATCTCGGCCGTCTGCCAGTCGGAGACCCAATACTCGACCCCCTCGTACTTTGCCGCCGCCTTGAGCCCCGAATCGTTCACCTGCTTCTCATCCTTCCACCGGCTCGTCGCGTTCGTCGTCGTGAACGAGTCGAACCCGTGCTCATGCGCATAGAGCGCGGTGCGCTCGAGCCGCATGTCGAAGCACATGGAGCAGCGAGCGCCACGCTCGGGGCAAAACTCCATCCCCTTCGCCCGTCGGTACCTGTGGGGAAGTGGCAGGGGGCATCGTGGTGAGCACTTGCATGCACGAGGGGGCAGAACTCCATTCCCTTCGCCCGTCGGTACCACTCGTCCACGTCGCCGTCGACGTCCACAAAGTCGATGCCGAGCTTGGCGGCGAATCGCTTATTCTCCTCCTTGCGGATCTCGTACCTGATGAGACAGGCAATCAGAGAGGTCATTAGGGGTCATCAGGGCCCGTAAGGGTGTCCTCAAGGGCAATCAGAGGCCATCAGAGGTCATTAGGGTTCGTTAGGGGCCGTAAGGGTGTCCTCAAGGGCAATCATGGATCCGATTCGGAGCTCGTACTCCTTTCGCGGGTGGATGTTTGGGTTGTAGAAGAAGATTGTCACATCATGGCCGGCGGTCACCATCGCCTCGACCATCGCGCCGCTGCACGGCGCACAGCACGAGTGCAGCAGCACCTTGCGCCCCGTGCGCAGGCCAAGATGCTCGGGCAGTGCGGGAGGCGATGCGGGAGGCGATGCATGCGTGGTCGACATCGATTGCTGTGGCCGCTCGTCAGGAGGCGATGCATGCGTGGTCGACATCGATTGCTGTGGCTGCTCGTCGGGCGCCGGCATGGGCACCTCCCAACGGACTTTGCGCACCGAGGGCAGCGCCGCGGCGACTGCCGCAACGAGCCGCTCGCCTGCAGGCCTCGTGGGCGTGTGGGGAAAGAAGAGGCAGGCATCGCCGTACGAGAGGAAGCGGTAGCGCTGCGCAATCGCATGCGCGTACGCGGCGTGCACCTCGGCTGAGGAGCCCAGCAGCGCGCTGACCAGCAGCATGAGCGTCGAGTCGGGCGCATGGAAGTTGGTGATGAGCGCATCAATCACGCGGAACTGGTAGCCAGGTGCGATGCACAGCGCCGTCGAGCCACTGACAGAGGTGCACCCGCGCGCCGTAGCGGCGCTTGCCAGCCCTCGGAGCACCATGGATGGCGACGGGCTGCCCACGACGGCGCTGCCCACGACGGCGCTACCCACGACGGCGCTGCCCACAACGGCGCTGCCCACGACGGCGCCGCCCGTGCCCGCTGCCCCCTCGTATGGCGTCCATTGCTCGAGATGGCCGAGCTCGAGCGCCGTCTCGAGCGCCGTCCCGCCCGCCAGCGCGCCCGTGCCTAACGTCTCACCAGCCGCGCTCGGCGCCTCGCAAGCCACATTCAGTTCCCCAAGACGGTGCACACCAAACCAGTACAGGGACTCGAGCACGCGCGTCGAGGTCGTCCCTACCGGTACGATCGGCCGCCCCTCGTCGAGGCTCTGCGCGATCGCCGCGAGCTCGTGCACGCGCATCGAGAAGCGCTCCGCATGCATCTGGTGCTCAGCAAGGCGCGGGGCGGCGATGGGCTTGAAGGTGCCCGCGCCCACATGCAGTGAAAGTCTTGAGCTTGCCACCCCCGCGGCGCTCAGGCGGTCGAGGAGCGCACTGGTGAAGTGGAGTCCCGCGGTCGGAGCGGCCACGCTGCCCTCGTGCGCAGCCGAGGCATAGACGGCTTGATAGCGCGTGGCGTCCGCCGCCTCGGGCTGGCGCTGGATGTAGGGCGGGAGCGGAATGGCGCCGAGGGTGCTGAAGGCGTCCCGCAGAAGCAGCGGTGACGCGGCAGCGGCGCCGGCGGCGGCGGCGGCGGCGGAGGAGGAGGAGGAGGAGGAGGGCAGCGATGAGGCGAGAGCGTCCGTCGAGGCGGCTATCTGATCACCCGATGTGGAGGGCACGAGGTCGAGGCGCACAGCGACCTCGACGCCAGGCGACTCTCCCTCCTCCCGCCACTCAGAGACCACTCGCTCGACGCGGAGCGAGAGTGCTAGCGCACTCTCTGTCGCCGCCGCCGTGGCGCGCAGCTCAAGCCCGGTCGCCTCCAGAGGCAGCCTCACCATCGCCCGCCAGAGCTGGCCACACACTGGCTGGGATAGCGCGTGTGACGCGTCGGCGCCATCCTCGGGAGCGAGGAACATCACTTCCACAGGCGCGTCGGCGGCGCACGAGCCCATGCGAACAGGGCGTGCGAGCATGCGAGCGGCGAAGACGCGTGACTCATTGAAGACCAGATGCGCATCGGGGGGCAGCAGTCGAGGCAGGTCCGAAAACGTTGCGTCATGGAGCCTGCTGCCCTCCGCAACGGCGGTCGCGGGCAGCCGCACCAACAGCCTCGCCGCGTCGCGAGGCTCGGCGGCGTGCTGTGCGATCAGCTCGTCTGGGAGGTCATAGCGGAAGGCTGCCGACGCCATGCCCAGTGGCGAATGCGCTGCGTCGCCGCTGCCGTGTGGGAAATAGCCGGGCTGCAAGTGGACCGTGTGCACTGGCCGTCTGCAAAGGCGCGTGCTCAAAGGTTGCAGGCGAGCGCGCAACATCAGCGCAGTCGACCTCCCGAGGGAGGAGTGCGTGTGCGCCTTCTGGTTTTGCTGAAAATGTGCTGTGAAGATTAGCGTGAACGAACATTTTCTGATGCCAGACCTTTGTACTGTACTGGTGGTTGGGCTGTGGTGTACCTGTAGCTTGAAGCGTTCTCGGAAAGGGTGTGGCTTCTTCTACACACTTGCAGTCGACTCCAACGACGATTACCTCAACGAACCCCAAACCTATGCACCTGGAGGCCCACGCTCCTCCTCAACACGCTATTTCTGCTAGCCCTACCCAGCTGCCGAGTGTTAACAGCCAATTCACACAAACTCCTACAGCGGACGCCATGTTCTCGCTGTTCATGGGCTTCTATCGCTACCTATTCCAGAAGCATCAGTTCCAGGTGCTCATAGTCGGCCTCGACTATGCCGGCAAGACGAGCGTGCTGGAGCAGATCAAGACCATCTTCTGCGGAATGGAGCCGCTGCCGCCCGGCAAGATCACGCCGACAATCGGGCTCAACATAGGGAAAGTAAGCATTGACGGGGCTAATCTTGTCTTCTGGGACGTCGGCGGCGCACGCAGCCTACGCTCGCTCTGGGAGCGCTACTACGGCGAGGCGCACGGCCTCCTTTTCGTCATAGACGCCGCCGACACGGCACGCCTTGAGGAGGCACGGGAAGTGCTTCGGCAGCTGCTCAACAATGCGGAGCTCGCCGGCATCCCCCTGCTCGTGTTTGCCAACAAGCAGGACGCCGCGGGCGCGCTGACGCCGCACGAGGTGCAAGCGCGCTTTGGCCTGCACCACGCTGAAGGCAGCAGCCAGCCGCAGCATGTGCTCGGCACAACGGCCATCCGCGGCGAGGGCATCGACGAAGGCGTGCGCTGGCTCGCAGAGACGCTGCGCACGTCGCCGCGGGCGCTCGCGCTGCAAACCGGATGATGACACACGGAGGCGCCAGCCACCCAGCACACTCCCGTCTCGAACAGCTCAACTCGGGCAGCACAACAGCTCCATATGATATGGCGTGCGCTGTCTGGTCTGGTGATTGAAAGCGAGAGCAAGTTGGAAGGTCGGCGCCGTTTGGGGATCGCCCACGTCCTCTATATACGGCAGGTGTAGCTTACAATAAGGTCAGATTGGCTATGTCTTGTTGCATGGTCTCGCATCTTTTGAAAGGGAATCCGAGCAGGGAAAACCGAGCAGGGAAACCTGCAAGGGAAACCGAGCGCTCGCATTCGAGAACTTGAGAGCAATGTGGCAGCTCCTCCTCCTTCGATTCTCCAGCAGCACTTTCAAGAGTAAAGTCCTGCACTGCAGCCGTATCCTGTATGACGGCTTCAAGGAGAAGCCCTTTTGCAACAACAAAGTAGCGCTCCAGCATGCGATCCTCGTCACCGCCACAATGCCGCAGCAAAATGCTCGTCGTCTCTTCATCAAGGCCGATGATCGCGGCAAGGGCATCCATTCGTCTCCTTCGAATAGCTAGTTTGCTCGAAATGACATCATCTATTGCCGCCGGGAACGCCGTCTCCAGCACCTCGACATCGCTCCCATACTCCATTTCTCGAGCACCTCAACTGTATCGCTTGGCTCTGCGACCTCGGCCGTGTCCTCTGCGATTGCGACCACTACCCGGTGCGATGCATTCACATGCTCAACGAAAGGCTCGACGCCGTGCTGCACGCGGCGAGGCGGCCGGCGGTGCTCAAGGCCAAGGCACGCGCACTCACCGTGCTGCTGTGCCTTCGTGCTCGAGTCGTCGCTCGTGTGTTTTCGCCCAGAGGCGCGGGCTTCGTCGAGGCGAAGGCGCACTTCTGGCAGGTGAACAACGACCTGATGACGCTCTCGCGCACCGCCGAAGTGGGGTTGGGGGACACGACTGCAGAGGAGAGGCGATTGGGTTCACTGAGTGCGGTCTGTTGAGGCTTGAGCACTGTAGTGGTCTGTGCCGCCGCGCGACCGGGTGTGAGCGGGTGTTGCACCACATGGCATGATTGGCGCGTCTGAGGCTGTGAGCGCTTCTTAGTCTGACGGTGACGCGTACCGTGTAGTGAAGTAGGGCGGTGTAGTGGAGTATGGGGCGGCGTTCGCCCACCGTAATCAGACCCACCTGGCGCCTCAGATTCCCGGGACCGGGGACGGATTCAGATTGGATCGGGACGGTGACCTGACGTGATTCGGTGTTCGCCCCCGCGCCAGTGGGCCGGCACCCGGGCAGTGAATACACGATAAGTGAACTAACGGGTGCGCTCAGAACGGAAGTCAGATGAGATGGGGGCTCTCCTCCCTCACCCACGTACTCGAGGTCCCACACGAGTCGGCACGAGATCTGACCGCCGCACGGAGCCCGCCACATTGGCACTCGCAAAGTCCGACTGTTCCATCATCCGATCTCTTCTGTACACCGCCGAGCTGCCCCGAATATGCTCTGGGGGCTTGCCAAGGAGGTTCCTCATATCTCAGCGACCTACGCGCTTTACACCACAATGCCCACGACAGCGCGTCGCGCGGAGATGTGGAGCTTGCCCGCCTTTTTGGCGAATTTGGCGCGTGCGCTGTCCTCGTCGATGGGCGTGGGGAGCGCCAGGTCGAGGAACGGCTGCGTACCCACGTGGACCTGCACGTGCTCGGCGGAGATTGCGAGCTCGAGCTGCTCCATGGACGTCACGCCCGCCGGCACGTGCACCACGAGCGAGATCTCATCTGCGCTCTCGAGATTGAGCTCATACTTGGCTGCCTGCGCGTGCTGGTTACGGTCTCCCAGTACCGCCGGCGGCGCGGGCGGCGGCGTTGGCGGCGCGGGCGCGGGCGTGGGCGTGGGCTGTGCAGCCAGCTTCGGCGGCGGTGGTTTCGGCTTCGGCTTCGGCGGCGCGCCGGAGGACTCCGCGTCGTCATCGTCGCTGTCAGGCTCGTCGGGCATCGCACCCGCCGTCAGCCCGCTGGGCAGCGGCCCCAGACCGGCCTTCTCGGCCGCTGCCTGCAATTGGCCCGAGGCGACCGCCGCGCCCAGCTCGTTCCCGAGCATCATCTGCGCAATAGCGAGCATCTCAGATTCGTCAAGAGGCGACGCATCGCCACGACGCTCGAGCGCCCGGCGCAGCGCGTCCTGGTCCCCCGAGTGCAACGCCGCCGCCGTCGCCGGGTCGCGGCTCAGAGGGGGCGGCGCTGGCGAAGGGCCAGCTACCGGTCTCTTTGCTGACATCACCTTCCCCGGTCGAGGCTCATCGGGCAGTACCGGCACCTTGGGCGTCGTCGTGGGCGGCGGCGGCGCGGCCGGCGCGGTCGGTGCTGCTGGCGGCGCGGACGGCATGGGCTCGGATGGTGGCGCCGGCGCCGGCGAGGACGGCTCTTCGGGCTCATCCGGCCTCGCACTCCCACGGCGGCCGTTCATCTTGATGACGGTGCGAGACTTGGCACCCACACCGGCATTCTCGCCACCCGCCTTGGGCGCGGGCGGACGCTCGGGCACGCGGGCACGCAGGAAGTCGACCATGACGCCCATGGACTTCAACGAGAACTTGTGCGCCGTGTCCTCGAACGAGCGAAAGATCACCTGCTGGCAGCCAGCCGCGCGCAGCGCCGCCCCGGCCGCCTCGACTGCAGATCGTTCGACGGTCTCGTCCTCGTCTCCCGCGAGAAGCATGATGGGAGTCTCGAGATTGGGCGCGGCGTGAGGCATGGAGCCGAACGCGGAGAGCTCGAAGGCGGGCTGGCACATCCACCCAGAGTGGCTCAGGATGGCCGCAAGCGGTCGGCGGTAGGACAGACCCGCCGCAATTGCAAGCGCGCCGCCCATCCCGAAGCCGCCGATGGCGATGCGCGACGGTGCAAAGTTGGTGACGACGAGAAGTTCATCGAGGCGCTCGTGTACGTGCTTGATGGCATCGGCGAGGCCGTCCGGCGTGCGCATGGCGAGGCCGCGGATGGGTGTTGGCGGCATGTCAAACCAAGCTGGTACCGGCGTGCCTTTGAGGGTGGTGCGAAGGCCAGGCGACGGGCACGTGAACTGCAACCATGGGATGTGCGGCCGTGCGTGCTCCTCGATGGCGTACGATTCGCGTTCTCCGTAGTCGGCGAGCCACAAAATGGCGCCAGTCGGCGTAGGAGCGGGCATGTACCTTCGCGAGGAGAAGCCGTCGATGGCCGTTGCCGCGTGCGAGGCGGTTACATGTTCGCGCAACATGTTTGAACAACAGACAACCAAACAGAAGCCTACATGTACATGTATCGAAAATGTGCTCCCTTGCAGGACTTGACTTGAACTTGACTTGACTTGACTTGACTTGATTTAGTCAACTCTGCACCTACGAAGCTGCACGCAGGGCAGCAGCCTTGAGACCACGTCGCGCAAATGCGCACCTCGATCGTCTTGTTGGCGGTCCTCCTTTGCGTAGATGCCTTGAGAACCATGCCGCCCACAACGGCTACTCGCGGCGCGCATCCATTCATCGCTGGCGCTGTCAGCAGCACGCCACCACGCGTTGCGACACCCAACAATGCTCATCCGAGCAGAACCATCGTGCCTCGTCTCAGCTTACTCACCACCGCCAGTTCTGCTGTGCTCGGAGCCGCTAGCTTTGTCGCACGCCTACCAGCTCCTATTTTGCTCGCCCTCGCTGTCGTGTCGGAGATCGGTGGGACCACTTCCCTGAAACTCGCGGCTACAAGCTCGCCGCTCTGGTCTATTTGCGTTTTCATCTGCTACGCGCTGTGCTTCACCCTCTTACCCCTCGCGCTGCGTACGCTGCCTTTGAGTGTCGCGTACGCCACATGGTCGGGTGCGGGCACGGTGGCCTCGGTCTTCATCGGTGCGCTCATCTTCTCCGAAAAGATCACGCCATTCAAGCTCTTCTGTTTATCGGCAATCGTCTTTGGCATCGTGGGCATCAATCATTGAACCATGATTGATGAAGTGTACTATTATATTGTCAGTCTCAATTCGGCTCAGGGTTAGGAAAGTAGTAGGGAATGTTTGAAAGTGTAGAAACTAGTGTCTAGTGTCCGCGCGCCGGAGGGCTCGCGCGCCGTCGCCGGCGCGCGCTCGTGCCTCCTCGCCCTCGCCCCGCGCCCCGCCCGAGGGACACGACAGACGGTGTATGCGGTCCGACTGTGTTTCGTTTCGACTTTGCACCTTCGTCTGTCCACACTGCCGTTCTCTGTGGGCGAGCGACGCGTCATCGCATGGGCACGCCTACCGCCACCGGCGGCTCGCCGCAGTGACGAGAGCTCGGGTGAGCCGCCAACGACAGCAGCCACGCGGGTGGACGGGCGACGGCCTCCTCTTCGTCATCAGTGCCACGCAGCGAGTAGATCTCGTCGAGATCTCCCGTCCACATCTCGCCGTCATCGTAGTGCACCGTCGCGCGGCGGCCCTGCAGCCTCAAAATCGTCCCGGCGTACCAGCCATCATCGCCACCCTCATCGCGCGTCCATTGGGTCTGCACCCTACATCCCTCATAGGCGAGCTCGCCGTCGGCCAACACGGGCGGCGTGCCTCGCGCCGCACCGCCGCCGCCGCTGCTGCTGCTGCTGTCGCCGCCGATGCTGCTGCTGCTGCTGCTGCTGCTGCTGCCGCTGATGCGCGGGTAGTGCCGAGTGCCACAGCGTGCGTCTTCCTCGTCGCTCGAGGTTGCGCCTCGGCTGAGGAGACGAGCAGCTGCTGCATGGTGGGCGACAGTGGCGGCGGCGCTGGCGCTGACGCTGCTGCTTGAGGGGACGTCGTCGACGGCATTCTGGAAGCCAAGCACGCCCATGGCTACGAGTGCCGCCATCAGCCAGAACGCCACGGAGTGGAACACAAGCGCCATGACCGGTGAGCAAACGCCTGCCCAGCACGACGCGTCGGCTGTCGCCGGGCGCGCGGCTCGCAGCCCTACGAGAGGGACCGGCGGCCCCCCTGACGCGTCCGAGGCGCCTACGGGCGGGAAGACGGCGAGAGAGTGCACGCGCAGCTGCAGCGGCCAGCGAGCGTCCGAGTGCAGCTTGTGTGCACAGGGCTCCAGCAGTGCACACCGCTGTGAGTCCAAAGGCGGTGTGAAGAAGAGCGGCTCGAGTAACACAAAGCGATCGTAGTCGCTCGCCAGGCCGCGCGTCAGAAGGTGGCCGCGCTGGTGCGTGTGCACGAGCCCACCACGCACGAGGGCGTGGGCGCCGTACATGTATGCCCCCGCCCCGAGGCTGGGCGGACCGCCGCCGCTGGCGCCGCCGCTGGCGCCGCTCCCATCATGCGCGCCGCTTCCGCCGCCGCCTCCGCCGCCGCTCCCTGCGCCGCGGCTGCCGCCAGTGAGCGCCTGATGGTGGGGGGTCGCGTGGGAGTGCCGATGCGGCATGCGCAGCACGTGGGCAACGGCAAATCCCAAGGCCACGTCGCGTACGACGGAGTGATGGTAAGACGGTGCGATGTAAGGATGCACGCCACCACCGACGAACCTATAAGGATGGGCAGCGGCCGCGGCACCAAAAGAACTGGCGGCAGGGAGAGTGCGCACGGTGGGGAACGTCTGATGGTAGGCATGTGACGCGAAGGCACTCGGCAATGACGAAGCCGTGTGCGGCAGCCGCCCCTGTGCCAGCGCGGGTACTCCATGGACGACTGGTACGCCATGTGCCACCGTACCGCCTACTGTCGAGCTGGCGCGGAAGGGTGACGTGAAAGAGCCAGCGCCCACGCGCGCGCCGACGCTGCCCCCAAAGTGGCCTATGTGGCCAATGCTGCCACCCTTGAGCCGGCGCCCAACACGACGCCGGACCACGTGAGGGCCTCTGGGTGCCTCGGATGGACTCTGATGACCTCTGATGACTTCTGATGACCTCTGATGACCTCTGGGTGCCTCGGATGGACTCTGATGACCTATGATGACTTCTGATGACCTCTTATGACCTCTGTGTGCCTCGGATGGATTCTGATGACCTCTGATGACTTCTGATGACCTCTGATGGCCTCTGGGTGCCTCGGATGGACTCGGGTTGGAGACGGACAGCCGGCGAGAGCTTGCGTCGAAGACCTGCACCGGTGCCGCCGCCGAGTGGGCGCTCGAGGACGTGCCCTGCGCGGGAAGAGCGGAAGCATCGGCCGTGGAAGCATCGGCCGCCATCTTCTGAGCAATCCATTTCGCCAAGGTGCCGCTGCCCATCCCGTAGCCGCCTGGCAAACGTCTGTAGTCTCGCGTCTGAATCTTCGGCGGGGCGCCCCAGTGCGCGGGGAAACGACCGCCGGGAGTGGCGGCGATCCGCGCGGGCGTGGCGGTGGTCGGCGCGGGCGCGGCGACGACCGTGGCAGAGGTCGTGGCAGAGGTTGCGGCAGGGGTCGTGGCGGCTGCGGCGGTCGTGGCGGCTGTGGAAGGTGAGAAAGGAGTCCCTAACAAGGAAGAGGAGGTCGCGGCGGCTGTGGAAGGTGCCGCCTCGTTCTCAGCCAGAGCCCACGGCGGCGCGTCGTCGGGACCCACCTCGAGGCTCGTCAAGGGCAGCAGCACGGCGCCGCTTGCGTCGCTCACCGAGATGTTCGCCCTTGCATAGGAGCCGGTCGCAAGCAGCAGCACGAGCCGGTAGGCCGTCTCGGGCGCCACATGCACGGGCGTGCGCAGCTCGATCGAGGTGGGCGCTGCGAGCGCGGCCGAGGATGCTACGCCGGCGGCCTTGATAGGACATGCGGTGCCCAGCTCGCCGCCGTCGCTGCGAAGGGTGAAGGCACTCCGCTTGAACTGGGTGCCACCATCGCACATCTCGAGCTCATGGTAGGGCGCATCTGCGAGCGACAACGGTGGCGTGGATGCGGGCGCGATGGCCGCCGCAAGCAGAAAACAGGCGCAGGCGAACCCTCCGAAGGAGCGGCAAATGGTTGGCCGGAACGAGGTTGTGAGCTGCGCTGCTAGCCAGCCCAACAACATGGCGATGGTGAGATAATCCGAATGGATGGGCGACAGCATGCGAATGGGTAGAAATACGAGCACGAGCAGCAAGAGGACGCCACCCGGGTGCTCAGGACATTCGTCCGCGGCGAGCGTGAAGCGACGAAGGAGCGTCTGGCACCGCCGCATGCCGAGAAAGTGGGCACTGTGCGTACGCAACGAATTCACACGAACACACACTCAACGACGCGTTAACAAGTAAGCACGCACACTGTATCGACAGGCGATCCGCTGCTGTGAATTGCACAAATGCCATTGACCCCATTTGTTCGCGTTCAGGGCGCTCGCGCCCGTGCTCTCGGCGAGCCTCTGCCAGGCCCGAGCGATGCTGTGTGCCTTCACTATCAGCGTGGCGTGTGCCGCTTTGGTGAGGCGTGCGCCTTCCGCCACGTGAGTCTCTTCGATGGCAGAGTTGTCGAGGAGGCGGATGGCCCGATTGAAACGAGTGAGGATTCGGCGCTCGTTGCTTGCCAGCGCGCCTTTCGAGCCGCAGAGGCGCGCCTCGCGAATATTCGCGCGGCTGGAGGGCCGCGCGAGGAGATCGCTGACGCGGCGGCCACGCTGCGCGAGATCCAAGTCCGAGTTCGTGCGATGCTCAAGGGAGCGGCTTCGAATCGTTTGGCCATTCCGCGCCGGCAGCGTCGCCCCAAGAATGAGAACCGAGCAGGCATTTTCCGCCGCTTCCTACTGGATACATACGGCCATGCTGCACTCGCATCGGGGAGCGGCGTGCTGGACGTGGCTGGTGGAGCAGGCCTGCTCAGCTTCGAGCTGCTCAACTACAGTCGTGTGCCGGTGACTGTCGTAGATCCCCGCGAGACGCTACGCCTCACGCAGCACGAGTGGCGTGTGGCCGTGGCCGCGCGCCGCAGAGCCACTACTGCCGTGTGCAAGCCCGACGCCGAAGCCGCCACCGGCGACGAGGTCGGTGATGACGGTGATGACGGTGATGATGACGGTGATGACGGTGAAGGCACGGCAGGTGGCGACGCTGAGGCCGGTGGCGACGCTGAGGCCGGTGGCGACGCTGAGGCCGGTGCCGACGCTGAGGCCGGTGCCGAGGCTCCCACTGAGGCCGAGGCCGAGGCCGACACCGAGACGGACGCCGAAGCTGCCACCGACGCGGTCGCCGAGGCTGCCACCGAGGCCGAGGCTACCATCGAGGCCGAGGCCGCATCTGGACATGTCGTCGTTCCGATATCAGCGTTGCCATTCGAGCGCTCTACTGGCACGCCGCGCCGGCCTCGGCACTGGCGCCTCTACTGGCGGGACGCGCTCTGGAAGCCGGTGCTCGAGCTGGAGGACGGATCTCCCGCCTCCAGCTCCGGATCTCCCTGCTCGAGATCGCGCCTTGCCACGTGCCCGAGCGCCGTACCGAGCGCCGCCGCACTCGCCGCTGTAACGGCTGCACTGGTCGAGGCGCCGCCGCTAGCGCCGAGCTCGCGTCGTCGTCGCAAGACGTCTTCGACACAGGATGCGGCCGCGGTGACCGCCCCTCCCGCCGACGTCGCCGCGGTGGGTACGGCTGCCAGTGCCACCAACGGCGGCGACGATGCGCACGGCCAGTTGGGCGAGGCGCCGCCGGCGCCAATGGCGCCAACGGCGATGGAGGTGTGCACGATTCTTCAGGGGTGCTCAGCCGTCGTAGGCATGCATCCCGACGCTGCCACCGAGTCGATCGTGGACTTTGCCCTGGCGGCGGGCAAGCCGTTCGCGGTGGTGCCGTGCTGTGTCTTCGCCGTCGACTTTGCACACCGGCGCGGGCCCGAGGGGCAGCCCGTGAACAATCACAGCGCCTTCGTGCGCTACCTGCAGGCCAAGGCGCCCGACCGAATCGGGGTGGCCACGCTCCCATTTGAAGGGAAGAACGTGGTCTTGTACTCGTTGCCCAAGCGTGCGCAGGGCACCCGCACGATGGCCGGCGGCGATGCGTGCGAGCTGTGCGCGGGTCCGAGCGAGGTTTGAGATCAAGTTACGTCGTTCCGGTCTGACCCACTGGAAGAGGGGCCTCTCATTCCGCAAGCGAGTAGAAGTAAAGAGTTTTTATCAGATATAAGTCCCAGGATATATTTATACTGCATTGTGCATACATGATCGCGATGAAATCATTTAAATCAAGAAATCGACAATAGTGAATTGGAAATCGATGACAAAATAATGGACTCGAGACAGGCCGAACCGTACTCTCTAGTCAAGTAATTCCTCTATTCGCTCACACTTTAGTGATAGAGCTTACAGCCGAATGTCTTTATTCTGCACCACGCAAACTCCGGATGAGGTG
>Ga0209550_10002892_pt1 | contig 16467 bp, 12 predicted proteins | sample LauGreSuBDMM15SN_2_FD_187567 | JGI IMG/M metagenome (GOLD analysis project Ga0209550, IMG submission 187567) | Freshwater lake microbial communities from Lake Michigan, USA - Su13.BD.MM15.SN (SPAdes) (version 5) | ecosystem: Environmental > Aquatic > Freshwater > Lake | place: Lake Michigan...
GCAATCATCGAGCAGGCGGGTGGCTTGCACAAATTCATGAATTGGGACCGAAACATCCTCACCGATTCGGGTGGATATCAAGTGTATTCGCTATCGGCCAACAGAAAAATTAAGGAAGAAGGGGTAAAGTTTAAGTCGCACATTGATGGTTCTCTTCATTTTTTTACGCCCGAAAATGTAATGGAAATTCAGCGTACCATTGGCGCCGATATCATCATGGCCTTTGACGAATGTACGCCTTATCCCTGCGATTACCGCTATGCCCAGCGTTCGATGCACATGACGCACCGTTGGTTGGATCGCTGCATCAATCACCTGGAAAAAGTGCCGGTAAAATACGGGTACGAACAAACGTTTTTTCCGATTGTACAGGGAAGCACCTACAAAGATCTGCGCATGCAATCGGCCGAATACATTGCCAATTCGGGCCAACAAGGCAATGCGATTGGCGGACTTTCGGTGGGAGAACCGGCCGAAGAGATGTATGCCATGACCGATGTGGTGTGTAGCATTTTGCCCGAAGACAAACCCCGGTATTTGATGGGCGTGGGAACGCCGATAAATATTTTAGAAAACATCGCCTTGGGCGTAGATATGTTTGACTGCGTAATGCCCACGCGCAACGCCCGAAACGGGATGTTGTTTACCGCACATGGCACCATCAACATCAAGAATAAAAAATGGGAAGCCGATTTCTCTCCTGTAGACGAAATGGGCATCACTTTTGTAGACCGCGAATATTCAAAAGCCTATTTGCGTCACCTCTTTGCCGCCAACGAATACTTGGGCAAACAAATCGCTACGATACACAATTTGGGCTTTTATATGTGGTTGGTTCGTGAGGCCAGAAAACATATCTTAGCCGGAGATTTTAGAACGTGGAAAGAAATGATGGTGAAACAAATGAGCCAACGGTTATAAGGCATGCTGACAATTATTGACAAATACATCTTGCGCAGGTACCTCGTTACGTTTACGGTAATGTTGATGCTGTTTATTCCTATTGGAATTATTATAGATTTAGCAGAAAAAGTAAATAAACTAATTGAAAATAAAGTTCCTTTTTTCCCAATTCTCGTTTATTATTATGACTTCACTATTTATTTTGCCAATTTATTATTTCCCATTTTTTTGTTTCTGTCGATTATTTGGTTCACTTCCAAAATGGCAAATAACACCGAAATTATAGCGATTCTAAGTTCTGGAATTTCATTCACCCGATTTTTAAGGCCCTATTTTATTGGCGCAACGCTGGTGTGTATTCTTTCTTTTTTTTTAGGAATTACCTTGTTGCCCAAGTCGAGTGAAGGATTTCAAAATTTTAGATACACCTACTTGGTGGGAGACGGACGTCAACAAATGCGTGATGAAACGGATGTTTACCGCCAGATTAGCGCCGATGAATTTATCTATGCAAGTAACTTTAATCCGGCTTCTAAGACGGCATTCAATTTTTCGTTAGAGAAATTTAAAGGCGAAAAATTGGTCTATAAAATCACGGCCAATCGATTAAAGTTTAATCCTTCAGACAACACCTACACCATGTTTGGCTATGTGAAACGCACTGTAGGAAATTACGATGATGTACTGGATCGTGCCGACCAAAAGATTGCCAAATTTAGTTTTGACTTAGAAGATCTCATCCCAACCATTTATGTAGCCGAAACCTTGCCGCTAGGGGAGCTTCAACGATTTATAGAACGCGAAAAAAAACGGGGTAATTCAAATGTAAACGCGTACTATGTGGTGCTTTATAAAAAATTTAGCACTCCAGTTTCGGCCTTTATCCTCACTATTATAGCCGTGGCGGTTTCGTCGATGAAACGAAGAGGTGGGATGGGTGTCAATTTGTCTATTGGGATTTTATTGGCCTTTTCTTTTATTTTCTTAGACAAAATTTTCGGGGTGTTGGGCGATAAATCAAGTATATCACCTTTGTTAGCCGTTTGGGTGCCAAATTTAAGTTTTGGTGCTTTGGCTGTCTATCTTCTACGCAATGCGATCAGATAAATTAAACTACTACCTACAACTTCAACTCATTGTTTTTATTTGGGGTTTTACCTCAGTTCTAGGGGCGTTAATTTCGCTCGATGCATTAAGTTTGGTGTGGTTTCGCATGGTATTTGCCTCGCTATTTATTGGGATCTACGCCTATTTTTTTAAATTAGATTTAACCCTTACGGTCAAACAACTAGTGTTTTTTTTATTGGCGGGCAGCATAATTGCCTTGCATTGGTTTACCTTTTTTAAAGCCATAAAAGTCTCAAATATTTCCATCACTCTTGCCTGTTTATCTTCGGGAGCTTTTTTTGTTTCGGTATTAAAACCTTTGTTAACTGCCCAAAAAGTAGTGTATTATGAAGTGGTATTAGGAATACTCGTAATTGTAGGCTTGTGTATTTTAGTCCATGTCGAAAATATGAATATCCAAGGGGTGATTTTGGCATTGATTTCTGCTTTTTTGTCTGCTTTGTTTTCTATTATAAACGAAATTGCGGTAAAACAACACGATTCTACCGTGATTGCTTTTTACGAACTTCTGGGGGGTGTACTTTTTTTTACTATTATTCTTTCATTAACAAATAGTTATTCGCTTGTATTTTTTACCTTGAATTGGGTAGATTTGGTGTATTTACTAATTTTAAGTTCCGTTTGTACCGCCTACGCCTTGATCACTTCTGTAAAAATCATGAAGCATCTCAGCGCATTTACAGTGATGTTGAGTATCAATTTAGAACCGGTTTATGGGATCATATTGGCCGTGTTGATATTTGATGAAAAAGAAAAAATGAGCACGGGGTTTTATGTTGGAGCAGTAATTATACTCGTGATTATTTTGTTAAACGCATTTATTAAAAACAAGGATGTACAAGAATAAGAAAGTTGTAGTCGTAATGCCAGCATACAATGCTGAGAAAACATTAGAAAAAACATATGCCGAAATCCCTTTGCATATTGTGGATGAGGTTATTTTAGTTGATGACAAAAGCAGCGATAATACCTTTGAGTTGGCCCAAAAAATAGGAGTCAACCACATTATTCGCCATGAACAAAATAGAGGCTACGGAGGCAATCAAAAAACGTGTTACAACAAATGCAAGGAGCTTAACGCCGACATTGTTGTGATGCTTCATCCGGATTACCAATATACGCCGCTGCTCATTGAGGCGATGGTGAGTATTATTGGCAACGAATTGTATCCGGTGGTATTTGGATCAAGAATTTTGGGAATTGGCGCACTCCGAGGCGGGATGCCATTATACAAATACATTGCAAATCGTGCGCTTACCTTGTTTCAAAATGTCTTGATGAATCAAAAATTATCGGAGTACCATACGGGCTATCGCTCCTTTGATATGAAGGTTTTAAACAGTGTGGATTACAACAGTTGCTCGGAAGATTTTGCTTTTGACAACCAAATCATTGCTCAAATTTGCATTCAAAAATTTGAAATAGCTGAAGTAACATGTCCGACTAAATATTTTGAAGAAGCGTCGTCGATAAACTTCAAACGCAGTTCGATATATGGGTTGCACGTACTACTCGTTTCTATTCGTTATTTTCTTCATAAAAATAATATCCTAAAATGGAAGCTTTTACAATAGATAAATGGAGCGCTCAGTACAGAACTATTTTAGTAGCGCTGTGTGTCGTATTGTTTCCGTTGGCAATTGGTTCGGTTCATTTATTTGATTGGGATGAAGTGAACTTTGCAGAAGCTTCGAGAGAAATGTTGGTCAACAACAATTTCATGAATGTGCAAATTAATTATTTGCCCTTTTGGGAAAAGCCGCCTTTATTTTTTTGGCTGCAAGTAGTGTGCATGAAACTAGTGGGTGTCAACGAATGGGGGAGTAGACTACCCAATGTACTGGTTGGACTTATATCGGTGCTTTTTATTTATTCGATAGGAAAAAAAGTAGTCTCCAAAAAATTTGGTTTTATCTGGGGACTCGCCTACATCGGCAGTTTTTTGCCTCATTTTTATTTTAAATCGGGTATAATTGATCCGTTGTTTAATCTATTTATCTTTCTAGCTCTTTATTATTTTTATTTATACCAGCAGCACTACCAAAAAAAATACGTGTTAATCGCTGCGGTATTATCCGGATTAGCCGTTTTAACTAAAGGTCCTGTTGGGGTGCTCCTCATTTTTTTGGTTGTAGTTATCTATATACTGGCCAAATGGAAAGACATCCAACTGAAGATGTTGGACATCGCGCTAGTTGTGCTCATTATAGTGGGCATTACCTCCGTTTGGTTTATTGCCGAACTTATAAATGGAGGTGGAATTGAAGTTTTTAAAGAATTTTTCGATTACCAGGTTCGATTATTTACATCCTCCGAAGCCGGTCACGGCCAGCCGTTTTACTACCATTTTATTGTCTTGTTTTTTGGTTGTTTTCCCATCTCATTGATTGCCTTTCCTTACCTGCTTAGAAAAAAATTTGGTGTGGAAACCCAGCCAATGGTTCAAAATTTTTATATGTTGAATTTTATTTTGTTTTGGGTAGTCTTGTTACTTTTTTCATTTACAACAACCAAAATTGTGCATTATTCCTCCTTGTGTTACTTTCCGTTATCTTTTATTGCGGCCTATGTGTTGTATCAAAAAACCAACGCAAACAGGCCCATTAGCACCTTGTCATTTGTGCTAATCGCTTTGGTAGGTGTTATAATTTCAATACTTTTTACAGCACTTCCGCTCGTAGTTAGATTCAAAAATGAAATCATCCCTTTCATAAAAGATCCCTTTGCTGTCGCAAATATTACTATGCCCGTTGCCTGGAGCGGCTATGAATTTTTAATTGGAATTTGTTATTTTTTGGTATTTGTTTATATTCTTTTCTTACTCAAGAAAAATACCCACTATATCGCACACTTTTTTATATTGAATGCAGTAATGTTGAATGTACTGATGATTTTTATTGTACCAAAAGTAGAGCAACACGTACAGGGAAGCTTAATAGAATTTTTTGAAAAACATCAGAGCAGTAATGAATATGTAGTTACCTACGGATTTAAAAGTTATGCGCAATATTTTTACACCAAAAAAGTAAATCCAACTAATGCATTGGCCAAAAATGATCAATGGTTGTATGAAGGAGCAATTGATAAACCCACCTACATTGTGTGTAAAATAATGAACAAAGAACAAGTAGAACTATTAGAAGGCACTCACTATTTGTACGAAAAAGGAGGTTTTGCTTTCTTTGTAAGACACCCAAAAACAATTAAGTAAAGGCTAACTTGTTAGGACATTAACACTTCATTCATTTTTTTCACTTTGTTCTTTAATGAAAAATTGTACCAAGCAAAGGGCCATTTTTCAGTTATTTTATTGGCAATAATGAAACTCATCATTCCAAATATGGCGCCAAAAATCACATCAATTAAGAAATGTTGGGTGAGGTAAATTCTTGAGTAGCCTACTAAAATAGCAGTAAATGCAAAACAATATTGAGCGGCTTTGTTTTTATGGTACACAAATGCTAAAAACATGAATAAGGCAAAAGCAGTTGCTGTATGTCCTGATGGAAATGAATGTAAACTATGTACCGTCACCCCGTCTACAAGATGAAGTTTGCTGATGTCATATACTTTTATGGGTCTAAGCGCTGAAGGAGCTATTACTTTTTTTACAAATTGAGAAAGTATACCAGAAACAGCAAAGCTTAGCGCCCCCAACCAAACATATTTTAAAGGTTTCAAGTAACAAATTACTAGTATAATGCCAATTGCAAAAAGTCCGTCGCCTAAATTTGTTGAATATTTAAATACTATATCTAGAAACGCTGAATGATGATTGTATATAAAATAATGTATTTCATCAAAGTCAACCAAAATCATACTGATTACGGAAAATAATAAGAAAATAATACACAAATAAACAAATGGTTTTAGTACAAAAATGTTGGTTTTCATTACAAGGAATTAAAAGCCAAAATTATTGTATTCTCTGTTTTCGTATATTTTGTAATCATTAAACTTACTTTAAGTTTTTTTAATTCAACACGAGATAATAATTATATTTGCCCTTCCAAAAAACAAGACTAACGCACAAATCCTATGGAATATTTAGATTTTGAGCTTCCGATAAAAGAACTAGAAGATCAGTTGGACAAATGCCAGATCATTGGACAAGAATCCAATGTAGACGTCACAACTACCTGCAAGCAAATTGAAAAAAAGCTGGAAGAAACCAAACGTAAAATATACAAAAACCTCACTGCTTGGCAGCGTGTGCAATTGTCTAGACATCCCAACCGACCATACACCATGGACCACATTCATGCGTTGTGCGGCGATTCTTTCCTGGAATTATTTGGCGATCGAAACTTTAAAGACGACAAAGCCATGGTAGGTGGATTGGGCAAAATTGACGGCCAATCGTTTATGATTATTGGACAACAAAAAGGATACAACACCAAAACGCGTCAGTACCGCAACTTTGGAATGGCCAATCCCGAAGGCTACCGCAAGGCTTTGCGATTGATGAAAATGGCCGAAAAATTTAATATTCCCGTATTGACTTTAATAGACACTCCCGGAGCTTATCCTGGTTTAGAAGCCGAAGAACGCGGACAAGGAGAAGCCATTGCGCGTAACATTTTTGAAATGGTGCGACTCAAAACCCCAATCATCGCGGTGATTGTTGGCGAAGGTGCCTCAGGAGGTGCCTTAGGAATTGGTGTTGGAGATCGAGTTTACATGATGGAAAATACCTGGTATTCGGTAATTTCACCCGAATCGTGTTCATCCATTTTATGGAAAAGCTGGGAATACAAAGAGCAAGCCGCCGATGCCTTGAAGTTGACTTCGTCGGATATGAAAAAACAAAAATTAGTTGATGATATTATACCAGAACCATTAGGCGGTGCGCATTACGATCGCGAAACGACTTTCAAAACCGTTCAGCAATACATCATGAAAGGCTACAACGAACTCAAAGATTTATCAACAGCCGAATTGGTGGCACAACGAATGGATAAATACAGTAAAATGGGTGAATACAACGAATAATCGCGAAGTACATCCTAAATTCTAAATCCGAAACGTCACTGCTTCGGATTTTTTTTGACTTATAAACAAAAAAAGGTGGTTTATCAACAGTGAACTTGCATAACTCCTTTTCACCTTAGCCAATAAAACACCTACTTTAGCTTTATGGAAAATGTACGAAACAGCAGCCCGCAGCGCCAAGAAAAAGCAACGATCATCAACTTAGAGAAAGGCAAATTGCCGCCACAGGTATTAGATTTAGAAGAAGCCGTGTTGGGCGCCATGATGATTGACAAAAAAGGGGTTGATGATGTGATCGACATTTTGCAACCCGATGCCTTCTACAAAGATGGGCATCGCCATATTTTTGAAGCGATTGTTCAGCTTTTTACCGATACACAGCCGATCGATTTATTGACTGTTTCGGCCCAATTGCGCAAAAGCGGCACCTTAGAATTGGCGGGTGGTGATTATTATTTAATTCAACTCACTCAAAAAATTTCCTCTTCGGCACACATTGAGTTTCACTCCCGCATTATTTTACAGAAATACATTCAGCGCAGTCTGATTAAAATATCGTCCGAGATTATAGAAGAATCCTACGACGAAACCACCGACGTATTTGATTTATTAGACAAAGCCGAAACCCGCTTGTATGAAGTGACGCAGGGTAACATCAAACGCAGCTCCGAAACCGCACAAAGCTTGGTACTGCAAGCCAAAAAACGCATCGAAGAAATTGCAAGCAAAGAAGGCTTAAGCGGGATTGCAACGGGCTTTGAAAAACTGGACAAAATCACCTCGGGCTGGCAGCCTTCCGATTTAATTATTATCGCAGCACGACCGGGTATGGGTAAAACTGCTTTTGTGTTGTCGATGGCCCGAAATATTGCGATTGATTTTGGTCATCCGGTGGCCTTGTTCTCACTTGAGATGTCTTCGGTGCAGCTGATTACTCGTTTAATTTCTTCGGAAACGGGTTTGTCATCCGAGAAACTTAGAACCGGAAAATTAGAAAAACACGAATGGGAACAACTGAGCATCAAGGTGAAAAATTTAGAAAAAGCACCACTTTTTATCGATGATACGCCTTCGCTTTCCATCTTTGATTTACGGGCTAAGTCGCGTCGATTGGCTTCGCAGCATGGCATTAAACTCATTGTTGTCGATTATTTGCAATTGATGACGGCCGGCGGAAGCAACGGCAAAGGAGGCGGAAACCGCGAGCAAGAAATTTCGACTATTTCTAGAAACTTGAAGGCCTTGGCCAAAGAACTCAGTGTGCCGGTAATTGCCTTGTCGCAGTTGTCGCGTGCGGTTGAAACCCGTGGAACCAGCAAACGCCCTTTGCTTTCTGATTTGAGGGAGTCGGGTGCGATTGAGCAAGATGCCGATATCGTGTCGTTTATTTACCGTCCCGAATACTATAAAATTGAAGAATGGGACGACGATGAAGCATCACCTACGGGAGGTCAGGCCGAGTTTATCATTGCCAAACACCGAAACGGTTCGCTCGAAAATATTCGATTGAAGTTTGTGGCACAATTGGGTAAATTTGACAACTTGGACGAATTTGGCGGCGCCTATGACGATTTGCCCTCCAAAATGAACCGCGACGACAATCCGTTTACCACCAAAAATTTACCTTCACCCAACGAAGCCTTTGGCAGTTCCATGAATTCGTTTGACGACAGCGAGGTTCCGTTTTAGCGGGTAGCACTAAAAAAAACAAAAGTTCCGTTTTGTGATATACCATAAATTGGTATTTTTGAAATAAAAAATTACAGTATGGCAAAAAACACCTCCATTTTACTCGGCGACTATTTTGATTCGTTTATTAACGGACAAGTCAACACCGGAAAGTTTTCTTCGGCGAGTGAAGTTGTTCGAGCGGCTTTGCGACTCTTTGAACAGGAAGAAACCAAAAAAGCACAGCTCATCAATGAACTGATTAAAGGAGAAAAATCGGGTTTTGTAAAAGATTTTAATCGGGATTTATTTTTGAAGGACTTGAAAGATAGACATACCAAAAGTGAATTATAAACTAAGTAAAGAAGCCCAAAATGATTTAGAACAAATTTGGCTTTATACCCTTGAAAATTGGTCGATTGACCAAGCGGATCGGTATCTTAATTTGCTGATTGATGAAATGGAATACCTTTGCTTAAAGCCAAATTCAGGTTTCAATTTTGATCACATTAGAATAGGATATTGGCGAACAAAAGTAAAATCACACTTCATTTTTTACAGAATTAACCAAACCAATCAGCTAGAAATAATTAGGGTTTTACACGAACGGATGGATGTCGAAAATCAATTGTAAATCTCTAACCTCTAGTCTCTAATCTCTCAGTCTCTCATCTTTCAGTCTCTGATCTTAAAAAAATGCTCAACAAAAATTCACTATACCTTTTTCTCTTGCTCATTTCATTATCCGCAAAGGCCAACTTCATTTTGTTGCCCATGGACGATGTTTCGCAAAAGAATCACCTCAAGGCCTACGGGATTACCTTTTGGTGTTTGGACAAACAATACAAAGCCAGTTGGTTGCTCAATTACCGTGGTGGTTCATTCCTGCTGCCTGATTCGCCTGATATTCGCAAAGAATGCCAAATACGCGGAGTGAGTTTTGAGCTTTTATCTGATGCCGAAGCCAACCAGATTTTGGCCGAGATATCCAGTGAGTCGCAGAACATGGAAACAGTAGTGCTCGAAAAAGCGCCCAAAGTGGCAGTATACACTCCAAAAGGCAAACAGCCTTGGGACGACGCGGTAACCATGGTGCTCACCTATGCCGAGATTCCATTCACCCCAATATATGATGTTGAGGTCTTATCCGATCAGTTGGTATTATACGATTGGTTGCATTTGCATCACGAAGATTTTAGTGGACAATACGGTAAATTCTATGGCGCATACCGAACGGCACCTTGGTATATTCAACAAAAGAAAGATTCTGAAGCTTTAGCTACACAATTGGGCTATGCCAAAGTCTCAGAAGAAAAACTGGCCGTAGCCAAAAAGATTCGCGATTTTGTAATTGGCGGCGGGTTCATGTTTGCCATGTGCTCGGCCACCGATAGTTTTGATATTGCCCTTGCTGCCGAGGGCGTGGACATTTGCGAACCTATGTTTGATGGTGATGAAAGCGAAGCCAATTACCAAGCCAAAATTGATTACACCCGAAGTTTTGCCTTCAAGGATTTTATCTTGGACAGACGCCCGGATCATTATGAGTTTTCAGACATTGACATGACCGAAAAACGCATCATTCCGTTTGAAAAAGACTATTTTACCCTAATGGATTTCTCGGCCAAATGGGATGTAATTCCCAGCATGTTGTGCCAAAATCACACCCAACTCATCAAGGGATTTATGGGGCAAACCACTGCATTTCAGCGTAGTTTACTTAAATCATCGGTGTTGGTTTTGGGCGAAAACGAACTCAACGAAGAGGCACGCTACATACACGGCCAAAAAGGAAAAGGATTTTTCACCTTCTATGGCGGACACGATCCCGAAGATTACCAGCACCGCGTGGGCGATGAACCCACCGTGCTTGATTTGCATCCCAACTCCCCCGGTTTTCGTCTTATTTTAAACAATGTGTTGTTTCCGGCTGCCAAGAAGAAAAAGCAGAAGACCTAAACAAAATTTCACTATTTTAATTTCACAGCCAATTGACTTCTAATCAATTGGCTTTTTTTATTAACACGAAAACGTTTGCGTGCAGTTCGTCGATGTTATTATTGATTTTTTTATTACTTTGCACGCTATAACGATTTCGCGGCCTTTTTGTTTGAGTATTTACAATGTGTATATTTCTTAAAATCTAAAAAATAATAATTATGATTTTTCCAATAATCTTCAATAAATCCAGTTTTAAATCTTCATTAATTTTCATTCTAATAGTTACTTCTTCTCTAACATTTGCAAATGGTGGTGTTGGATACAAAGGTATTTATATTAATAGTAAAGGAACTAAAACATGGTATAAAGCACATCATGTTGCATGGGGCTATAATGGTTGTGGGAATTATCAATTTAATTCCGTTTCAAATTTTAGCGGACTAAATTTAGGTTCATTCACCACGGTTGAAACCCTTCAAATTGCTGGTTTTGCTGTGATAGGTTGGACAGATAATTCAGATTGGGTTGCAGGTCAGTTGTCTTATAAAGTATGGAAACAAGGCGATGCTGAACCAGAATGGACTAGCATATCGATTGGAAATTACGGCAATAACAACGGAGCATCACAAGTTGTTTGTTCATCAGGAACTGATAGAGTGATCGGTTATGACAATGGAATTACTTCAATTAATCCTGGGTTGCCGGGTAATTATAATATTAAAATACAAGCCTTGGGTCGCGTGCAATATAACGGTGGTAGTTTTAATGTTAATAATGGAACTGAGGTAACTGCAACTTTTACAGTTACAGATCCCGTAACAACAAATACAGATTATTTTAGATCTAAGAATACAGGAGACTGGACTTCTGTCGCTACTTGGCAATCATCACCAAATAATAGTTATTGGGTTAATTCTTCTTTAGTTCCTGATGGAAATTCATCTAACATTGCAATCCAGAATGGGCATATTATTACACTTGTATCAGATGTGAATGCTAAATCATTAACAATTGCTGGAACGATATCTTGTTCTGTTTACACATTAAACATAGCTTCAAGCGGGTCATTTACAAACAACGGAATATTCACCCAAGGGACAGGAACAGTTAATTTTGCAGGAGCAGGAACAGTAAATGGCACTGTGGCTACTACTTTTAAAAACTTTACTATAAATTCAGGTACCATAACGATTAGTACTGTTCCCACTATAGATGGTGTACTTACCATTAATGGAGGAGCAATGTCAGCGGCACCAAAATATACAGCTAATTCAACATTGTTTTATAATTCAACTTATACACGATTTAACGAATGGAATGCTAATGGAATTGGTACACTTGGTTCAACTCCAGGTTATCCAAATCATGTAACAATTAATTCAGGGACTTTTACTGTATTGAATGGTGATGCAGGAACAGCACGAGCTTTGGCAGGTAATTTGACTATAAATAGTGGTGCAACATTTACAACAGGTGCTGTAAATGCTATAATAACTTGTGGTGGAAATTTGATTACAAATGGTACAGGAAGTATAAATATGAGTAATACAAATTCAAATTTAAATGTAGTTGGAAATATTATTAATGCTGGAACTATTTCATTAGCTAGCGCAACTGGTCGACTAAAAGCCACCAATTTAACAAATACAGGAAGTATTACACTATCCACAGCTAGTGGTGGAGATCTTGAATTAACAGGTAATTTAATAGACAATGCAACATTTAATGCTAATACAAGAGCTGTGTTTTTTACGGGTACTGGTGTTCAAGATATAAGTGGTTCAGGTGTTTTTAATATAGATTATATTGTTTCGAATAAACCTTCAGGTAGCATCAGAATGTTAACAGATTTATTATGCGAAGGCCCTAATGGAGGAAATGCCACGACGCTCACGAATTCAACGGATATATTAGATTTAAATGGGTATTCCTTAACTCTAGGGAAATCAGGAGTTACTTCTAGTATTTCAGGATCGGGGTTTTTAAAAGGAAATTTGAACTCCTTTATTACAATTGCAGGTAATTTTAATACAAACTCAATTAAGTTTGACCAATCTACACCCGGTACAACCAATGTGCTTAAAAATTTAACCTTAAACACCAATAGTTCTGTTACATTAGGCAATGCCTTAAATATAACTGCCGGTTCAACTCCAGGCGTTTTATCAGTTGGTGCTTCGGCCACTTTGACTACCGGAGGTAACCTCACGCTAAAATCAGATCAATACGGCACCGCCCGAGTTTCAGAAGTTGGAACTGGAGGAGCAATTACAGGAAACGTCACCGTAGAGCGCTACATTCCAGGCAAACGAGCCTGGCGTGCCTTGACGGCGCCACTCAAAGGAAGTGCTAATAATAGTATTTTCTATAATTGGCAAAACAATGGTACATCGACATCGGGAGTTGGAGTTGAATTGTGGGGGCCAAGCGGAACTGGATCAGAAGGCAATGGTTTAGCTTCAGGACCGGGCGCTTCTATCAAACAATATGGAAATGGTTGGTCAGATGTAACAGATACTAAAACAACTTCTTTATTTACAACCAATGGAAATAATGCCTATATGGTTTTTGTAACTGGAGGTTATGGCAGCGGAAATATTTCTTCTGGCTTTGCTGATACAACGCTCAAATCAACAGGACAGTTAATTACAGGACCAGTTTCTTATTCGGGTTTAAGCAGCACCTTTCATACCTTAATTGGTAACCCTTATGCATGTCCTATACATCCTTCATCCATTGTAAGTGGAGCTACTAACTTATTTACAAATGTTTGGGTTTGGGATCCTGCCTTAAGCACAAATGGAGGCTATGTGAATTATGATGGTAGTTTGGGAGCTGGGACTTATTCAAGTTCTGGTGGTAGTTACACCAATAGCACTATAGCAATTCAAAGTGGGCAAGCCTTTTTTTTACGTGCAGCATCAGGCACAGGAAGTTTAACACTTACCGAGTCGATGAAATCTAGTTCGGTTTCGAATACCTTTAGAAACAGCAATATGGCTTCAATATTCCGTGTTGGGTTCTTAAAACAAACCGCTACAGATTGGATGCCGCTTGACGGTTGTATCGCTGGTTTCTATGAAGGAGCCAATGCAGCAGCAGACGATGCTGATGGCAAGAAAATGATCAACACCGGTGAGAACATTGGTTTTGTGCGTAACGCAGTTAATTTATCGAGTGAGCATTATCCATTCGTAACGGCGCAAGACATCTTGTATTTGAAAGTTTGGAACACCCAACAAGCGCACTACAAACTCAAACTCAACACCGAAGAATTTACGATGACTGGTGTAGAGGCTTGGTTGCAGGATTTATACACCGGAACCAGCCAACAATTGAATTTGGATGGCAGCGTGCAAGACTACGAGTTTGATGTAGATCCTACCATGTCGGCTAGTAGCGGGAATCGCTTTAGAATTGTGTTTACCAATACGGCTTTGTCGGTGGATACACCTACACAAGGACAGTTGAGTATTTATCCGAATCCGGCAACGGGCGGAAAAGTAACGGTTTCGTTGCCAAGCGGAACCTTTGAAGGCTGCAGCTACGAACTGATCAACGTATTGGGTCAGGTGGTGCGCCAAGACGATATAAACAATAGTAATAGTTCGCAAGTTTTGATTCCCCTCACGGGCTTGCCCAATTCGTGGTATGCGCTGCGCATCCGCAAAGACAACAAAGTAGTGTACCAAGGTAAATTGATCATTAATAACTAAGCGAAACATGAAAACTACTCTATATAAAATAGCATTTTTAGTAATTGTATTAGTTGGTTTTACAACGGCTACTTACGCCTATGATGATACCGGTGACGATGGTCAATTGTTGGATGGGGGAAATGTAGAAAATGCCTTTTCTAATTCTAATCCAGACGCACCCGGAGGCGACCCGGGAGTAGCTCCCATAAACGATTATTTGCCGTTCTTACTCCTGGGTGCCATCACGTTAGGCTTTGTGTATACCCGCAAACGCCAAATAGTTTAAACAAAATAGAAAACGCAGCTCTCGGGCTGCGTTTTTTATTACCAATTATTGGTTACGCCTTTTTATTCAACTCCGCAATCTGTTTCAATTGCTGGGCTAGTGCGCATGGGTTTACAATTGAATGCTAGTAGGCTGGTTAGCAAATTTTTAGATTTAGAAACAACTAGATTAGGAATTAGCATTAAACAAAAGTTATTTTTATAAATAGCTACTAATTTTGAAAATTTAAATGGTTTTTATACTTATTTTAGCCCCCTTCTTTGTTTAATGAATACCAAATAACGCTAAACAGTATCGTATGAAAACAAAATTACTCCTTGCTTTTCTTTTCGTGGTTCAGCTTGGAACCGCTCAAAACATTACCATTCCAGATTCTACATTCAAGGATCTATTATTGATTTCTTACATCAATTATACGGGTGATCCCAACAATTTTGTGGTGTATCCGCGCATTGATGCCAACCAAGATGGGGAAATCAGTTTTACCGAGGCATTGGCTGTTGAGGGCCTAGACTTAGGCTATTCTAATATTACTAATCTCGAAGGGCTGCAGTACTTTACCAATGTAAAAAAGATTAGCAGCTATTACGCTGACTTTTCAAGTTTTTACCAACCCACATTGGTTAATTTAGAGCAATTGAGTTTACTCAATTCGGTGAGTTCTTCGTCTACATCATTTATTGATCTTTCTCCAAATATTAATTTGAAAAAGTTTCAATGCAATAGTGTTTGGCTCACCTCGCTCGATTTATCGGCTAATACCCAATTACGTGATCTTGACCTGTATTGTCCTGCATTAACTTCGCTCAATTTGAGTAATCTGTCCAACCTGAAAAACATGAGTTATTTGGGTGCAATGCCTACTATTGATTTGTCGGATGCGTTGAATTTGTTGAAATTATCTTGTATTGGATCCTCTCCCAATTTCAGTTATCCCAATGAAAATTTGCTTACCTCGCTCGATTTAAGCAACCAAACCAAGCTGAGCTATTTGGATTTGACAGGAAATTTAATTCCCAGTTTAGACCTTAGCAATTGCCCCAATTTGGAGGTATTGAATATTGGAAACAACGGAATTGAAACCTTAATCTTAGACAATATTCGATATGTGCGCCTATTTTTTTGTGAAAACAATTTGCTCACCACTTTGGATGTGAGCAAGCTGTTCAATCTAAAAAACTTTTTTTGCGCCAACAACCAATTAACCAGCTTGAATACCAGCAATGGCATCATCGAAGAATTTATTGATTTTTCTGGTAATCCAGGTTTAGAGTCGGTATGTTGTGATCCCAATGAGGTAGTGTACATGCAAAACTTGTGCAACCAATACAACAACGAATCAGCCCTAGTAAATGGTAGTTGTGCCCCAGTGGCCAATCGAATTTCAATGTATCCCAATCCGGTGAGCGACATGCTGCACTTGTCGGCCAATGATGGAATCTCTAGAGTAGAAATATACAGCACCAATGGAATGCTCGTAATGAGTAGCGATGCAGTTTCTGATTCCATCGAAATGAGTGATTTGAATTCGGGTATGTATTTTTTAAAGGTGTTTAGCGGCCAAGATGTGGCGACAATGAAGTTTGTTAAAAACTAAAACAGGTTTTAGTTAACATATAAAAAACCCCTTAACAACTGATTATTAAGGGGTTTTTGTTTGTAGCGAGAGAGAGATTTGAACTCTCGACCTCAGGGTTATGAAAATAATAAAACCTTTGAAATCTCTATGAAATATAGGGGGTTTTAATGATTTTTAATCGTTTATTATTTTTTTTCTTGCTTTATTTCCTTACTATCTGCAAGAAAATCTTTGGTTTGAAATTAAGTCACCAGTATTTTAAAACAAAAGAA
>Ga0209550_10002893_pt1 | contig 16466 bp, 11 predicted proteins | sample LauGreSuBDMM15SN_2_FD_187567 | JGI IMG/M metagenome (GOLD analysis project Ga0209550, IMG submission 187567) | Freshwater lake microbial communities from Lake Michigan, USA - Su13.BD.MM15.SN (SPAdes) (version 5) | ecosystem: Environmental > Aquatic > Freshwater > Lake | place: Lake Michigan...
CACGCGGATGCCCAAACCGCTGGGTGACCACGTCACGCCCGGCGTCGAAGCCCTCGGGCCGTAAAGCCACCCACGCATGATCGCCGCATCGTCACGTTTTGCGGCGGCCGGAGGCTGCGGCTGAGACGGACCGCAGCCGGCCCATATCACACTGCACACTAAGATCAGCAATCGAACGTCACGGCACGGTCTCATAATCCGAATTCTTACCCACTTCAGTTGCGGCCTACGACCCGAAAACCTCTATCGCAGATGAAATCGCGGAAAGGTGGAGCCCGACGTCCCCATCGGGCTCGCGGCACAGAGCCCAAGCGCAAACTCAGGTTCTTTCGTTTCGAAACCGCGTCACTGGAGGCGCGACGCCCCCGTCGCGGTGTGCGCCTAGCCCTTCCCGAGGGGTAGATGATCTTGCTCACGTCAGAACAAAAGCCCCCACGCACAAACTCTCTGACTACCTTGCGCTTCACCCTTACTCGCTCAGAAAGACCGGCTCAGAAGGCGGTGTTTTCGAGAGCAAAAGCGGACGAACCCAGCCGGAATAGTTTCCACGGGAGCGAACCGGCCCCGCAAGTGGATCGATCCACCGGACGTTATCGGCGCGATTTCGCGCGCCGGCCCAGACCGCGCCCGACGGCTGCTGTGCCGCGTAAATTTCGGCGAAAGGCCGCCGGGGTGGCACCGTAGTGCCGCGCGAAAAGCGGGATCATATGTTCGGCGTAAGCGAAGCCGCAGGCATCGGCAATATCGGGAATCGCCATGTCGGTGGAGCTGAGCAGTTGGCGCACCTTATCGAGTTTGATCCGACGAATCTCCTCGGCGGGGCTATGGCCCAGAATCGCGGAGAATCGTTTCTCCAAGGTGCGCCGTGCAATGGGCACCGCCCGCAAGACATCTTGGACATTTATGCCCGCGTTCGAGTTGTCTTTGATGAATCGCATCACTTGGCGAATCTTCGGGTCATCGCACTCGAAAATATCCGTCGATTGCCGCGTCGTGATTCCAAGGGGCCGAAGCACCTGCTCGTCGGTCGCAAGACGACGCCCACGGATCAATTGATCGAGCATGCTGGCCGCATCGTAGCCAATTCGCTTCACGGGAATATCTACCCCGCTGATCGGCGGATGGATCGTCTGGCCCAACAAGTCCTCGGTCGAGAGACTGATGATCGAAATTTGGTCCGGAACCTCGATTCCGGCGAGTTCACACGCGTTGGCCAGATTGCGGCAGGTGATCGTATCCCAACCGATAACCCCGGTCGGCTTCGGCAAACTCTTTAACCAGCGGGCGCGGTCTCGTCGTCGCTCCACGAGGCCTGCATCGAGCCCGACGTTGGGTCCCGGTTGATAGATCAGCGGCGTCAGGCCCAACTTCTCGGCCACGCGTTCATAGGCTCGGGTCCAGAAATCAAGAAACTTGCGCTCCGGCTCACCGCAAAAGGCGATTGAGCGCAGCCCCTTGCTCTTGAGGTGCTCGGCGGCCAACTCGATCACTGCATTGGCGTCAGATGTGACGCGCGGAAAATCTACCCCTTCCAGCCGCGCACCTGAAACGTTGACGATCGGAACCCGGTAGCTTCGCAGCTCTTTGCCCAACGCACTGGAGTGCACGGTGGCGATGATTCCGTCACCCTGCCAGCCTTCCGGCATTTGCATCGCGCCGTCGGGTCCCGTGGGCTGCATATCGAGATTCCAAAAATTATTCTGCGCGTAGTGCCACGCCCCTTCGATGATGCCCCGGCCGTAGTGATTCCAGCCGGCGACGAGCAGCGCGACGCGTTTGGGTTTACGCAATTTGGCCATGACCGCAGGAGCTTTTGCTTTTGCCGGAAAGAACTCGCACGCACCCGACTCACTCAAATTTTTCCGTCGGCGCAAATCATTAAAATAATAACGCAAACGAGCCTACTGCGACGACGCGCATGCTGCTAAGGTGGACTGATCGTCCGGCATTCAGCCGACATCCACCCCACCCAACATGAAGTTCGCGTCCACGTTTCGTTGCGTTGCCCTCGCCCTCGTCTGCCCAATTCTCGCCACAATCGGCACAGCCCAAATCGCACCAAGCCCGGTCGAGCCGGCTGCCCTCGCCAAGTGGGACAAGAATAAGAATGGTCGCCTCGATTCCGACGAGCTGGCGGCTAAAAGCGCAGCGGAAGCTGCCGGCACGGCGAATGAGGTCGTCAATCTCACGCCCTTTGAGGTTTCAGCCGACGCCTCCGATACTTACCAGGCCACGAACACCAATTCCATCACCGGCACCAATGTCGCCCTCGGCAAGACCGCCCTCGATGCCAAGGTGTTTAACCGGCAACTCATGGACGAGCTGGGCGTGGTCGATATGACGCAGATGCTTTCCCAGCTCGGCGGTCTCGGCTCCGCCATCATCTCCGGCGGCAACGAGGAAGTGCGCGGCGACCTAGACGGAGACCGGCAGGATCCGAAGAGCATGACGATGCGCGGGCTGACAATCAGCAACCCCCGGCGCGACGGTTTCCTCCGCGCTGACACCGCGTTGATGGACTCCTTCGACGTCGAGCGGGTCGACGCACTCGGCGGTTCCAACTCGCTCCTCTTTGGCTCCGGTGACGCTGGCGGCGTCATCACCACCAACTCCAAACGCGCGCTCGTGGGCCGTCGGCAGCAAGGGAGCTTCACCGCAGGCGGGGACTCCGAAGGCAGCCGCCGCTACACTCTCGATGTCGGCGCCGGCTTCAAATATTGGGGCTTCCGCATCAACGCAGTCCACGGCGACACGAAATATTTCCGCCCCGCCAACCGCCAGTTGAACGAAGGTCTGACCCTCTCGACGACCGTTCGGCCCTGGAAGAACCTCGAGATCCGCGGTGAGTGGCGCCACTTGATCCGTGACACCACCTATCCCAACTCCGGCACCGTGCGCGCTCCGCTCACTCAATTGCTGCCCACCGGGGAGCGGGTAGACAACCAGAGCACGCGCTATCTGGCGGCCTTCCCGAACGCGAGCGCGCTGACCGACGGACTCATCGACGTCACGAAGGCTGATACGCTCTTCGGCCCCTACTACGCCTTTGCCTTCAAGAACCTCAGCCGATCCATCGTCGCCGAGGCGAAACTCGCCGAAGGTCTCGGCCTGCAGGTGCGCTACGGCCACGACGCGCGCGTCAACAACGCGCTGAGTCCGACGAATAATTCGATCTTTGCCCCGGGGGCGGCGGGCAACCTCTACGCGGATCCGGCGACCGGACTGATCGGCACGAAATGGGCGTTCAACATGAACTTTCCGGTCTTGAATCCCTTTCATACCGGAGCCCGCGGCTACCGCGCCGCCTTGGTTTACCAAAAGAACCTCGGTCGCTGGGGCTCCCATCAAGCCAGCGCGTTTCATCAAGACATGGAGTCTTGGACGAACCAGGACCAGTGGAGATTTTATGAGGCCGACGCGTCCGGCAACGCAACCGTGAACCCGGCGTTGATTACCGTGGCCGACCTCGGTCGCGTTCCCATTCCGTCGTTCTGGGTCCCCGTCAATCCCACGGGGCTCGTCGGAGGCAAAAAATGGCCCTTCTCGTCGCTCGTGCATCCCAACGGCAAGACTTACGTCTCCCAACCCCTGATTTTCCCCGGCGCCGTCCCTCCCACTGCGGGCAACCCCCTCGGCCTCTCCGGCCCGATCAACCCGACCACCGGCCAGAGCACCGTCGGGGCCTATTCCCAAGAGGACGTCACCGAACGCAGCAGTGGCGTGAGCGTGTTCAGCGAATGGTGGAAAGGACGGATCGATACGATGGCCGGTTACCGGACCGAGGAGGCGAGCGGCTTCCGCAGAAACATTGGTCTTAAGCGAGGCCCCATCAGCTACGACAGCCTGACGACCGGCGCCGTCGTCGACACCCCACTGAAGGGCGTGCGCGTCTCATTTAACTACGCCACCAACGCCAAGATCAACTTCGACACCACCCGCGACATCTACAACCAACCCCTGCCGCCCGGCAAAGGCGTGAGCAAGGACATCGGCCTGAAGTTCGGACTTTGGCAGGACCGTGTCTCCGGCAATTTCAATTACTATCAGTCCGAGGCCCAGAATTTCACGGCCAACATCGGCAACCGGAATGACGTCGATCCCGACGGCATCAATGGTCGCAACGGCGGACCATCCTACACCTACAGCAAGACGTCCGACGGTTATAACCTCACGCTCTCCGCGCGTCCGACCCGCGGCTGGGAAATTCGCGTCAACTTCGCCACCGCCAACGGCAGCGAGCGCACCGACGTGGACCTGCCGCAATTCTACAACGACCAGTTCAACACTACCACCGTCGGCGGCCAGACCGTTGTCGGCGTCCGCGCCACTCCGGGCGGAGCCGTCACACCCCTGCTCATTCCCTCCGACCCGAGTAACCCAGCCTCGGCCCGGATTCCGCTCTCCATCGCGATGATGAAGGATCCGGACAGCCCTTACGTCGCGCAGCTCGACATCGAGTCGGGCCAGATCCTCAACGCCGAATTGCTCGGCCTCCGCACCCCGGGCGTCGGCACGGCCGTGACCGGGCTCCCGCTCAGCGAGCACCAACTCGGCTTCGTCTCGCCCTCCGGTGGCAGCCTGATCGTCCGTCGCGCCGGCGAAAAAACCATCGGCTACGCCGAACGGAGCTACAGCCTGATCAACCGCTATCAGTTCAACGAAGGAAAGCTCCGCGGACTTGTCGTCGGCCACAGCAGCAGTCTGCGCGACAATCAGCGCGGCTACATGTTCACCGACGCCGCCGACGCGAACAAACGGAAGATGTTCTATTTTCCCGACCGCCTCCTGCACGATCTGTTCGCCACCTACCGCTTCAAACCGATCGGGAAAATCCGCACCTCCCTACAGATCAACGTGACCAACCTGATGGACGAGAACCAAGTCGTTTACCTCGTCCGCTCGACCAACGGCACACTCCGCTACGCCCAATGGCTGAACTCCCCGCGCAAGCTGGGTGTCACCACCACGGTGAGTTTCTGAGTTCGCCGCCCCCACAGAATTTTCTCAACCCAAACACCAGACAAACCCGATGAAATCCCCCCGCACTCTATTCGCCATCCTTACGACTTGCATGGCGGCAGCCATATCCACCGAAGCGCAAACCGCTCCGACCGCCCGCACCGTGCCGGCGGCCGAAGATACAATCACGCTTTCCACCTTCACCGTGTCCGAAGGCTCGAGCAAAGGCTATCAATCGATGCAAACCACCTCCGGGATGCGCACGGTGCAGCAGCTGAAGAACGTCGCCAACTCGATCTCGATCGTGAATTCCGAGCTGATCGCCGATACCGGGGCCATCAGCCTCATGGAAGTGTCGAAATATTTCGTGAGCGGGGAGGCGAGTCCAAATCCCAACGGATTCCAACAAACGATCTCCCGCGGCGTTCCTTCCAACTCCGGCGCCCTGCGCAATGGTTGGTATTGGTATTCACCCCAGGACTCGTATGCGATGGAGCGCATCGAACTCCTGCGCGGACCGAACGCCTTCCTCTATGGCGAATCCGCGATGGGCGGCATGACGAATCAGGTCACAAAACGCGGACTCTTTACCCGCGACTTCAACCGGGTGAAGGTGACGGGCGGTACCGGTGGGATATTTTCAGGCGGAGACGTCAAAGACAACAATCTGCGCCGCGTTGAGCTCGACTTGAATCGCATTCTCGTGGCGGACAAACTCGCCGTCCGCTTCGCCACCGTCGCGAGTAACGGCACCGGATGGGTTAACAATACCAGCAGCAAAATCCGCGGTCTCTACGGCGCGATGAGCTACCGACCGTTTCGCTCTACCACGGTGGACGTGATGGTCGAGCATGGTGAAACCACCCACGTCAGAAGCCAGGGCCTCTACACCGATCAATTTTCCTTCACGACGAGGACGACCCTTACTAACGCCAACGGCCTCATCTATGTTCCCGGGACCGGCCAACTCTACCGCGCTGCCGGGCAGGTCCGCAGCGCAGGCTCCGGGCTGACCATCGTTAATCCGACCATCGTGCCCAAGGGATTTATGGTCCTCGGACCGAATAACACCCAGCAGGACAATTTTAATTCCTTCTCCATCGAGGTGTCCCAAAAGGTGGGCAAGAACCTGAATTTATTGCTTTCGGGAAATGCCTATCAGCGTAAGACCGACCTCCGCGGGAACAACGTCGGCCTCCAAGTTTACCGCGACCTCTCGCCCTTGCTCCCCAACGGTGCAGCCAATCCAAATTTCGATCGGCTTTTCACCGAATACCAACGCTCGGATGTCATCAGCGGCAACATCGTCCGCGACATGCGCTTGTCCGCGGTCTACGATCTCAACACTCCATGGATGAAGCAGCAGTTCGTGCTGAGCCTGCAGCAGCATCAGGATACTCCCCTGGCCCAAGCAGGGGCGAAATTCGCTGAATTCATTGACCCGGCGAACCCTAACTTCATCGGAACCATTGATCCCACAATCTCGGTGGCTGCGACCGCGGCGAATCGCGCCACTTTGACGAACAATCGTTTTTTTCGGCGCTATTATCTTAGCGACGGAGACTCCCCGCAGCTCACCGGCGACATGGGCGGAAGACCGGGAACTTCCGCTTGGTTTGCTGATCTAGTGGGCGGCGCGGCGGGTGCGGCCAATGCCACGTGGCGCCGATTCTATATTCCTTCGGTCAGCGTGGGCGCTTCGGGCAGCTATTTTAAAGACCACTTGTTCACGCTCGTCGGCCTCCGCAAGGACCGTTTCAACATGCGCACCGAGAACGGAATTGTTCGCGCACTGCCGAACTATACTTGGGTCAACAACTACCTCCCCGGGCAAGCTCTGCCCCAAGTGCAATTCTTGAACAGCAAGGCCGACGGCGCCAACTACGGCGGCGTGCTGCGCGTGAATGACACACTCGCTTTCTCGTGGAACCACGGGAAATCGTTCCAAATTTCCGTCGGCGACGGCGCCGGCCTGTTCACTCCCGGCCAAGTGCAAACAATCGGAACCGGCGAGGGCCAAGATGCATCCATGCGCCTCACCCTCTTCGGCGGCCGGCTCGAAGTTAACACCACCCGCTACAAAAACTTTTCACCCAACGCCCGCATTTCTCCGGCTCCGGCCGTCGCGATTCTGGATGAAGCCACCGCGATTTTCGGGACGGATTTCAATCGAGCCGGCACCGACTACCAGACCCTCAACACCACCGGCTGGGAAATGGAAGTCGTCGCCAATTTCACCCGCAACTGGCGGCTCATGCTTAACGGCGCGACCAACGAGCTGGCGATCACCAATCGTCTCCCGCAGCTCAAGGGTTTTCAGGCGGCGGCCAAGGCCCAGAGCAAGGCGACGCCGCTCCTGGACACGTTTCTCCTCACCTTTCCCGAGGGGGTGCCCAGCGCCGGCTACACCAAGGCGCGGGCCAACCTATTCACGCGTTATGATTTCACGCAGGGTGCGCTAAAGGGATTTTACGTCGGCGGCGGTGCCAACTGGCGTCAACGGACGTTCCGCGGCAACGCCATCACGGTGCAGGGCGGCACCCTCCAACCCGTCTGGTCTCCCTCTTATACCGTCGCGAACCTACTCGCCGGTTACAGCACCAAGCTCTTGCAGCGCCGCGTCAATTTTTCGCTGAATATCGATAATGCGCTGAACAAAAGCTACTACGCCACGGTTGCGACTAACGTTGCCAGCTGGGGCGCACCGCAAAACTTCCGCTTCTCGACCACGGTCGATTTCTGAGCCGGGTAACTTCGCTAGACCCACGGCATTTACGACCGGGCAGATTCGGGAATCCCCAACTGCCCGGCTAGCCTACTGGGTAAAACACCGGCATGAGACTCATTCAGCTCTTCACCCTCGCTCAATTGATCTCGGCATCTTCTTTGGGCGCGGAGCGATGGGGTGTCTTCCAAACGTCCTTCATATCCGCCAAGGAGTATGTGAATGCGTTCGTCGACGTGCAGGTGGATGTTGGCATCGACCTGATGTCGCAGCTCACCGGTCAGGCGACGCCACCTCAGCGCGCACTCCACTGGCTCTTCGGCCGTGACTGGGCCGTGCGCCGGGGCGCTTGGAAGCTGGTGGAGGAAGGCGCGAAAGAGCTTTCCCTCGTCAACGTCGAGCGAGACCTCGCCGAAACCACCAACCTCGCCCACATAAACACAGCCCTCGTCGATAGACTCACGCGGCCTCACCGCAGTGGATCGCCTCCGTCGGAAACAAATAACTCATGAGCTCAACTTCACCCTCTCTCCGCTGGACGATCGCCGTGCTCCTGTGTCTTTCGACCGCCCTCAACTACCTCGACCGCCAGGTGCTCTCGATTTTGGCCACTACGATCCAAAAAGATCTGGGGATCGACGATATCGGCTACGCAAAAATCACGACGTATTTTCTTCTCAGCTACACGATCATGTATGCCGTCAGCGGTCGCTTGGTCGATTTCCTTGGCACGCGCCTCAGTTTGGCGTGGGCCGTCGCGGGGTGGTCGGTGGCCGGCATGCTTCACGGTGCCGCCAACTCGGTGGCGCAATTGTCGTTGTGCCGGTTTATCCTCGGGACCTTTGAGGCCGCGAATTTTCCCGCCGGAGCCAAAGCGGTCTCCGAGTGGTTCCCGCTCAAGGAACGCGCGCTGGGCATGGGCCTCTTCGCCTCCGGGGGTGCCCTCGGCGCGGTGATTGCCTTCCCGATGGTGACGTGGCTCGCGCTGAGTTATGGTTGGCGATCCACCTTCGTAGTGGTGGGCGCAATCGGCTTTTTATGGGCAGTGGCGTGGCTCGCAGTCTGCAAGAAGGCGGCCCCCGTTACCGTTGAGCAAAGCCCGAATGGCGTCACACCTGCACCTTTGGCGGAGAAGCCTTTTGGATTGAAGGAACTGCTGGGTTACCGGCGGACGTGGGGCTGCATTCTGGTCCGGGTCTTCACCGATCCGATTATTTACTTCATTAGTTTTTGGGTGCCCAAATACCTGACGGCCAACCACGGCTATACGCTCAGCGACATCGGTCTGTTTGCCTGGATTCCGTTCGCCGCTCTCTCGGCGGGCCAGATCTCGGGCGGCGCGCTCGTAAACTGGCTGGTCGGTCGCGGCTACGGGCTGGACCCGGTCCGCAAGCACCTGATGCTGGGGGCCTCGCTGCTCGTGCTCGTGTCGGGGGCCCTGGTCGCCTTGACCACTAGTCCTTCGCTGGCGCTGGCCGGGGTGGCGTTTCTGGCGCTCGGCCACGGCCTTTTTGGAAATCTGGCCGTGCCGGCTGAGGTCTTCCCCTCCCACAGCGTCGCATTTGTCACCGGCTTGGGCGGCACGCTGGGTGGCGTGGTCGGCATCATTTCCCAATTCTGCATCGCGTGGGCCGCGGGGCATCAGGGATATCCCTACATCTTCGCCGTCTTCAGTGTATTTCCCTTGCTGGCGTTTTTCTCCGTCAAACTGTTTGTCGGCCAACTCGGCGTCATTTCCCACCGACTACCGCAAAAAACCACGATTTCATGAGCCGCCTTCCTCTACGTATCGCCATCGCTGGCGCCGGAATTATGGGGCGCGCCCACGCCGAAGCTTTTCTCGCGTGCGGTGCCCAGATTGTCGCATGCGTGGACAGCAACGCGGATCGGGCCCGGGAACTCGCGGCGGCGAGCGGAGGCACGGCCTTCAGCACAGTGGCCGAGGCGCTGCGGGACAAGCCCGATGCGCTGAGCATCTGTTTGCCGCATAGCCTACACTTCGATGCAGCCATGGAGGCCGTCGACCAGAACGTCGCGCTCTTGATGGAAAAACCCCACTGCATCACGTTGGCCGAGTCCCGCACGTTGCGGGCCGCGTGTGCGCAACGCGGGGTGATGGCGATGGCCGGATTCACGCACCGCTTCCTTGCTACTTCGCGCACCCTCAAAGCGTGTATCGCCTCCGGCCGACTGGGGCGGGTCGAACTCGCCGTGGATCGACTCGTGGCCAATGCCCTCGGCGACCATGCCCCCGCATGGTATCGCGACCGCGCGCTCGCCGGAGGCGGCATCGCGATGATCGGCATGATCCACTCGATCGATCGTCTGCGGTGGCTGCTGGGCGCTGAAATCACCCGCGTGTTTGCGCTCACGCGGCCACCCATTTCGTCGGGCGACGTTGAAAACACCGCGCTCGCGCTCCTCGAATTCTCCAACGGTGCCCAGGCTTCGCTGGTGGCGCATCGCACCCCCGCCCCCGGCCACGAGCGCTTCCATCGCTACGAAATCTACGGCGAGAAACTCGTCGCGCATTGCACGGTGGGCTCCTTCGCCCTCCAAGAGATCGAATTGGTCGGACCTGGCGGGCAGGCCCGCGAAACCGTCACCGACGACCGTCCTTTCATCACGGAGATCCAGGAGTTCACCTCCGCGTTGATCGCCGGAAGAAAAGCGACGCCCGATCTGCTGGACGCCGAGATCGCCTTGGGCGTCGTGCTCGCGATCTACGAATCGGCCCAAACCCGTCAGCCTATTTCAATCCGGGACTTCCTCGGAGCCACCGCCACCCCCAAGCCAGCTTAAACGCCACCGTCATGTCCGACCAAATCTTCCTCTCCAAATATAGCCCGCTGAAAAATATTCTGTTTGCCGATGACTTCGACAACGGGATCAACGGATGGTGCGAGCTGATCGGAAACCACGACGGCGACCTGAACAAGGTGCGCAAAGTCATGGAGGATCTGCGCCCACCCCAGCTCTCGAACGGCAACTTCTTCGACATCGGCAGCCACGGTTCGCTCTCGGGCACCTACTCGATGAAGCTCGCGACGCGGGCGAAGGCCGGCCACATGGCCCAGACCATCAAGCGCGCGACCTCGCGCTCCGACGGCCGCGTGCGGGTCGAATGCTATTTTACCTACAAGTCGGAGCAGATCTTCGGCGCCGCCACCAACTGGGATGGCAATGTCGATCCCTCCGAAACGAACTTCGGCGATTTCACGATCAGCAACGACATTTGCGAAGGCGACGACGGCGTGCGCTATCACTGCGCGTTGCGCTACCTGAACACCGACGAGACCGGCAAACTCGTGCAGCACTGGATGTATAAGACCTCCGTGCAACCCAGCACCAAGATGGTGATGTCTGGCATGGTGCAGCCGAATTACGACTACCACGTCATCAACAAGAGCGACTGGAAGCCCGTGCCGAACGGTCACCAGCCGCTGTGCTACAACGAGATTCCGACTAAGATCAACTGGCACTACTTGCGTTGGGACTTCGACACCCGCCTGCGCCGCAACGTCGAACTACAAGTGAACGACAAGATCATGCCGCTCCACGATATCCCGGTCCCGGTCTACGAGCACCGTTACAAGGCCCTGAGCCGGCTGATGAATTTCTGCCTCGATGTGCGCACGCACCGGCCGGTCCGGAATTTTCTCTTTATCGATTCGGTCGTCGCCTCCTTCGAGCAACAATGAGCTTCCTGCGCGCCATCAATCTTTTCCCTTGGGACGTGGCCAGCGAAGGCGCGGCCGAGTGCCTCGGCGCCATCACGGACCTCGGCTGCAATAGCGTCGTCCTAAGTCCGAACTACCATCGCGCGCGGCTATTTCGTCCGCGCACGCTGGGTTTCTACAACCGCCCGATCGACTGGTGTGATTTCCGACCCGATCACTCGCTCTATGAAGAGCCCGGCCTGCTGCCGCCGATCAATCCAGACGCCCGCTGCGTCGAGGGCTGCCATCAAGCCGCCGTGGCGGCGAAGGCCAACGGTCTCGACGTGATCGTTTCGGTGATCGGCTGTCACAACACGACGATTGGACTCAACCACCCTGAGCTCTGCATTGAGAATGCCTTCGGCGACCGCTACGCGTTTGCGCTCAGTCCGGCGCAGCCGCGCGTGCGCTCCTTCCTCGGCAGCCTCGTGCGTGACCTGTGCCGGCAATACCGCCCGAGCTCCATTCTCCTCGACAGCTTTTCCTATCTCGACGCGGTGCACCGCGAGCACCACGAGTTGATGTTCGTCAGCCCCGGCGCGTTTGGAAAATATCTGTTATCCCTGTGCTTCTGTCCGGCGTCGTGTGCCCGCCTGCGACGCGAAGGAATCGATCCGGTGGCCCTGCGCGCCCAAGTCATCAAGTTGGTGCAACACACGGTGGCGAATACCCCGGGTCCGCGTTCGCCGGAGGCCGAGCGGGACGAACTCACTGCGTTGCTATTCGAGTTTCCGGAATTTTTGGCGGCCGCGCGGATTCGTTCCGACATCGTGGCCGAGTTACTGGCTCACATCGCGGCGATTGCCCGCGAAGAAGGCGTGCGCCTCCACAGCCAGAGCGCATTGCTGGCGCGACCAACGTCGCGGGTCTGGACGGAGGGCGCCGGTCTTCGCACCCGCGCCGAGTCCTGCGAGAAAATTTTCATCCAGGCCCATTGGCCATCGGCGCGTGAAGCGATCCACGACTTGAGCTGGGCGGCCACCGTGCTTCCGGCCGAGCGCTTCGTGCTCGGCACCATGACGAGCGAGGACAACGTCGCGACCGAGGCCGACCTCGTGCAGCGCGCGGTGGCGGCGAAGCGCCTCGGCGCCGCCGGCGTCAGCTTCTACAACTACGGGCTCCTTTCGGCAGCCCGCCTGGGCTGGATCCGGACGGCGAACACCAGCACCCGATGAATCTTTCCACCCTACTACCGGCATCGGGTTCACCGCCTGCCGATTCAACCCTCAAGCACCTCTGAATAATTCTATGATCCGTAATTCCCATACCGCAGTCCTGGAGCGAAACGTTACTTTCACCGACGTGTTGGTAACGGAACCCTACGAAGTCGCTTGGTCGAGCGAGGCCCGCGTCTTCGTGCGGGCACTCAACTTGTCCGGCCATATCGAGGCGTCGGCCGAGATTTCCCCCGATGGTCTGTTTTGGATTCCCGAAGGCTCCCCGCCTGTGACCCTCGCGCAGGCCGGACTAATCTCGTTTCCACTGCGCGACTACGGCCACTGGCTGCGCGTCGTCGTGCGCGTGAGCGGCGAGACGCCCTCAGCCCGCGTCATCATATACCTCGCCTTGAAAGAATGAGTACATCGTCATGACGGTCCAAACCTTCCTTCCGCTCACGGCCAGCCTCGCGTTGGCTCTGCTGCCCGTATCGCTCTTCGGGGCCACGCGCATTCACGTTTCCCCGCAAGGTAACGATGCCAATCCAGGCTCCGTCGAGCGTCCGCTGGCTACGCCCCAAGCCGCACGCGATCAGGCGCGGCGCTCTATCGCCCGCGGGCTCAGCGAGCCCGTCGAAATAGTCTTAGCCGCGGGCACCTACGCGCTGAAGTCGCCACTTGAACTCCGGCCCGAGGATTCGGGCACCGGGAAATTCCCCATCACCTGGCAAGCCGCGCCCGGAGCCAAGGTGATTTGGTGCGCGGGCCAAGCGATCCCGCAGAAGTGGAGCAAGGGGGCTGATGGCGTGTGGCAGGTAGACCTCACCGGCGTCGGCCCCGCGGCGTGGAATTTCCGGCAGTTGTTCGTGAACGACCAACGCGCCATCCGCGCCCGCTTTCCCAACGCCGACGCGCCCAACCCATTCCTCTACGCCACGGGCGGCGACCTCGACCACGCAATGATCGCACCGGAGTTGGTCAAGGCATCGTGGGGCAACGCCCGCGATGCGCAGATCAACCTCGTCCCGCAATGGCGGTTCTTCAATCAGTGGAACACGGTGACCAAGGTGGACGCCCAAACCGGGCGCATCGACATCGCCGATAGCGAACGGCACGCGAAAGTGATCCCCGGAAACTGGTTCTGGATCGAGGGCGTGCGCGAGGAACTCGACCAACCCGGCGAGTGGTTTTTCGATCAGGCTACCCGTCGCCTGCACTACCTGCCGACGCCGGGCGTTGATCCCAACACCCTCGACATCTTCGCCCCCGTGCTGAACCGGATCGTCAACGCTCAGGGCGACGTCAACGCCGGCACCCACGTGCAACACGTGCACTTCGACGGCATCGCGTTTCGCTATACGGAATTCTCACTCGGCCACATCGAGGCGCGCGTGCACACCGACACGGCGGTCATGTTCGAAAATACGCTCGATTGCTCCGTTCAGAACTGCCGTTTCGAGAACATCGGCGGCTACGCCCTGTGGCTGCACCTCGACAGCCGCCGCAACAAATTCGACCGCAATACCGTCCGCAACTCCGGCGGCGGCGGCGTGCTCATGACCGGCGCGCGGTTGTCCTACATGGACGACACCAAGATTTACACCCCCGGCGCGGCGGCCGCCAAGGTCGCGCCCTTCCTCAACGAAGTCACCCGCAACACCGTCGAACACTGCGGTAAAATCCGTTACTACGGCGGCGGCGTGCACCTCGATTCCCGTCCGGCTTCCATGACGATGGAGCCCGGAAATCTGATCTCGCACAATTACTTCAACGACCTCTCGCGCAACGGCGTCTTCGCCTTCCGCAACCAGGGCGGGACCGTGGTCGAATACAACCACATCCACAACGCCATGCAGACCACAATCGACGGCGCCTGCATCCACTTCGCTACGATGAATCACCTCAACGCGCCAAACTTCATCCTCAACAATTGGCTCTACGACGCCTGGGGCTACGAACAAAAGCCCAACGGCAAACCCATCCGCAAACTCGGCAACGGCATCTTCCTCGATTGGGACACCAGCAACACCACCGTCCGCGACAACTGGATCTACAACTCCGTCGGCGGCGCCATCAAACCGATCTGGGAAAACCAAAACCTCGTCATCGAAAACAACCGCGAGTCCGACACCCGCATCGTGCCGCCCTTCGTCGACGAACTCGGCCCCAAGGGCAAAGCCTCCAATGGCATCGACCTCGCGACGAATCGTCTCACCGGCAATGTCATCCACTACACGGATACAAAACACGTGACCACGACTGGCACTTGGGGTCCGAAAACCGTCACTGGCATGTGGGGACTTTTTCGTTTCAACTTCCTAGTCGGCACCGCCGCCGTGAAGTCGGAAGCCACCTACACGTTGCCCATCCCGCAGGATGGCACTTACCAGATCTCGCTGCTCTACAAGACCGGCCAAGATAGCGCCTCGAATGTGCCGGCTAGCATCACCCACGCCGACGGCGTGGCGAAACACGTTTGGAACATGCGCAAGGGGTCCAAGCACGGCTTCTCTGTTCCCGTGGGCTCCTACCGCTTCAAAGCGGGCACGAACCACACGGTAACGCTCTCGACCGTCGGCACCGATGGCAACGTGATCGCCGATGCGGTAGCCTTTGTGAAGGTCGCCGACTAACCGGAAACAACCACGACATCATGAATACCACGATGCACGCCGCCGTGCTGGAGTCCGCCCGCACGATCAAGGTTCAGTCCCGCCCCACCCCGGACGTTAAGCCCGGCATGGTTCTGCTGCGCGTCCATCGCGCCGGCATTTGCGGCTCCGACCTGCACTACTTCGAACACGGCGCCTGCGGCGCATTTGTGCCCACACGTCCCTTCATTCTAGGCCACGAATTCGCGGCGGAAGTCGCCGCGCTCGGCGAAGGCGTTAACACGGTGCAGATTGGCGCGCGGGTCACAGCCAACCCCGCCCGCGCGTGCGGAGTGTGCGAGTATTGCAAGAGCGGTCGCCCCAACCTCTGTCGCCACACGATCATGTTGGGCAGTGCCAGCACGACTCCACCCACCGATGGAGCGTTTGCGGAATTCGTCACCGTGCGCGCCGACCAGTGTCACGTCCTGCCGCCGGGTATGGATGACGCAACCGCCGCCATGCTCGAGCCGTTCGCCGTCGCCCTGCACGCCGTGAAGCGCGCCGGAACCGTCTCAGGCAAACGCGTCTTGGTCACCGGTGGCGGCCCGATCGGATTGCTGGTGGCCATGACCGCGCGGATGTTTGGCGCCGCGCCCGTGGCGTTGAGCGACATCTTGGCCTCACGTCGCGAAACCGCGCTGAAACTCGGAGCGGACGTGGGCCTAAATCCGACCGATCCCCACCTGACGGAAGCTGTCCGCGAGCTGGTCGGTGACGGCTTTGACGTGGTATTTGAAGCCTCGGGCGCGAAAGCCGCCCTCCGCCAAGCCTTTAATCTGGTGCGCCCTGGAGGCACGATCGTGCAAATCGGCACGTTGGGCACGGAAGACATCCCGCTCCCGGCGAATCAACTGATGGTGCGCGAAATCAACTTCATTGGCTCGATGCGCTACGGCAACGTCTTCGACGAAGCGATCCGCTTGGTCCAAGCCGGGCGAATCGATTTGCGACCGCTCATCAGCGGCGTCCTGCCTCTCGCCGAGGCCGCCGAGGCGATGCAGTTGGCCGGAGATAAGACTAACGCGCTCAAGGTGCAGCTGGAAATTAGTTAAAGCCCCTTGATCATCAGACTGGCAGCGAGCGATGACGAACGTCCAAGACTAAGGACATTGGGATTACTCGGAGTGGCGCGGCCGTTGAGCCTTTAGCTCCCGCCAGCGGGCGAGACGGTCGGCGATTTTGGCTTCCCAGCCGGCGGTCTTCGGCGTGTAGAGCGAGAGCGGTTGCTCAAGATAATTTTGGCCGGAAATAT
>Ga0209550_10002894_pt1 | contig 16466 bp, 11 predicted proteins | sample LauGreSuBDMM15SN_2_FD_187567 | JGI IMG/M metagenome (GOLD analysis project Ga0209550, IMG submission 187567) | Freshwater lake microbial communities from Lake Michigan, USA - Su13.BD.MM15.SN (SPAdes) (version 5) | ecosystem: Environmental > Aquatic > Freshwater > Lake | place: Lake Michigan...
ACGGGTTTGCGTGACCAAATTGATCAAATTCAAAATGTGGATGGAGTCATTTGGGCTCAAGGATTAAATACATCTGATTCTGTAGTGAATTTTGAATTAGACATGTATGAAAACCTTATTAATGCAAACGTCTCTTATATTTTAAACTCATTGACATTGCTTTTAGACGCAGGAATTCTCAAGAAAGATTCACAATTGGTTGTACTTTCAAGTGTTTGGGGCCAATTGAGTCGTCCTAGCAAACTTTCATATGGAATTTCAAAGGCAGCATTAGGTGGATTGGTTCGCTCTCTAGCAACAGATTTAGGACCTCTAGGTATTCAGATCAATGCCGTTTCGCCGGGACCCATAGACACTCCTATGACAATTAAAAATTTGATGCCGGAGGAATTGGAAAGAGTCATTTCTGAGTCACCAATCAAGAGACTTGTTACTCTTGCCGAAGTAACCTCAATAATCTGTGAGCTAGCCGCAGGTAAATTAAGTGGCGTAACAGGTCAAGAAATTATCATTGATGGTGGTTGGAGTGTTTCAAAACTTGTCTAACATTGAGATCAATAGCTCATTTGGTTCATATCAGATTAATTTCCAATCTATCGATTCTAGGAAATTCGAAGACTCCTTCTTCTTAATTGATCAGAATATTCAGAAAACTCTAAATTTAAGTCATGATCGATGCATATTTATTGCTGCAGATGAAGCAACTAAAACTTTGGTACGTGTTGAAGACATTATGTTGCAATTGTCCACAAAAGGAATGACCAAAAACAATGAATTAGTTGTAATTGGTGGGGGTTATTTGCAGGACATTGGAACTTTGGTGGCATCTCTTTACATGCGTGGAGTGAAGTGGTCTTATGTACCAACAACCTTGGCTGCTATGGGTGATTCTTGTATCGGGGGTAAGAGTTCTATTAATGCTGGAGAGGTGAAGAATCTAGTAGGAAACTTTTATCCGCCAAAAGCAGTCTTTATCGATCCATCATTTATTTCAACACTGCCAAACTTGGAGATAATTGCTGGTATTTCTGAGATTATAAAAATATGCTTTGCTAGGTCATTTGAAACATTTACTGAATGCTCCAGATTGATATCTGAATGGCAATTGCATGGAAAGCAACAAACTATTACAGAAATCATCAAACTCTCCTTAGGAAGTAAGAAGCATTTTGTTGAAGAAGATGAATTTGATTCTGGAATAAGGAAGCTGCTTAATTTTGGGCACTCTTTTGGGCACGCGCTTGAGTCGGCTTCAAAATATAAGATTCCTCATGGCGTGGCTGTATTGATAGGAATGATCGCGGCATCTCAGCACCCTTCTAGTGAATCTAGTGAACAAACTTCAATGTTAATCGAGACCAGTCTAGGATTCAGTAAGACATTAGGTAAAGATGTTGTAAGTGAAATCAGAAATATAGACCTTGAGAAATTCTCTAGGGCAATAAGTAAGGACAAAAAGAATACAAACTCAGACCTAGTTCTGATTTTACCGATGGCAACAGGCCTTGAAATTGTCAGGATTCCTTTTAATCAGGACGCACTTGGAATTACAACAAACGCGATGAAGCAAGGAATTGAAATGGTGTTACATGAAATACGCTGAGTATTTGGTAAGAAAATTGGCTTCCGAAGAACGATACACCCACTGCTATTTTGTCGCTGGTGGCAATAATATGCATTTATTAGATGCATCTCGAAAAGTCTTTAAGTGTATTCCAGTTGTAAATGAAGTAGCAGCGGGGATTGCGGCAGAGTATTTTAACGAGAGCAATTCTGATGGAAACAAAGCGTTTGCACTGGTAACCGCAGGTCCAGGGCTGACAAACATCATAACTGCTATCGCCGGGGCATATCTCGAAAGCCGGGAACTACTTGTGATTGGCGGGCAAGTAAAGCGGTCAGACCTAAAGTCACCTGAATTAAGGCAAAGAGGTATTCAAGAGATTGATGGTCGGGCTATTGCAGGACCGATTACTGCTGCTTCGCAGACAATATTAAATCAACTTCCATTTTCTAAAATACAAGAAATTTTATATACGAGCACTAAGCCTGGTCCAGTGTTTCTGGAAATCCCACTAGATGTTCAGGGTTCGGAGTTTTTAGGAGATGTGCAGGAAAATGTATTTAAAAAAACACCAGCTACAGCAAATGACCCGGACTATAAATTCTTAAATTCAATTGTCACATCGCTAGACAGCTCAGAAAGACCTATTTTGTTATTGGGTGGTGGGTTAAGTCGTGAAGTCGCTAAATCTCTTGCCACGAATGTTGAGAAAATTGGTATCCCAGTGATGACCACGTGGAATGGAATGGATAGATACGGTGATGATTTAGCAAATTATTGGGGCAGGCCAAATACTTGGGGGCAACGCTCTTCAAATATTTTGTTACAACAGGCTGATTTGTTGGTCGCTGTTGGGACGCGCCTTGGATTACAGCAAACTGGCTTTGCATGGGAAGAATTTGCCCCACTAGCAAAGATTTATCAAATTGATATTGATCAGTATGAGCTTGAAAAAGGGCATCCAAAAATCGAATCTGGGCTTCAAGCAGATGCCGGTGTATTCCTAAGGAATCTACTTGAGTCAATCAGTAAAAAGAATTACATATTCTCAGATTGGTTAGACTTTGGAAAATTAGTCCTTGCAGCATTTCCTTTAGATGATGTAAAGAACACCACAAACCCAGGTTATATCTCACCCTATAAGTTTATGGAAACTCTTTCGGCAAAACTGAAAAGTAGTGATGTAATAATTCCTTGTAGTTCTGGTGGAGCCTTCACTGTGACAATGCAAGCCTTCGTCCCAAAGTTTGGACAAATTATTGTGAGCAATAAAGGGCTTGCAAGTATGGGGTACGGATTATCTGGTGCCATTGGCGCAGCCGAATCAACTCAAGTAAGAACAATTTTAATTGAGGGGGATGGAGGATTCGCGCAAAATCTACAAGAGCTTGGAACGTTAGCGGCGCAACGCCTTAATGTCAAAGTCTTTATCTTTTCAAATTCTGGTTATGCATCAATTCGAATGACTCAAAAGAATTATTTTGATGGTGCATATCTTGGTTGCGATATAGAAACAGGACTGGGGTTACCGGACTTAAGTTTTATCGCGAGGGCTTACGGTTTGCGGTATACAAAGATGGAAGATTTTAGGCTTATAGAATCAATGCTGGATGAAGTCCTTGAAAGGATTGAACCTGAAATTATTGAGGTTAAGATCGATCCCGAACAAACCTATTATCCAAAGATAACTAGCAGAATTCTTCCATCAGGGGCTATGGCCTCCAATCCCCTCCATTTAATGACTCCTGACCTGTCAAAAGAGGAAATTCAACAGTATTTGCCTTATGTCAAGGATAAGATTAAAGAACAATCTCAAGCTAAATAGGAGAAAAAATGAATTCGTTAGAAAAGCAAATGGTTGAGGTCCTTTCACGTTGCAAAGTACATGGTGCAGTTAGTGTTAAGGCTGAATTTGAAGCTGAAGGAACAAGAATGGACGAGTTGCTACGTCTAGTCGATGTAGCCCGCGCAGCAGGCCTAAAAATGACTGTCAAAATCGGCGGTTGTGAAGCCATTCGTGATTTACTTGAGGCAAAGCAGGTTGGTGTTGACTATATCGTAGCTCCTATGGTCGAAACTCCTTATGCACTATCAAAATTTGTGGGTGCAATCAAAATAGCATTTCAAGATGATGAACGTGCACATACCGATTTTCTGTTCAACCTTGAAACAATTACAGCATTCAATAATCTGGATGAAATGATAAAAGTTGCAGTGGAAGGCAGGATAGAAGGAATAGTCTTTGGTCGCGTAGATTTCTCAGGGTCACTTGGAGTTGGACGTGCCGGAATTGAATCTGACGAAGTAACAAATAAAGTGATTGTCACAGCAGCTGCTGCAAGAAAGGCAGGCCTCGACTTAGTGGTAGGGGGCGCCGTTAGTTCTGACGCGTTGCCGCAGTTAAAGCGAATTAACGCCGAATACCTCACCCGATTTGAAACTAGAAAAGTTGTTTTTGCTGCAAGCTCATTAGTTAGTGATCAGGTCGATCAAGCCCTTCTAAATGCTGTTCATTTTGAACTCCTATGGCTCCTTAATAAGAGAAGTTATTATGCACATATCACAGCAGAAGATAATAAAAGAATCGAGATGCTCGAGTCTCGTTGGCAGATTCTGGGCAAGAATAGTAATTGAATTTAAATTCGGACCAAGGCATCGCCCTTAAAAACTGTGATCAATTCATAATTTATGGCGCAAATGGCTGGCTAGGACGTAGCGCACTAGATTTTATTTCTTCTGTTTTACCAACTAGGGCTAAAGGGCAAACCCTACTTATTGGCTCGAAGCCAGGAAATCTACGGATAAATAACGAGAATTTTGAAATCGTTGACCCAAAAACTGGGTTTGCGAAAATACGTAATAATGCGATTTTTTTCAATGCTGCTTTTCTTCGCCGAGAATTCTTGTTGGAAATGACTACTAAAGAATATCTACACAAGAATGAAGAGATTATTACTTTGCCAAAACTGGCGATAGCTGAAAAGAAGTTATTTAGTTTTATAAATCTTTCAAGTGGTGTCGCACGTGATTTGGACGGTGAAACAACACCCAAACTTATTGATGAGTATTCGAAATTGAAAAAGAGATTAGAAGTAGAGTATTTAGAATCTTGCAATCAAAGTGGGGTAGCTTTCGTAAATTGCAGAATTTTCTCTTTGACGGGGAGACACATCAATGAGTTTAAAAATCTGGCACTAAGCTCATTCATAATCCAAGCAAGGGATAGAAATCAAATTGAAGTTAAATCACCCTCAACGAAAAGAACTTATGTTGATGCAACAATTCTTGCTGGGACCCTGCTAACTGTGGCAACTCTTGGAAAAAATGCTAATTTTGATAGTGGTGGACAACTAGTGACAATGCTTGAATTGGCAAAAAAAGTCTTATCTGTATTAGGAAAAGATCAGTCGGTAATAATTACAGGAAATGATCAATCACCTGATTACTTTGGAAACTTTGAAAAGTTTAATTCCATGGCATTAAAGATTGATGAAAATTTTCTTGGGATCGAGGATCAAATCTTAAAAACACTAAGTGCATTTAATTGATCGAAAGAAAATCCTGTATTTGATTAATGGTTAGTTCTAACGGGTTTTGTGTTTCAGATTGTTTAAACCAACTGGTAGTGAGGTTGATCGACGTGCTAAAATTTAGTTTGTCTTTCCAACCCAGTTCCACTTTGGCCTTATTTGAATCAAGGAGTAAGTACCCTGCTTCATGAGGTTGCTCTGAATGCTCATGCTTCCAAACCTGTTTTTTATCATCAATCCCCCAAGATTTAGCGAAAGCTTCTACCAATTCAAGGACACTATGCTTTTCATCAAGTGATGGCCCAAAGTTCCATTCCCCTGATATTCCATCGGAAAGCATTTTACTGATTAATTTTTGATACCCATTTAAGCAATCTAAGACGTGCTGCCAAGGGCGGATTGCATCTGGGTATCGCAAATTCGGTAATTGATTTGATGAATAAGCATTGACCAAGTCTGGAATGATTCGATCTGAGGCCCAATCACCACCTCCAATTACGTTGCCAGCGCGAGCTATCGATACCGGTACTGTGGCAAAACTTTTCACCCATGATTGTGTTGCAATATCTGCTGCGGCTTTAGATGCACTATATGGGTCGATACCCCCGAGTTCATCTGATTCGACATATCCGCGAAGACGATTGAAATTTTTATAAACTTTGTCAGTAGTTATGACCAATGTTGCTTTCAAATCAGCAAGTTCTTTAGTAGCTTCAAGGAGATTTAGAGTTCCTAGAACGTTTGACTCAAAGGTGCCCACTGGGTCTCGATATGATTCTCTTACTAATGACTGAGCGGCAAGGTGAATAATCACATCAGGATTTACTTTCTTTACTGCCTGCGTTAACTCTATTTTGTTTCTAACATCAATTCTTAAGTCATTTTCAAAAGAATTACTTAGCTTCGCCTGATTAAAAAGCGATCTCTTTACTGGATCAAGTGATATACCTGAAACGGTATGGCCTTGTAGTTGTAACATTAACGAAAGCCAAGAGCCCTTAAAACCAGTGTGTCCTGTGACCAAGTAATGCATTTACTTTGCTTTACCACTCATGAAATCTGTTATTGACTCAATCACATAATCCAACATTTGAGTTGTCAGTCCTGGATAAACGCCTACCCAGAAAGACCTTGTCATTACAACGTTAGTATTTGTTAGATTTCCAACAACGCGGAATTCGATATCTTTATAGGCTGGTTGCTTTGTAATGTTTCCTGCAAAGAGAAGTCGTGTCCCGATTTTGCGTGAATCCAAGAATCGAAGGAGATCTTCCCTGTTCACCGGATGTTCTTGATTTAATGTAATTGGGCACCCAAACCAAGAAGGATCACTGTTCGGTGTAGCCTGGGCGATCGATAATCCTTCAACTTTTGACAGATGATGCTTCAAATACTTGTAATTGTCTTTTCTCTTTTGAATAAAGTGTTCTACTTTTGATAATTGTGTTAATCCAATTGCAGCCTGCATATCTGTTGCCTTTAAGTTGTACCCAATGTGGCTGTAAGTATACTTGTGATCATAGCCTTCAGGTAGATCGCCCAATTTCCAACCGAATCGTTTAGCACAAGTATTGTCCTTACCGGTTTCGCAGTAACAGTCGCGTCCCCAGTCTCGAAATGATTCAACTTGCTTCTTAACTAATGGTGATTTAACAAAAACTGCACCACCTTCACCCGTTGTGATGTGGTGAGCAGGATAGAAACTTAGTGTGGCAGTGTCTCCAAAACTTCCAGTGCGCTGGCCCCTATATGTAGAACCAAGTGCGTCACACGAGTCTTCAATTAGCCATAGATTGTTTTCCTTACAAAGGCGTTGCACGGTATCTAGATCAAAGGGATTGCCAAGGGTATGAGCCATCATGATCGCTTTGGTCTTCGGTGAGATTGCTTCTTCTAAAGCTGCAGAGTTTGCGTCTAAAGTATCTAGGTCTACATCAACTACAACTGGTTTTAGTCCATTTTGAATGATTGGATTAATGGTTGTAGGAAAACCCATGGCAACGGTGAGAACTTCATCGCCAGGCTTTAGTGCACGCTCACCAAGTTTTTTACTGGTTAAACCACTTAGCGCAACTAAGTTTGCACTCGACCCTGAATTCACAAATAGTGCATGGCGAGTCCCAACAAAGTTTGCAAGCTCTCTCTCAAAATCAATCGTGAACCTTCCTGCTGTTAGCCAACCATCAAGTGATGAATCGACTAAGGCTGAAAAATCTTCAGATGTGAGAACCTTTCCAGACACAGGTACGGGATCCACCCCTGCAACGAAATCCTTGGGGGCTAGTTTCAACTCTGCGTACTTTTGAGTTAGCGCTAATATTTCACGCTTGATCTCAGAAAGTTCAAATTCGCTCAATTATTGGCCCCATCTCATGACTCCCCACCAAAATTTTGCGGGACTTTAGTATCTCAATCTTTATTCCACTTAGCACGTTAGACCCCTATCAATGGCCTGCATTATTGGAAAGGTTATATTAATTGAAACATCAAGGGTTCTTATTTCCCTATTACCAATTAGAAAGAATTCTTTTGGAGGTTGAACGCATTCATTACCTATAACTTTGCCAACTAAGGGATCATTGATTCCTCTAATCCAGAAAATTCTAGTTTTACTTCTGTCAACAAAAGCATTAGTCGACAGTGAGATTGGAGATAAAGTAAAAATTGCAGCTTCTGGAGTATAGAAAAGAACGTCTCCCTCATAAAATCTTGACTTTTTTTGTATTTCTTTTCGCTCCCCTTCAATCAAGCGATTTTGAGTTTGAGATAATTCGAGAAATTTTTGCACTGGATTACAATTGGAATCATTAGCACATTCCATCGTTAAAAAGTCTTGAGGATGATTAAACATGCTTAAGTCAAGACCAGATTCAACGCTTAACACGGCCTTATTAATTGGTGTCGCGTCGTTCATGTCCCACGATACGATACGTGCTCCGTCTGGGACCCCTTGAAGCCAACCAGACTTAGCTGCAATTTGAATTATTTCAAGGCGAGCACTTTGTATCCTTCCATCACCAAACTGTTGGAAATTGGCTTGACCAACCAAATACAAAGGAATAGTGATCAATATCGATAACGATATTCTGTCGAAATTACTAAGTTTAGGTGCAATTGAAACTCTACTTTTCTTTTTCTCTCCTAGATTCTTGGAATTAGCACCAAATCCCAAACTCTCTTTCAAGAAAGCGTAGAAAACGAAGAAAACGAAAGATATGCCTACTATTTGAAATAGCACTGGTAAGTAAGACTTTCCAACACTCAAGGCATTGTCAACTTGCCATCTTTGAGTCAGGGCAACAAGTACCGCAGGAACGGCCCATAGGTAGATTCCTGAAAATAAAAGAGGAATCTTTGATGTTTGTCCCGAGAAATTTTCGACCTTGAATGGAACTGATAAAAATAAGATTAATAATAATCCTATAAACAATAAGGGGCGATGAGTCACCGTAACATCTAATGTTCCAAATAGCTGTTGTGAAAAGGGCAACGGGGCGATTAATTGGGACAAGAAAGCTCTAAAAAATGGAACAAAATTAAAAGCCAATTCATATGAAGGTATCTTGTTTTCACGTCTTGGTCTTAAAACTAACAATGTAAGAAGAACAAGCGTAAGCGCAACGAGCCCAACAATAAATAAGGACTTTATTTTATCCTTTGGCAAAGTTCGAGATGAGTCAAAAGCAAGCAGTAGTAGCACCGGGGATAGAATTAAAGAATATTCATAGGTTGTGAAACAGAGAAAAGAAAGTGTCGCCAATAAAAATAAGTTAGATAGACTCTTAGATCTCCCTGACCATTCTAGAGAATCCACCACTAGTGAAATCAACAAAAAAAGTATCATTGTTAATGGCAATAAAAAACTAAAGGCAAAATATGGATCAAAATCATGTCGAACTTGTACTAAAACTGTGGAGAGTAGAATCGATGGCGCAAAAAGTGAAGGATTCTTGAGTTTTCTTGAAATTGTCATCGCAACCAAAATCACGAGGATAAGCATGCTTATTAACTGAACCACTTTATAGATTTCAAGACTTGTGATGAATATGAAGGCACCGCGACTAACCGCGACGGCAGTTGGGAAGAATCGCCCCTGACCTTTAATCCAACCATTCGTCCAAAGCTCGGTTTCTTCGATCCAAGATTGAAACCCGCTAGTGCCGTTTAGATACTTTGTCCAATATGGAACGAGGCTGTTAGGCCCATCATCTGCGGCATACCCTCCATTCCAAACCCCCCAATTGACCAAAACAAAGACCACCATAGCGCCAATATTTTTTGTACGAAAATTTTTACTATAGGTTCGCGATACCGTTTTAATCACGTGCTGCACTATACTTTAAAAAGGCCATGTCAAAGGTAAGTCTCAAGTTAATTGGAATGAAAAACACAGACGGGATAAAAGTGACCTTGCGTAAGAGGTTCAAACAATTTGATATCCCAAAACCGAGGAAATCAGCCAAGGTATTAACTCCAATAGTTATTGTTTTGATCTCTCTTTTTACCGGGATTTGGGCCTTTCATGAATCACCAAGATATCTTCTAAGCAATAGAGTTCCCCTTGGCGGTGATGGTACATCGACTGGCTTTTATATTCGTTTAGTTCTTGAAGGATCGTGGCTTGACGTATTCACCCAACACATTCGGTCAGGCCAATTTGGGTGGCCCGGGGAGATTGATTACACGAACTATCCATCTGGAAATCTATTAGAGATTTTAGTCATCAAAGCTTTTTCAGTTTTGACTGGAATTACCGAACCTTCAAATCTAATTCATTTTTTTGCCGTAACAAAAATTGTTCCGATTACTTTGACGAGCTACATTATGTTTCGCTTCTTCAATGCCTCTAAGGTCTTAAGCTTTCTAGGGGCTATTGCCTTTGCTACATCAAGTTTTAACTTAATTCGCGCTGAAGGTCATTTCTTTTTGGGATTCACATGGACCATACCGGTCACTGTAACCCTGTTGTTTCTTGCTTTTAAGATTTCCTTAATAGAAGATGAAGTTACTCAAAAGGAAAAATTGAATTTTAATCAATTAGTGAAATTTTTTTTACCAGCGGTAGTTATCGGACTATCTAGCTTTTATTTTGCAATAATTTCGATTATTTTAACTCTATTTTTCCTCTCAATTATTACAATTAGTGGAATTATTATTATTTTGCGTAATCGTCAGATTTCACAAGATTATTTTCGATTATTTAAGGATGTAATTCGCAAAATCAGTGGATTCTTTGTGATATTTATTGGTATCTGTGTTGGTTTAGTCACTCAACTTGGTCCAATTTTAATTCGAAGTCACAGGCTGCCATCTCTCAGTGGAATTGCCGATCGAAGTTGGACAGAATCAATTGTATATTCGGGGAGTATAGAAAGCTTCTTTTTTGATGGGGTAGCTCTCTTTTTAAAAGTAATTGGTCGTCCTGAAATCTTAAACTTCACTAGTACAAGAATTTCTTGGGAGGGATCCCAACTTGGTGCACTCGCTGGCGTAGTAGCAGTGGGTTGTATCTTTCTTTTATTCTTTCAACTCTGTCATAAGGTTTGGTTTACCAATTTACAAAATTCTCCCTCAATTATTTCAATTTATTTTAGAGATACAAGACTAAAATTTCTAACTCTATTAACGTTTTTTGCCTTAATTCTTTACCTTCCAAGCCCAATCAATTTTGGAATTTCACAAATCCTTCCTCAAATTAGGGCTTGGGGTCGCGTAAGTGTATTTCTAACTCTCTGTATGATCGCAATCCTAGTCGTAGGTATTGGAATGTTAAGAAAACACTCTTTTACCGTCGGAGTACTGATCTGTACATTATTCATTATTCCTTTTACAGAAACATTGGAATTTAGAAAAAGTCGCCCTGCAGGGATAGATATTTCCCGCGCAGCGATAGACGCAAGCACATTAAGAGGTACCACACTAGCCACAATGAGAAATTCTCTTGAAAAGAATTGTGCTATTTTTCAAATTCCTATTTATCCTTATCCAGGGTTTGACATTCCAAACGATAACGCTGGGGACTACGCAGGAATTTCTTTACCATCAGAAGATTATGGATATTTTAGATGGAGTAGCCCCGCGATTAAAGACACCTATGCGTGGAAGGCACTTCAGCCATTAGTTTCACAATCCCCCAACTTTGCTCGGGTCACATTGAGTTTCTCTATCGAATACGGATCAGCTCTAGGGGCCTGCGCTGCCTTGATTGACAGAGCCCAACTAACAATGCCTGAAAGTTTGGAACTAAATGAGTTGCTAGATGTTTCAAATTGCTATGCGAACTTAGATGGAGAAAAATTTGGAAATTCTTCAAGATTTGTTTTGTATCATTTAAAGCAGCGATGCTCAACGATAGTTTCAAAAGAAGTGGCGTTATTTGCAAAAAACAATCTAATGGGGGATTATCTTTGGAAAGTAGATCAAGCATTTGGAATTGAATTTTTGAACGAATTTCAGATGTTCTTAACTAATTCGGCAATAAATACGAGGGTTATTTCAGGGAGTAATTTAGTACAAACCCCCACGTACTACTGGCGTTTTAGATTCTTGCCTGATAAAGAAAGTGGAAGACTCAAAGAAGTGATAATTTGTAAACGTAACTTATCTACTAATACTAATTCTTGTTCCAGTCGGCCAATTGACGCTAATGGATATACAACAATTTCCCCAAACATGGAGGACTTGCGTCCAGGGTTGCAAAAATTCGAATTTACCCTTCCGGAAGGTGCATCAGAGCAGTTAGTTAGAAAAAATTGGGGAGTGGTGCTCTTACAAGAGTGACCTTAGTTCAATCAAATAAGTAGAAAGTTACTTAGCAGATTCTAGTCTTAAATCATTTTCTACCATTAACCCAACAAGTTCTTCAAATGTGGTTGATGGCTGCCAATCTAATTCTCGTTTAGCTTTCGAAGCATCCCCAACTAAAAGATCAACCTCAGATGGCCGCTTCATTGCTTGGTCGTAACTAACGTATTTTTCGACATCCAGTTCAAGACCTGCCGCCGCCAAAGCAGCTTCAATAAATTCACGAACTGATCGCGTTTGACCTGTAGCAATAACATAGTCATCAGGCTTGCTAACTTGTGTCATTTCCCACATGGCTTCAACATAGTCACCCGCATATCCCCAATCACGCTGGGGTGATAAGTCACCCAATGAAAAGCGATCTATTTTTCCTAGTTTTATCTTGGCAACATTCGAAGTAATTTTTCTAGTTACAAACTCATGTCCACGATATTCACCCTCATGATTGAAAAGGATTCCACTCGATATGTGCATATCGTAAGCTTCACGGTAGTTCACGCATGTGTAGTGTGCAAAAGTCTTAGCAACTCCGTACGGTGATCTAGGGTTAAATGGAGTCAACTCATTCTGGGGAGTCTCACGCACTTTTCCAAACATCTCGGAGGATGAAGCTTGATAAAAACGAATACTTTTTTCACCACCTACTTTGCGGACAGCCTCTAGCAGTCTAAGTGCTCCTAATCCAGTTACATTCGCGGTTAGTTCTGGTTGCTTAAAGCTCAATCCAACAAAGCTAATCGCACCTAAATTGTAAATCTCGTCAGGCTGGATCTCATGAATAATTTGAAGGAGGCTTGAAAAATCGGTTAGGTCTCCTTGCAAAAGTGTCACCTCAGGAAATAGATGCGAAAAACTGTCCTCTCTCGAATTATGCTGACCATTAATTAAACCTGCGACTTTATATCCCTTGCTCAATAAGAACTTTGTTAAATGGTGTCCATCTTGACCAGTTATTCCTGTGATAAGTGCAGTTGGCATTATAAATTCCCCCAAAAATCCATGTTTAGATGAGTAAAGATACTAGACTTATAGCAATTAGTGGTCTCAGATTTATGAGAAACTAACACCTAATATTTGCTCAAGGAGTTAAGCGGATGAAGATCCTGTATGAAGTTACTTATGCTACACGAGGGCAAACTGGAATCCCAAGAGATACCAAGGCACTTGCCAAAATTCTGTTAAATTCAGATGGACTCCAGAGCGATTTAATATTGAACCCAAGAGGCTATACCAGAAGAAAAAATAAAGGTAAAAAAGACTTGCGTTGGGCATCAAATGAATTGGGTAATGCTCTTCGTAACGAGCCCGGGCACACCATATTACCTTCACTTGTATTATCTGCTCTTACTGTATTGCAGTCATTTTCACCAAGGCGGCTTGTTCACCTGTTGAAAGTAAATAGAATGCATTTATCTAACGTGTTTAATTTTTTGCATTTAGAGCCAACTTTCAAACAAAAGTACGAAAGTCAAGTTTTACTATTGATGATTACTTATGCCTCTCGATTTGTAAGACCGGGATACTTAAAGCCTTTTCGCATTAATACATCTGGGTATGATATTTTTATTCAACAGCAAGTTGACCCTATATCTATAAGTAAAAAAACAACTCATATTGTTCGACTACATGACATTTTACCAATTTCCCATCCCCAATATTTTAATCAGAATGCTGTCGAAATATTTTCGAAATCTTTATCCTTAATGTTGAAAGGAAGTAGGAAAATTTGGGTTATGGATACTCAACACTCTGCTAATGAGTTTAAGGAGTATTTTGGGGATGAATTAGATGTGCGCATAGTCCCGTGCGTTGTACAAGCCAAAAGATTGCACGCTGAAATCCAAATGAAAAAGTTGAATCAAATATGTCTTGTGAATACCATTGAACCCAGAAAACGAACCAAAATTGCCATCGATGGATTCATGGAAGCAAAAGGGAGTGCATTACTGCCGCAGGACTGGCAACTCGTAATTGTTGGAAAAGAAGGATGGCAAGAAAAATCACTTGTAAAAAGTCTGCGTGGACAAGAGTTTGGACCAGACATTGTTTTTAAGGAAAATTGTTCAGATTTTGATCTTGAGAAAATCTATTCCGAAAGTAAAATTGTTTTGTCAGCAACCGCCGCTGAGGGTTTTGGCTTAACACCTCTAGAAGGAATGGCGCATGGCTGTCTTCCGGTCGTTAGTGATATCCCTCAGCATCATGAAACTATTCAAGACTTAGGTTTGTATTTTGAGGGAGAATCGCCACATAGAGTTGCTGAAAAACTGGGTCAAGCTCTAGAAGTACTGTCAGAGAATGAACTTGAAGTCTCCAAAAAATTAATGAAACATATCCGAACTAATTATTCTGAAGAGCTCATCAGCAAAAAGTGGTTGGATTTACTTTTAGGCGTACAGAATTGATTTCAGCTAATCTATCGAGTAAAGGCATATATGTAGTTCGAGGAATTGCAGCACTTTTAGTGCTCTTTCTTCATATTACCTCAATCTTAATCCCCCAGAAGGTTTGGATTGATCAGACTGGGCCGTTGAAATACTTGATGCCTTGGTTGTTTAGAGGTGAAGTTGGGGTCGGCGTATTCATTTTTCTTAGCGGTTTCTTACTGACCCTAAACATCCCAAAATCTGGACTTGAGTGGTCCAGGTTTTATTTACGTCGCTTCTCTAGGATTTACCCTGTCTATGGATTATTGCTATTAGTTTCAATTTCGACTTCAAGGCTTTGGGACTTTCATGGATTTTTAAATGCGCTATTTCTACTTCCAAATTTTCCTGGAACTTTATGGCCAGCCCCTTGGTTATCAACTGCATGGTCACTTGGAGTTGAATGGACACTTTACTTGTTATTCCCTTTTTTCTTGTTTTCGATACGAAGTCGTCCATGGAACATTTACCTCTTAATTTTGTTTTTAGAGTTTATGATTTTTTTTGGACACTCTCTTGGAACTGACTTCCATACTTTAGTTTATGGATCTTTTTTGGGCAGGGCTATCGAATTTATGCTTGGTATGGTTCTTGCACTAAACATTAATAAATTAAAAAATCTTACAACGATAAAAATCGTATATCTGATTCTGACAACTTTTACAATATTTCATATATGGTGTTTATGGTATCTACAATCTGGTGGTTCGACATCGGAATCTTATCTGAGAATGGTACAACCTTTTGCAGAAAGTTTATTTGGATTAACTTTAATCCTTATTTTCCAAATTCCCACCAATTGGTTTGTTAATTCATTACTCACACCGATAGCTTTTGTAGGTGTTATTAGTTACCCACTTTATCTGACCCATTTAGTGGTTTTGGATGGAGTTAAAAAATACTCTGCGGCACGTCCAGAATCAGTATTGCATGGAAATATCGGTTTACAATCATTATTAATCATTTTAGGATCCTTAATACTATCTTGGATAATTCATGAGTCAATTGAAAAGCCAGGAATGAAGTTGGGGCGAACTTCCAAATAAATTGATTTTTGGTGCTGTGCCTTAAATGAATTTACTTAAAGTATAATAATCAAGAAATCAAGTGGGATTAGTATATTTTGTTTTAATTATAGAGTATTTAGAAACTACTATCATAAAAAATTAAGGTAATGATAAGTTATAAAGACTTAAGTATTATTTCGCAACATGTCTTTTAGGTTGAATCAGTGTCGAATCGGTAACCTCCGCCGTAACTAGTCTGGGTCTCCCAGTTGAACTCTTGCGCAGCAAGCTAAGTGCTAAACATAACAAGGATTTATCTAAGATCGTAAATTTTACTTTTATAGCAGCGCTTTCAATTACTAAACTCAATTGTTATAGAAATAAGAGTCAAGATATTTGCTTATATGAGGCCTTCGTGAGCCTGTTAACGATTGCTTTACCTAGTCCTTGCGCAACTGGTGGAATCACTCTAATAACCTTAATTCCTTTATGATCCGCCTGCCTGAAAGCACTATATAACATTTGTGCGTACTCTTTTTCATTTTTTGGACTGGCTAACCTAATCACACCAACTGGTGTTGGAATATGAGCGAAGGCAATTAATCCATCGCCTGGTTTTGGAGAACCTTCAAGTACAACCTTGGCATTAGGTGAATAGTGGGCGTCCAATAATCCTGAAGATTTAATGTTGCTAATCGTTGAGTCAGACCTCTCTAAATTTATTGATAAGATAGTTTCAATCATCTCATCTGTTATTTGACCAGGACGTAAAATCACTGGACGTAATTCTGTGCAGTTAATAATCGTTGATTCAATGCCAACTTTAGAAAATCCACCATCTAAAATTTTATCATCCTTTGAGAAATACTCACCTAACTCATCTTCGACATCCTTTGAGTTTGTGGGTGATACTTTGCCAAATCTATTTGCACTAGGAGCAGCTATTCCATAGCCACCTTGAAATTCGAAATCCTTAAGTAATGATAAGGCGATAGTGTGTGCTGGTACTCTGATACCAACATTATCTTGGCCGCCAGTAATAAAATCTTTGGCTAAATCTGTTCTAGGTAAAATTAATGTCATTGGCCCTGGCCAAAAGCTTCTTGCAAGTTTTATTGCATACTCAGGTATATCT